>Ga0193716_1001621_pt1 | contig 13009 bp, 13 predicted proteins | sample U2c1metaG_FD_145901 | JGI IMG/M metagenome (GOLD analysis project Ga0193716, IMG submission 145901) | Soil microbial communities from a riparian zone of the East river system, Colorado, United States - U2c1 | ecosystem: Environmental > Terrestrial > Soil > Riparian zone | place: USA: East River...
GCCCGTGAGCTCAAAAGCCGCGCCGCCAAGCGCGAGCGTGAACAGAATGCCTATCAGGAAGATCATTGGTTGACCTTGTCCAGCGCGTCGGCCAGTTCTTTTTCCAGATTGTAGTAGCGGGCGCGCTCCCAGAAATTGGGGCGCACGATGCCGGTGCCGACATGCTTGCCCTTGAGGCGGCCGGTTTCGTCCTCGCCCTGGATTTCATAGGTCACCAGGTCCTGGGTGATGACGACTTCGCCCTCGGTGCCGATTACTTCGGTGACCCTGGTGATGCGGCGCGAACCGTCGCGCATGCGCTCGGCCTGGATGATGATGTCGATCGAGCCCACGATCATTTCGCGGATGGTCTTCATCGGCAGCGAGAAGCCGCCCATGGTGATCATGGATTCCAACCGGCTCATGGCTTCGCGCGGGCTGTTGGCATGCAGCGTGCCCATCGAGCCGTCATGGCCGGTGTTCATGGCCTGCAAAAGGTCGAACGCCTCGGGTCCGCGCACTTCGCCGACGATAATGCGTTCGGGGCGCATGCGCAGGCAGTTCCTGACCAGGTCGCGCATCGAGATCATGCCCTGCCCTTCCAGGTTGGGCGGGCGGGTTTCCAGGCGCACCACATGGGGCTGCTGCAGCTGGAGTTCGGCGGCGTCTTCGCAAGTGATGACGCGTTCTTCAGTGTCGATATAGGCGGTCATGCAGTTCAGCAGGGTGGTCTTGCCCGAACCGGTACCGCCGGAAATCAGCACGTTGCAGCGGCAGCGGCCGATCACCTGCAGCACGCGGGCCGCGTCCGGGCTGATCGAGCCGAACTTGACCAAATCGTCCAGGGTCAGCTTGTCTTTCTTGAACTTACGAATGGTCAGGGTGGGACCATCCAGGCTCAGCGGCGGGCCGATGACGTTGACGCGGGAGCCGTCCAGCAGGCGCGCGTCGCAGATGGGCGAGGATTCGTCGACGCGGCGGCCGACCTGCGAGACGATGCGCTGGCAGATGTTCATCAGCTGGGCATTGTCGCGGAAGCGGATATTGGTGAGCTGCACCTTGCCGGCGACTTCGATGAAGACCCGGTTGGCGCCATTGACCATGATGTCGGCGATGTCGTCGCGGGCCAGCAGCGGCTCCAGCGGACCATAGCCCAGAACGTCGTTGCAGATGTCCTGCAGCAGATGTTCCTGCTCGGCGATGGACATCACCACCGCCTTGATCGAAATGATCTCGTTGACGATGTCGCGGATTTCCTCGCGCGCCGAATCCGGATCCAGCTGGGCGAGCTGCGCCAAGTCGATGGTGTCGATCAGGGCGTTAAAGATGGTGGATTTGATCTGGTAATAATCGTCCGAGCGGCTGTCAGCCACGATCCGCGCCACCGGCTTGGAGGCCTGCGGCGCCATCTGCTGCGCCGGGGCCGCGGCGGGCGCGGGCTCGGCCCCGCCGATGCGCGGCGGCGCGTTCAGCGCTTCGCGCGCGGGCGCCGCGGGCTTTCCAAAAGCAGGCTCGGATACGGTGCGCTTGCCGAACATGACTTAGGCCTGCTTCTTTCCCTTGAGGAACGAGAAGATCGAAGAGGCATTCCTGGCGCCGACGCCCTGCATGGTGCGGCCGGTGATGACGCGGCACAACCGGCGCAGGGATTCCGACACCGGCGCCTTGGGCGCCAGCTCGATCACCATCTGGCCATTGTTGGCCGCCTGGCCGAACAAGGCCGGGTCGAAGGCGATGATGGCCGACGGATCCACGCCCATGGTCTCGGCGAAATCCTTGGACGGGATTTCCGGGCGCTTGGGCACGCCCACCTGATTGATCACCAGGCGCGGCGGCGCATCGTTGGGACGGGCGTTCTTGACCAGTTCGATGATGTTCTTGGCATTGCGCAGGGAGGTCAGGTCCGGCGTCGCCACGATCACGACGTCGTCGGCGGCCAGCAAGGTCGCCTTGATCCAAGGCTGCCAGCCATGCGGCAGGTCCAGGATCACGCAAGGCGTGGTCTGGCGCACCGCGTCGATCACCGCCTCATAGGATTCGGGCACCGCGTCATAGTCACGCTCCAGCGCGGCGGGGGCGGTGAACAGCGACAGATGATCGCCGCGCTTGAGCAGCAGGCGGTCGAGCAGCACGTCGTCCAGGCGTTCGGGCGCGCTCAGCGCGTCGCAAACGCCCTGGCTGGCTTCGTCGTTGAAATCCAGTCCCACGGTGCCGAACGGCAGGTCCAGGTCCACGACGGTGGTGTTGATGTGCAATTCCTCGGCGATGCACCAGCCGATATTGTGCGACAGGGTCGAGGACCCCACGCCGCCGCGGGCACCGATCACGGCCACGACGCGGCCGATGGGCGAGGCGCCGGGGTCCAGATACAGGCCCGAAATGACTTCGATCAATTGCAGCGGCGACAGTGGCGCCACCAGATATTCCGACGCGCCGCGGCGCATCAGTTCGCGGTATAGTTCCACGTCATTGACGCGGCCGACCACGATCACCTTGGTCGCCGGATCGCAGACTTCCGCCAGGCGGTCGAGTTCGGTCAGGGCCTCCTCGCCGTTGAGCTTGGTCTCCACGATCAGCAAATTGGGCGTGATCTGGCCGTTATAATGCTCCAGCGCCGCGCTGACGCCGCCCAGCTGGACCTGCAGATGCGCCTTGGACAGGCGGCGATCGGTGCCGGCGCGCTGCAACGCCGCCCCGGTGTCGGGATATTCGCAAAAAGCATGAATGGAAATGCGCGGCACCGGCCGCTCATGCGGCGCAGCGCCGAAATTATCCACTTGCGGAGGCTTGCTCATATCCGGTTCCGTTTCACGCGTTACTGGCCGACGCTTGAGGCTTCAGCCGACTGTTCGGTGCCCTTGTCGGTGGTGTGCTTGTCCGCCTGGGTGATTTCACCCTTTTCGTAATGGTCCATCATGGTCGCACGGCGCACCGCATCCACCGGACCCATACCGCCCGGACCCAGCAGATCGCGCGGATCGGCCACCATGGCGGCGACGTTCTGCTGCACCGAGCAACCAAAATTGGACGGGGTACGGTTGTCGAGAGTGTAGGACTCGTTATCCGACCAATCGCCGCACGCCTTGGTGCTGGCGGTGTAGGCGATGTAGCTGACATCCACCCGGAAGTCGTTGTTGGCGACGTCATGGGTGGAGACCAGGATCTTGTCGCGGCTGATGCCGGTGGCGGCGGCGCGTTCGGCGAAATAGGTGATGGCGGCGCGGCTGGGCGGGCCGCCCGGCACGCTGATGCCTAGGCTGCCGTTGCCGTGCACCCGATAGTCGGCCAGGAAAGAGTCGAACTTGACGGCATCGTCGGCCGTCATGCCGCCGGCGCCGCCGGCAAACTGGACTTTCAATTCGCGAAAGCTGGGCTCGACCGTGATGGGATGATTGCGCGCGCCGTCTTCCGAAATCATGCCTTCGTTGGTGACCGAGCAGCTGCCGGCGACCAGAATGGCTCCCAGGGCGGCGGCGCGAAGCAGATAATCCAGTTTCATGATCCTTCTCCTAGCGCACGACAAAGCCGACAGGCGCGGAGGCCTGCGGCGATGAGAATTTGTCGTCTTTTTTCTTGTAGACCGCGTTCAGGCGGCCCAGCAGAATGGTCTCCGGATCGGTCGGCGCCACAAAGCCGTCGGTCGGCGCGGACAAGGCGGCCTCGGATGTCGGCTCGACCAGATAGGCGCTGACCAGCACCACCAGTTCGGTCTGGTCGTCGGCGAAATCGCGGCTGCGGAACAGGGCACCCAGCACCGGCAGATCCTTCACACCGGGGAAGCCGTCGATCACCTGCTTGGTATTGTGCTGCATCAAGCCGGCGACCGCGAAGCTGCCGCCGGACGGCAGCTCGATGGTGGTGGCGGTGCGGCGCACCGTCAGGGCCGGAATGGTCAGGCCCTGGGTGGTGGCGCCGCCCGACAGAGTGAAGGCGCCGGTGTTGCTGAGTTCGCTGACTTCACTGGAAAGCTGCAGGCTGATGCGGCCCGGCGCCACAACCACCGGGGTGAAACTGAGGCCGACGCCGAACTGCTTGAATTCAACCGTGACGTTGCCGTCGCGGTCGCGGCTGGCGGGCACGGGGAATTCGCCGCCGGCCAGGAATTTCGCGGTCTCGCCGCTGACGGCGGTGAGGTTGGGTTCAGCCAGCATATGCACCAGGCCGACGCGCTCCAGCGCCTGCAGCTGGCCCTGCACATTGTTCTTGATCTGGCAGCTACCGCCGTTGAGCAGTGTGCCGAAGGGATTGCTGTTGGTGGAACCGTTGGCGCACACCTGACCGGCCTGGGTACCCGACAGATCGCTCAGGGCCTGGCCCACCAGGTTGAACTGGTTCGCGGTGGAGGCGACCAGCGGCGTGCCGCCGATGACCTTGGCGGCCGCCAGGTTCACGCCGAACTGCTTGGCGATATTGCGGTCCATTTCCGCGATGCGGACTTTCAACATCACCTGCTGGCCGCCGGCGATGGAGATCATGTTGACGACCTTCTTGGGGTCGGCGGTAAAGCGGGCTGCCAGGTCGGCGGCGCGGGTGGATTCCAGCGCGCTGGCGACCGAGCCGGTCAGAACAATATTGTCGTTCATCGCCTGCACCTGGATGGCGGAATTGGGCATGGCCATCTTCATCAGGCCCGCCAGGTCGACGACATCCTTTTCAACCCGGATGTCCAGGGCGAGGATCTGCTTGCCGCTGGCATCGAAGAAGAAGGCGTTGGTCTGGCCCACCTTGGTGGCCAGCAGGAAGATGCGGCGCGGGGTACGCACCACGGCGTCCACCATGTCGGGATTGGATACCAGCACGTCGCGCGCGTCGGCATCGAGCTGCACCACGGCGGCCTTGTCCAGCGACAGGGTCAGGCGCTGATGGCTGGAGGCGCCACGAGTGGAAATGGTCATGACCCGCGCGTTGTTTTCATCCAGCGCGGGGCGGGCATAACTTGCCGGAACGGACGCGACGAGCGTCAGCGTCAGCGCCAGGAAAATGATGCGGGGGGAAATCACTGGGAGTTCTCCTGCCGGCCGGCGCCGGCCATGCCATAACGAATCACGGAAACGGGGCCGTCGTTGGCGGCGCGATGCTTGCGTACCGAGTCATCGGCGACGCTGGCATCGCTCAAGGGGCGCAGCGACAGCGACAACTGGCCAGAGGTGCCGGCGGCGGAAATGGTCTCGACCTGTTCGGGCGTCACTTCGACGGTGGCGGTCTTGCCGACCACGGTGCGGGTGTCCTTGTCCTGGCGGTAAGTCTGGTCCACCGCCAGCACGCGCAGGTTGGACATGATGGTTTTGGCGTAAGCCGATCCGCCGCCGCCCGCCGACTTGCGGGTGAGGATCACATCGACCCGGTCGTTGGGCAGGATGAAACCGCCCGCGCTGGAGTCGGCAGAGATGGTGATGGAGACGGCGCGCATGCCGTCGGCCAGGGTCGCCGCCATGAAGCCCGACGCATCGCCGTGCACGATCGAGGTGCTGGTGATCGGCTGGCCCGCCAGGATGGGCGCGCGCACCACGGTGCCCTTGACCGCCTGCTCTTCGCTGCCGACCGCGTCATGGGTGATGAAAGAGGGATCCACCGATGTGGTCGGCCATTTTTGCCAACGCACCTGTTCGGCGGTCAGTGCCTGGCCGGGCTGGAGCGTGCTGTTGGCGACGAGAACTTCGCTCATCGCAATCGTGGGCGCGGGCTTGGCCTGCACCGCGGGCGTACCGCCGCCCAGCATGCTGCGCACGAGGAATGCAGCGCCGCCGGCGGCCACAAGGGCAAGGCCGAGCACAATCACGCGTTGGGTATTCATCGGGGCAGCTCCTTTGGTGACAATTCACCATGCAACCCTTTAGAATTTGCTTAATGGGAGAAGTGCAATTGCCTTGCACATAGCGATGTTTCGCATCGAACTTTTTTAAAATGCTCGAGGAAACTGTTCCGTCGCTGTTAGGCTTTCGTTAAGCACTCGCGGCCAGGCGGAAGATTTCCGTCGACGGCAGCAGGATAAAGGCGCCGGCGGCCAGCGCCACGCCATAGGGAATGCCCGAGCGCGCGTCGTGCAGTTTCACGATCCAAACCTGGCGCAAGAGATAGTCCGGCAAGGGCCATTGGCGCAGCAGCATGATCCCCAGGGTGAGAAAGCCGCCCAGCACGCTGGCGAGCAGCGTATAGGGCGCCAGGTCCTTGAAGCCGAGCCACAGGGCCACCGCGGCAAACAGCTTGGCGTCGCCGCCCCCGATATAGCCCAGGGCGAAAAGCGTGAAGCCGATGGCAAGGCCCAGGAACCCGGCCAGCAAATGCCAGCCGACGGCGCCCAGGCTCAGGCCGGCGGCGCATGCGAATATCGCGAAAACCGCCAAAAGGCCTGCGGAAAGGAAATTGGGGATGGTGAAGCTGGCGAGATCCCAGCCCGCGGCGGCAGCCAGCAGGAGCGGCAATGCGACAATGACCAGGACTTCCGCGACCATGCTTTTGCGAACCTGCAGAAAAACGAACGGCCGCCCTTGTCGTAAGGCGGCCGCTCTAAAAGACTTGTCGCAAGCTTACTTGAGCTTGGTCGACAAGGTCGTGAAGGTCGTCGACAGCTTGGTGCCGACGGCAGTCACGCCGGTGATGATGACGACGGCGATGAGAGCGGCAATCAGACCATACTCGATGGCCGTGGCGCCCGATTCATCGCGAACGAAACGCGAGATGAGGTTCATAATAGTCTCCAACTTTTAGTGACACCCTAGGATGCCCAACCCCGGACGAAGTCTTTTCGCTCGATGCGGACACGATGAGACTATGAGACGCCGCTTAATTTGGACTTAACCGCCGGGGGTACGTTATCGAGCTTTTGTTCCGACATGACACGGAAAAGGCCTTGTGGAACCGGTCCTATCGTAAACTTTCGCAATTTGTTTACTACGCTGGATGGTTTCACGGACGCTTCTGCGGTCTCGCACAGCGACGCCAGGAAAATCGACGCCGCCGCGACGGGAAAAGCCGCCAGCACATCCACCAGATGATGGCCGCCCTGTTCTGGCGTGCAGATCAGCACCACGCTGTTGATCGCCAGGAACGGCCAGCGCAGCCAGCGCACGGAGCGTGCGTACCAGATCAGCAAAATCGCGAGCACGCCGTGATAGGACGGGAAAGCGATCAGTCCGCGCAGATCCGCCGGCGTGATATAGCCCGGCCCGTCGCGCAGCAGCCGCAGCAGATCGCGGCCATATTCGGTCGTCACCGAAAGCGTCAATCGGCTCGCCACGTCGGGCGGCAGCGTGTACAGCGATTTGGCGCCCAGCGATGGCAGCAACGCCCAGATGGAAATCGCGATCAAGGCGCCGATGGCGACGGCCAGGCAGTAGCGATAGACCTTTTCGACATGGCCGCTCCAGGCCAGCGCGACAACCAGAAGCGCCATCTCGGGCAGGACCAGGTTGTAGATCCGGAAAAAGGCCTCGTTGAGATAAGGATGATCCGCCATCCCCACCATGAATTTGTACCAGTCGAAGCCGAGCATGTGGTCGGCCTGGACCAGCACCGGATCGATGGGCTTGCCCACCACGGTGATGAGAAAATAGTTGAGCACGCTGGCGCCGGCGGAAAAGGCGCACAAAAAGCCCGCGCCGAACAGCATGGCGGCAAGTTGCGGTTCGTGGCGCTTCCAGCGATAGAAGCCGGCACCCGCAAAAAGGGCCAACGACATCAGCGCAAGCTTGAGATAGGCGCCCAGATCCAGGGAAAAATGGCCCAGAACGCCCCAGATGCAATCGACAATCGCCAGCATCGCCGCCAGTGCCAGGAGCAGGCTCGGAACCGTGATGCGCACAACATGTCCCTGTATTGAACAGTGGCCTGTTTAAGCCATCGAGCCTTAAGGCTTCTTTTACGGCGCCGGCCTAGTCTTGCCGCGTGTTTTCCCCGGAGCCTGCCATGCGCCGCGCCCTTTTTGCCGCCGCTCTTATCGCCGCCGCCACGCCGGCTTTCGGCGCAGGCAAGCCCGTGCCGGCCAGGAATGATGCCGTCGCCCTGGCGCTGGACGAGGTTCATACCCTCACCTTCCGCGCGCCCGTCGCCACCGTCTATGTCGGCAATCCCACCATCGCCGATGTCACCATGATCGATGCCCGTCACGCCTTTGTGCAGGGCAAGGGCTATGGCCGCACCAACCTGGTCGCCTTGAACCGCGACAATGTGCAGGTCTTCAACACCCATATCACCGTCACCGGCAATGACGGCGGCGGCACCGTGACGCTCAATCGCGGCGCCCAGCGCGTGACCCTGAACTGCGCCGGCGGACGCTGCGAGCCGACACCGATGCCCGGCGACAGCAAGGATTCCTATGATGCCGCCAGCCTGCAGGCCACGTCGCATCAGAGCGCGGCGCGCGGTGTCGCAGCGGCCCTGGAAGCCAACAAGAACTGATCTGATTTTGCCCTTCGGTCAGGCGGCCTGTTCGGCCGTCACGCCATCGCGTTGCAACAGCGGATACGCCAGCTGGCGCATCAGCCCTTCCGGCATTTCCTTGTCATCAATGCCATAGCCGCTCGGCAGCACGCCCTCAGGCATGTGATAGGTACCGAACATCAAATCCCACAGCGCCAGGGTGCCGGCGAAGTTCTTGTCGCGCAGATTGGCGACATGATGCCAGCGGTGGAACACGGGGCTGGCAACGACGTACCGCAGCGGCCCGAAGGTCCAGTTCAGATTGGCGTGCACCATGCACGAGGTGATGATGTCGAACGGGCCGACCACCAGGAAGATGTCGGGCGAGACGCCGCAGAGCAGCGCCACGACATCCACCGCGGCCGCGCCCAGCGCCAGGTTGACGGGATGAAAGCGCGAGGCGCTGGTCCATTCCAGGTCCTCGGACGCATGATGGACGGCGTGATATTTCCACAGCAGGCCGCGATGAAAGCCGCGGTGAATCCAGTAAAGCGCAAAATCCGTCGCCACCACATAGCCGATGGCCTGCAGCCACAGCGGCAGATGCGACACCGGCCCATGGCCGTGAAGATAGAAATCGCCGATCTTCTGGCCGTCACTGATGTGGAAAATCCAGATGGTCAGGCACACCGTGAGCCAGATGCGCAGGTAACGCGTGAAGACCGGCACGAAAATCCAGTAGCACACATCGGTGAACAACCCGCGCTTGTGCCACCAGGGCGCGCCTTCATTGCAGGGCGTCAGGCGCGACAGCAGGGCGAAGCCCAGGCCCAGGCCCACCAGCCAGGGCATCACATGCCACAGGGTGATCAGCACCTGGTCCAGCGCTTCAAACGCCAGCTTCACTTGCTCACCCGCACATTGGTGATCTGCTTGGTGATGTCGGCAAAGGCCGCCGCAATCTGGGCTGACGAGGTCAGGTTGTAATATTTGGAACTGTCGCTGGCGCAATCCTGCAGCGGTGCGGAGGTCGCCGCTTCGCCGCTGCTGATATGGACATAGATCGTGTAGATGACCACCTTGTCGGTCTTTGCAGCGGTGCACACCGCGCTCATGCGGTCATCGATCTTGTCATCGTCCGACGTGCCTTCGGTGGACCCGTCACCCCACCAGCGGTTCTGGGTGTTGAGGCCGTCGCTGAACAGGATGATGTAGCGGGTGGTGTTGGCGGGCAGCGCCGGGGCGCCATAGGGATTGCCCTGCGTCAATGCCATCCAGCCGTGCGCCACGCCCACCGCCTGGTTGGTGGAGCCCCTGGCCTGCATCGCGGTGACCTTGGAGCTGAGGTCGCTCCAGTCATATTCCAGCGGCACGACGTTGCCGTTCATGCAATTGGTCGTGCTGAGGGGGTTGGCGGGATTGTCGGCGGGAAAGCCGGTGGTGTTGCTGCCCACGGGGGTTGTGTTGGAGATGTCATAGTCCTGGAGGCGGTCGGTGATGCAGCCGCCCCAGGTGGAATGGTTGTTGGGCACCCAGGTATGGATCCATTTCTGGGTGCTGCAGACGTTGCTGCTGTTGCAGCTGCAGTTGGCGCTGGCAAAGCCTTTGCACCTGGCGCTGCTGGAGCCCTTGTCGACAACAACGGTTGTAGTGCCAGTGGTGACCTTGGTGCTGGTCCAGCAGCCATTGTAATAATGCGCATTGCGCTCGGTATTGTAGTCGCCGCTGTCCATGCTGGGACAGATATAGCCGTTGTAGGTGCCCGAGCTGGGAATCCTATTGGTGGTCTTGGTGTTATCGTCGGAATTGAAAGACACGTTCGGGTTCGCATTGACGCTCGTCGGCATGCAATAATAGCCGAACGGGCTCATCAAGGTGTTCGTGCTGTTGCTGCTATTGTCGCTGTTGTAGACGGTGAAGGGGCAATTATCACCCGGCCCCCATGCCGCGAAGGGAATGGTACTGGGCGAATTGCTCGAACTCTTGTTCTGGTTGGTCACGCTATAGGTGTCGGTGATCGTGGTGGTGCCGCTCGCCTGGGGCACGGCCTCCCAGAAGCCCCAATAGAGCCAGCTGGCGCCGACATTGCCGGTGCCGACATCGACTTCGCGGGTAAACGGCACGATCGCAACCTTGACGTCGCCGGCAGTGGTGGAAACCCCCTGCAGGCTGGTCAGCATCGTCGAGGTGGCATCCTTGAGTTGGTAGATCTTGCTGTTTTTGTTGGTGTCGTTGACGCAGGGCTGGGAGTCCGGTTTGCACATGGAGCCGGAATTATCGAGCACCAGCGCCACCCACAATTTTGTCTGGCCCCACACCACGGTGGACTTGGTGGAGATGGGAATGCTGGGCATGCCGATGACCTTCATGAGAATCGTCGGCATGGAAGCGGTGGCGGTCAGCGCGATGGATCCGTTGGCATCATAGACCGGCGTTCCAATCGTCGGGGCGCCGAAGCCGGTGGCGGATGTATCGAGCGTGTAGTTGGCGTCGAAATATTTTTGCGCCAGCGCCTGGGCGCTCGTCGCATCAAGCCCGGTGGTGGAGCCGACAGCCAGCGCCGCGGCGTCGAGCGCTTCGCCCATCTGCTGGCGCACCAGCATGGCGCGGGCGAAGTCCAGGCCCGCGCCGGCGGCGATGACGATCGGCACCGCCGTGATGGCGAAAATCATGGCGACATTGCCGCGCTTGGCCCGCAGGAAGGCGCGCAACTTCGCGATAATCAGCTTCATCCTGGTGCCCTTGGCCGCATGTTCCTTGAGGCCTCATTTTCGGCCGAAAACAGTGAAGATGCTGTTGCTTTCGGGGAAGCTGGTAACGCAGTCCTTAACAAAAACCGGCAAGCCGTTAACGCTGGTGAACAAACGATTAAAATACGATGCATCCCGATAACCCTGGAACGGTGCGCTTAACTGTCTGTTGAGCACAAAAGCCTGTTTGGCTTCGTTTCGATCACGCTCGGGCTTAAAAGTGGCGGGCGAAGAGGCTTAACCGTGCCGTGACCATACAAGCGCGTTGCAAAAATATTTGCCGACGCCTGCGCGCCGACGCCAACAAAGGTTCGGCGGCGATCGAATTCGCCATGGTGGCGCCGATCTTCTTCGTCCTGCTGATGGGGACGATTGAAGCGGGCATCATGTTCTTTGCCCAGTCCGCCCTGCAGAACGCCCTGAATGACGCGGCACGGCTGGTGCGCACCGGCCAGACGGCCTGTTTCACCAAGGATAGCGGCGGCAACTGCGTGGCGATGACCGCCGCCCAGTTTCGCACCCAGTTGTGCAGCGAAGTCTCCGCCATTCTGCTGGATTGCAGCACCACCGGCGTGCAGTTCGACATCAATGCCTATTCCAGCGGATTCAGCAGCGCCAGCAACGCATCGCCGCTCACCGCCGGGAATCTGCCCAACCTGACCACCTTCAATGTCGGCGTGGCCTGCGACGTGGTGCTGATCCGCGCCTTTTACAAATGGCCGGTGTTCACGCCGGGCCTGAATTGGTTCCTGGTCAACATGACGGGCAATTATCATCTGCTGGCTTCCGCGGCGGCATTCCGCAACGAGCCTTACAACGCCAATGCGGCAGGCTGCTGATGCGCGGGGCTCGCACGTTTCGCAAGGCCAATGACGGCGTCGCGGCGGTGGAATTCGCGCTTATCCTGCCGGTGATGATCGCGATGTTCTTCGGCGTGGTCGAACTGTCGCTGGCGCTGACCTGCCGCGCCGACGTGTCGGTGATGGCCTCGACCGCCGCCGACCTGATTTCGCAGGAAAGCATCGCCACCGCCGCCGACCTGAGCAATGTCTATGCCGCCGCCGGCACCCTGCTCTATCCCTATTACGACCCGTCAGTCACCGGCAGCGCCAAGCCCACCATCCGCATCACCAGCGTGATCTATGATACGGTCAGCAAGAGCACGACGGCCGGCAAGATCGATTGGACCTGCACCCAGTCCGGCTCCGGCACCCTTACGCCGACTTCGCGCGCCAAGGGCGATACGGTGACCTTGCCGCAGGCGCTGATGACCACCAGTGGCAGCGTGATCATCGCCGAGGTGGCTTACAACTACGCCTCGCCCACCACCCAGGTGCTCACGGGCGCGATCAACATGACCAACAATTTCTGGACCAAGCCGCGGCGCGTGTCTCAGATCACCGCCCCCGCATCCTGTACCTGATCAGCGCGGGCGAATAAGCCCTTCCTGCGCCACCGAAGCCACCAGCGTTCCGTCTCTCTTATAGACGGCGCCGCGATTGAAGCCGCGGGCGCCCGAAGCCGACGGACTGTCCTGTACATAGAGCAGCCATTCATCGCTGCGGAATGGGCGGTGAAACCACAGCACATGATCCAGGCTGGCCACCTGCACATTGGAGAAGATGCTCTTGCCATGCGGCAGGAGCGCGGTGTCCAGCAGCGACATGTCGGAGACAAAGGCCAGCAGGGCGCGATGAATGTCGCCGCCGTCCGGCAGCGCTCCGCGCGTCCTCAGCCAGATGTGATCGATGGGCGGCCGCGCGGGACGGTCGCCAATGCCGCGCCCAAGGACCGAACGCGTCTCGAAAGGCCGCTCGCGCGCCACCCATTCGCGCATCTGGCCCGTCAGTTCGGGATTGCGCAGCAACACCTGCTGATCGTCTTCCAGGCTTTCCGGTTCGGGCACCACCGGCATCTGGGAT
>Ga0193716_1001622_pt1 | contig 13006 bp, 12 predicted proteins | sample U2c1metaG_FD_145901 | JGI IMG/M metagenome (GOLD analysis project Ga0193716, IMG submission 145901) | Soil microbial communities from a riparian zone of the East river system, Colorado, United States - U2c1 | ecosystem: Environmental > Terrestrial > Soil > Riparian zone | place: USA: East River...
CTCGGCGTGCGCGCCGAGGACCGCGCCGAGCAGCTCCAGCTCCTCCGCGGTGTCCGCGGCCCACGCCGTGACCAGATAGGACAGGTGGTAGCTGCGGGTCGGCGCGAGGGTGCCGGTCACGCGGCCCTCCGCGTTGCGTACCCGCACCCGCGCCGCCGGCACGCCGTCGAGGTTCTCGGTCACGGCGTACAGGAACAGGTTGACGATGCCCGCGCGGCGCGGCCGGCGCTGGATGGCCGCGAGCAGGCTCGGCGATTCGAAACCGATCTCCGTCCCCGGCGACAGCTCGGCGGTCAGCCACGCCCGGATCGAAGAGGTGATGTCAGCCAGCACGTCTTGCAGTGTCGGCCGACCCGCCTGCGGTTACAGCGTGATGCGGGTCCGTCCCGTGGCCACGCCGGGTTGCCCTGGAGTGCATCCCCGGGTGGCCGCGGCGGTGCGCGCGCACGCCGCGGTTCGGGGGCCGCTCGGTGTCAGCCTGGGGACGTCGGTTTTCGGACGAACTGGGAGACTCGATGCCCAACTATCTGGCTCCAGGTGTCTATGTAGAAGAGGTGTCGTCGGGGTCGAAACCCATCGAGGGCGTCGGTACTGCCGTCGCCGGGTTCGTGGGCTTCGCGGAGAAGGGCCCGGTCTCCGAACCGACCCTCGTGGCGAACTGGACGCAATTCTCGCGCGTGTTCGGCGGTTTCACCGAAGACGCGTACCTGCCGCACTCGGTGTACGGCTACTTCCTCAACGGTGGTGGCACCGCCTACATTATTCGGCTGCCCGACGTCGTGGACGGGGATGCCCACGATGAGGGCGCCGCCGCCCAGCCGGCTCGCGCGGCGATCCCCGCCGCGTCCGGCGACGCCGAGCGGCCGGCGTTCGCCGTGCGTTCGGTCAACGCGGCCGAGAACATCTCGGTGTCGGTCGGCGACGCGAGCGAGCCGGGCGAGGACTCGTTCCGCCTAGACGTGCTGCGGGGCGGCAAGGTCGAGGAGTCCTTCGACAACGTCACCGTCAAGCGCGGCCCGCAGAACGTGGCCACGGTGGTGGCCAAGCAGTCGAAGCTGATCACGTTGGAACAGCACAAGGGTGGCACGCTCACCGCGCCACGCAAGGACTCCGTGATCTCGCTGGCGCACGACGCGCCGGCGCCGCGCCGGATCTCGCCGCAGGCCTACGTCGGCGATCCGATCGAACGCACCGGCATCGGCGGCTTCGAGGCCATCGACGAGATCACCATGGTGCTCGCGCCGGACCTGATGTCCGCGCTGAACCGCGGCCTCATCGACGCGGACGGCGTGAAGGCCGTGCAGCTCGCCATGATCGCGCACTGCGAGCTGATGTCGGATCGGGTCGCCATCCTGGACCCGCCGCCGAGCCTGAACTCCCAGCAGATCAAGGAATGGCGGACGGACACCGCGGGCTATGACACGAAGTACGGCACGCTGTACTGGCCGTGGGTGAACGCGCTCGACCCGAACACGGGCACGATCGTGCCGGTGCCGCCGAGTGGGCACGTCGCCGGGATCTGGGGCCGCAACGACGAGACGCGCGGTGTGCACAAGGCGCCGGCCAACGAGGTCATCCGCGGTGTCGTCGCGCTCCAGACGGTGATCAGCCGGGGTGAGCAGGAACAGCTTAACCCGTTGGGCGTCAACTGCATCCGCGCGTTCCCGGGGCAGGGCATCCGGGTGTGGGGCGCGCGGACGCTGTCGAGCGACCCGGAGTGGCGCTACGTCAACGTGCGCAGGCTGTTCAACTACATCGAGGAGTCCATCCTCAACGGCACCAACTGGGTCGTGTTCGAGCCGAACGACGAGTACCTGTGGGCGTCGGTCCGGCGGGTCATCGGCGCGTTCCTGCAACGGATCTGGCGCAGTGGCGCGCTCGTTGGCCGGTCGGCGACCGATGCCTACTACGTCAAGTGCGACGACGAGAACAACCCGCCCGAGTCGCGCGACGCGGGGAACCTGTTCATCGAGATCGGTGTCGCCCCGGTGAAACCGGCCGAGTTCGTGGTGTTCCGCATCGCCCAGATGCCCCAGGGCTCCGCCCTCGACGAGTGAATCTTGGAGTGAGTCATGGCCCTTCCTCGGGTTTCCACCGCAAGTCTCAACACCAACACCCTGGTCAGCGCGGCACGGTTCGTCATCACCGCGGACCGCATGACAGAGATCGCGTTCTCCGAGCTGTCCGGCATCACCTCCGAGGTGGAGGTGAGCGAGTACCTGTCCAGCAACAGGTTGGGCGTGTCGCTCGCGAAGCAGTTCGGCAAGACCAAGCCCGCCACGGTGGTGCTCAAGCGCGGTGTCGACCAGGACATGGCGTTGTGGACGTGGCACCAGGAGGTGCTCGCCGGTATGGCGACCGCGCGCCGCACCTGTTCACTGCTGCTGCTCGACATCTCCGGTGTCATCAAGCAGACCTACGACCTGATCAACGCGTGGCCGTCGAAGCTGGAGATCGGCGGGATGAAGGCGGGTGACAGCGCCGCCGCCATCGCGACCGTCACGCTGACCTGTGAGCAGATCGACCTCGCGGCGAAGACGAAATGACCACGGCGGCCACGGGGCTGCGCACCGAGTATCCGTTCGTGCTGCCGAGGGGCTTCGTGGCAGAGGACGGTCGCGTCCACCGCGACGGCGCGCTGCGGCTCGCAACGGCGAAGGACGAGCTCAACGCGCAGGCGGAGCCGTTGGTGCGCCAGCATCCAGAGTACCTGTCCATCTATCTGATCATGCGCACGGTGACCCAGCTCGGCACCCTGCCGGTGATCGACCGGTTCGTCGTCGAGCACATGTTCGCGTCGGACCTGGCGTTCCTCCAGGACCTGTACCGGCGGATCAACCAGCTCGGCCACACCGAGGCCGAGGTCGCCTGTCCCGCCTGTTCGCACCGCTTCCTCGTCGATGTGGCGGGTGGCGGGCCGCCGTGACCGAGCCGACGGACCAGTTGTGGGAGGAGATCGTCTACATCGCCTACTACCTGCACTGGTCGTTCGACTCGATCCTGGAGCTGGACCACCGCGCGAGAGCGCGCGTCATCCAGGAGATCGCGAACATCAACGAACGAGTCAACCAGCTTGACCCGGCAATGTGAGGAGGACGACCGATGCCCCGGTGGCCTTGGCAACGCAGGAGAACCGCACCAGCGCCAACCGGGCCATCGGAGTCCATGGAGCCGACGGGATGGCGGGAGCTGCCGCCACTTCCGTTGCCCCTCTCTCCAGAACGGGCGCTGACGCTGACGACCGAGCCGATCGGGGTGCTGCATCGACTGACCCCGCGGGATCCCCGGCGACTCGAGCGGGGTGGGGAGCTGACGCCGATCACAGGAACCGTATCGGCCATGTCGATCGGTGACCTGTCGTACCGCAACGGGGTCGACGTGGCGCCGCGCACCGTCGTGTCCCCTGTGGACGGTCCGGTCGCGGAGCCGGTGCTCGCCCCCGTGCCGGTACTCGGCCCGGTCACCACGCAGGACCGGGTGACCGGACACCGCGCACCCACGACATCACCGCCGCCCCCCGAACGCACCGCCCGGGACACCGCACCAGTGACCCGCACGATCGCGACCCCACCGGACCGGCGCACCGAGCCACCGGCCGGCTCGGTCGACACACCATCGGAGCCACCGGACAGCACGACACCCGCTCAGCGCACCGAGCACACCCCACCAGACAGCACAGCCGCGACGCCGCCAACGCACCGCGGCGCGCCAACAGTCATGACGCCGCCGGAACAGCGGATCGAACCAGTGGCTTCGCCGGAACGGCACCGCGCACCAGCCAGGAGCGTCACGAACCCCCGCCCCGCACCGGAGGAGACGGTCGCGACCCACCCGGTGGTCATGACACCGCCACCAGCGGCCGACACAGCATCACCGGAACGGCACCTCACGACACCGGGCGGAACCCCCGATCAACGCACCGCACCAACGATCGGCCCGGCGGCGGCACACCCCGACCGGCATACCGCCCCACCAGATCACCGCCTCGCACCAACGATCGGCACGGTCGCGACGCCGCCGGACAGCACGGTCCCGACACCACCGGATCGGCACACCACACCACCGAACCGCGCGGACGCGACACCGCCGGATCAGCAGACCGGCGCGGTCGCGACGCCGCTCACCGCCCCACCAGACAACGCAGACGCGACATCGTCCACACACCATCCCGCGCCAACGAACACGACACCACCAGATCACCGAACCGACACACCAACGGTCACCACGCCGCCGGACCAGCGGATCGCTCCCGCGACGTCACCGGAACGGCACAGCGCACCGAACAGGACAGTCGCGACACCGGCCACTCACCGCACCGCACCGGCGGTCACCACTCCGCCGGACCAGCGGACCCCAGCGGCCGACACGACGCCACCGGAACTGCGCCACGCACCAAACAGGACCGCCGCGAACCCGCACACCGCCTCACCGGACGACACGGTCGAGACCGCCGATCAGCACACCACGCCAACGATCAGCTCGGCGACGCGACCAGACCCACACTCCCCGCCACCGGACGACACGGTCGAGACGACCGGCCCACCACCAGAACCCCCGATCAGCGCACCGCACCAACGATCGAGCCAGCAGCGACACACCCAAACCCGCACACTCCCCCACCGGACAACCCAGTCGAGACCCCGGGCCGCCGCACCGCACCAACGATCGGCACCGTCGCGACCTACGATCACCGCACCGCGCCGGTGGCCGGCGAACCCGTTGCCACATCACCCGTGGGCGTCGTCGTGGCGCGTGGGCGTCGGGGCGTCGGGCGTGACACGGACGCGGTCCCGGCGACGGCAGACGCGGTCCCGGCAACGACGGACGCGGTCCCGGCAACGACGGACACAGTCCGGGCGACAAACACGGTTCGGGCGACGGATCCGCCGGGGCGGCCGTTGACGGTGGCCGCCGCCGATCGGGTGGCCGAGCCGAGGGTGCCGGCGGAACCGTGGGTGCCGTCTGAGTTCCTGCACCGGGCCTACCAGCAGAAGGACCAGCTACTGGCCGACCTCTACGCCGAGACGAACGGCGAGCCGCAACCCGCGCTCGCCCGTCCCACGCCGCCGCCGGCCGCCACGGAGCCGGCACCCGAGCCCGAGTGGACGGCGCCTCCCGCGGTAGCGGCCCCAACACGCCGCAGGGCCTCCCTCGCCGAGAGCCGCCGGCGCGGCATCGGCACCCGCCCGCCCGAGCAGGCCCAAGCCACCGACGCGACCCCGGCGCCCACCGACACCACCGACATGGCCGGCACAACACCGACCAACACCGACACCACACCGACCGACACCGCGCCCACCGACATGGCCGGCACGCCGACCAACACCACACCGGCCAACACCGCCGACGACGAACCCCATGGAACCGAGCCGACCACGCCGACGCAACCGGAACCCGGCGAGGAGAGCGACGACGACCCGCCACCACCCGGCCCACTCATGCGAACGACAGAACGAACGACAGAACGGACGACAGAGCCGACGGCAGACCGGACGGCACAACGGCCGGTCCTCGTGTGGGCGCCGGACGGCACGGTGCGCCAGCTCGCGCCGGGCACCCCGCCACCGCCACCGGAACCCGCCGACAAGTCCTCAGTAGACGGTCACGTCCCAGTGACGCTCGCCCGCCCGATGCGGCGCGCGTTGGGCACGGACGTCTCCGACGTGACCGTCCGCCGGGGACAGGTGGTCACCCGCGACGCGCATCGGCTCGGGGCGCGCGGGTACACGGAGAGCGGCGTGGTCCACGTGCCGGACGAGGCGGGCGCGCTGGACGGTCGCGACGCCGCCCCGCTGCTCGCCCACGAGCTCACCCACGCCGCGCAGCAGCGCCGGTTCGGGGCGGCCCTCCCGTCCCCCGACACGGCCATTGGCACCCAACTGGAGGCCGACGCGGTCGCCGTCGAGGAGTGGGTGGCCGAGGGCGCGGTGGCCACACCGCCTCAGGTCTGGGGCCACCTCGACGAGACCCAACTCGCGGTCAAGAAGGACACCGGCGGCCTGATCGTCAAGGACGCGCAGAAAGAACCGGAGGACAAGCCCGTCGCGTCGATCGACGGGCTGATGGGGATGTACCACGACATGATCCGCGACCACCGCGAGCCGAGCGAGGACGAAGACGAAGACGAGTACGTGGTGCCGGAGGTCGACGGGCTCATGGGCATTTACCGACAGATCGTCGACACAGAGGAGGAGAAGGCGCCGTCGCTCGACGAGCTGTGCGACGCGATCGCCGACAACCCGCCCCGCCGGTGGTTCGACCTCGACGACATCTCCGAGTTCGACGAGCTGGCCAACCGGCTCTACAACCACCTGCTGAGCAGGTTGCGGTTCGACGTCCTCGTCGAGCGGGAGCGGTCCGGCACGCTCATGGACTTCGGGTGAGAGGGAGCACGCCATGAACCCACCCCGCCCGAACGCGCTCAACATCGCGCACGGGATGAGCCACCGGTTCGTCGTCACGGCGGGCTCGCGCAACCTGGGCGCCTGGTCCAAGGTCGCCGGGCTCTCGGTGAAATGGGACCTCGCCGAGCACCGCGTCGGCAGCTCCGACCAGTACTTCAAGTTCGCCGGGGTGCCGAAGTTCGACCCGCTGAAGCTGAGCAGGGCCGCGGAACCCAGTGGCACCAAGGCGGTCCAGGACTGGCTCAACGAGGTCCACTCGAGCGGCGGCATTCCCGAGGAGGGCGCGGTCGAGATGCTCAACTCGGCCGGCGAGCCGGTGCTCACCTGGACGCTGCGCGAGATGTTCCCCACCGGCTGGCAGATCAGCGACTTCGACGCCAACACGGGCAACGTCGCCATGGAGACGCTCTCGATCGTCTACTCCGGATTCCTCGTCGCCGCGCAACGCGGCGGAAGCTGAACGGAAGGAGGACCTGATGTCCGGCAAGCAATCCAGCCTCGGCATGGCGATGCGCTTCAACGTCGTCATCGAGGGACTCGACCTCGGCGACTGGTCGTCCTGCAAGGGACTGGAGATGACCACCACCATCCACAAGGCCTACGACCCCGGCAACTACGCCTACGAGCAGCTCCTGTTCGCCGACGCGGCGTACCCGATCATCAAGCTGGAACGCGCGATCGACGCCTCGTCGGCGAAGGTCCGCAAGTGGGTGCAGAGCAAGCTCACGCCGTTGAAGCAGCCCGCCGCCATCCCGTTCGCCGACTTCTTCCTCGGCGAGTCGGCCACGATCACGCTGCTCGACGCCGCGTGGCAGGAAGTGACGTCGTGGGAGCTGCGCAACGTGTACCCGTCGGCGTGGCGCGGCCCGAGCCTGTCGGCACGCAAGGCCGAGGTGGCGACGGAGACACTCGAGCTGGCCCACGAAGGGTTCATGTGACATGGGCCGCAATCTCAACACCCTCCTGCAGGCCGGGAACATCCTCGCCGGCAACGCACGCGCGATGCTGTCCGCGGAGAGCGGCGGCCTGCCGGTGCAGTTCAACCTCAACCCCAAGTCCGTGTCGCTGATCAAGGGCAACGACACCGAGGGACGCCGCGGGATGGTCGTGTCGAGCTTCCAGGACGCGATCAAGGGCACCAGCAACATCAAGATCGAGCTCAAGGACGCGCACCTGGTCGGCATGGGAGTCACCCACCTCGCGGCGAACCAGCTCATCGAGTGGGCCACTCCCGCCCCGATCACCGCGGCGGAGGCGCGGGACCTCGGCAGCGCGAGCGCGATGTTGCAGCACGCGAAGTCCGTGCTGCCGGGGAAGTCGAGCTCCGAGTCGTCCACTTTGGAGGCCAAGGTGGGCGCCTTCCTCGCGCGCCCCATCTACTACCGGCTGCCGATCCTGTTGTTCAGCTGGGGCATCGTCGGGCCCCGCGGGCACAACGTGCGGGTGACGCTCGAGAAGGTGACCGTCGACTACCTGCGGTTCGACGACCTCGGCATCCCGGTGTGGGCGAAGATCGGGCTGACGCTCGTGGAGTACAACGCACCGAAGCCGTTCACCAACCCCACTTCCGGCGGTGTGCCCGGCCGCGCCAAACACCTGGTGTCCCAGGGCGAGAACGTCGTGCAGATCGCCACGAAGGCATACGGCTCGCCGAACGCGTGGCGCCGGGTCGCGGAGGCCAACGGCATCGACGACCCGCTGCGGGTGCGGCCCGGCAGGACCCTGGCGCTACCGCCGGCCGACACCGAGCCGACGGAGGGGACTACATGACTGAGCCTACGGAGACCATCGCGAACGTCGAGGCGACCGCGCGTCCCAGCGTGCTCGTCAACGGCACGGCGCTCCAGCCGTCGGTCGACGGCAGGCTGCTGCGGGTCGTGGTGGACAACGACCTGCACCTGCCCGGCATGTTCGAGCTGACGTTCCTCGACCTCGACGGCGCGACGCTGACGCTGGCGCGCCTGTCGATCGGCGCGACGGTGACGGTGTCTGGCTCCGGCGCCGCGGGTCAGACGATGCCGCTGATCACCGGCGAGGTGACCGGGATCGAGGGGCTGCTGCACGGCGTGACCGTCCGGACGGTGGTCCGCGGGTACACGGCGGCGCACCGACTGCAGCGGGCCCGGCGCAGCCGCAGCTTCATCAACGTCACCGACGCCGACGTGGCGCGCCGTGTCGCCACCGAGGCCGGGCTGTCGGTCGGCGCGGTCGTGGCGACCGCGACCACGCACGCCTACCTCGCGCAGGTCAACCAGACCGACTGGGAGTTCCTCACCGCGCGGGCCGCGGAGATCGGGTTCGAGACCGGAGTGGCCGGCGGGCTGTTCTACTTCCGGCCGGCGACCGACAGCGCCGTGTCGGCGGGCGGCGGACTGGCCGGCCGGGCGCGCAGCGCGCTGTCCGGCGCGTTGAGCGCGGCCACCGCCGTGACCGTCGGGTTCCCGGAGAACCTCATCAGCTTCCGGCCGAGGGTGACCGCGGGGAACCTGACCCCGGACGTCGAGGTCCGGGTGTGGGACCCGATGCGGCGCGAGGCGATGGCGCAGGCCGCGACCACCCCGACCGGCGGCGCGCAGTCCCCCAACGCGCTCGGCCGCCAGTTCGCCTCCGGCGGCCTGGTGGACCGGGTCACCGGCGGGCTGAGCGCGGCGGCGAGTGCGGCGTCGGCCGGCAACGCGTCCGGGGTCGTGTCCGGTATCGGCAACGCGGGCTCCGGGATGGAGTCGGCGGTCGAGTCGTCGCTGACGCAGGCCACCGGCGGACTCGTCGGCTCTCCGGTCGGCTACCTCGGGCCGCCGCCGAGCCCGACCGCGCACGTCATGGTGGACCGCCCGTTCGCCGACGCGACGACCATGGCCACGTCCGGTCCCATGGTCGCGAGCGCGTACGGCACCGACGTCGGCAGCACGTTCGCGGAGGCCGAGGGCGAGGCCAAGGGCGACGCGGCGATCCAGCCGGGCAGCCGCGTCGAGGTGACCGGGGTGCCGTCGTCGTTCGCGGGCACCTGGCAGATCTCCCGTGCGCGGCACATCTTCGACGAGACCGAGTACGGCTACCGGGTGGTGTTCTCCGCGCACGGCCGCCAGGACCGCACCATGCTGGGGCTGACGTCCAAGAGCAACAGACGAACCGCGGGCCGTGGCGTGCTGGACGGCGTGGTGTGCGGGGTGGTCAGCGACTGCGCGGACCCGCTCGGCAAGGGCCGGGTACGGGTCACGCTGCCGTGGCTCGCGCCGGACTTCGAGACCGACTGGGCGCCGAACGTGCAGTTCTGCTCCGGACAGCGCAGCGGCGCGATGTTCATGCCGGAGATCGGCGACGAGGTGCTGGTCGCGTTCGAGTTCGGTGACGTGCGCAGGCCCTACATGCTCGGCGCGATGATGAACAACTACACGCAGTGGAGCGTCGCGCAGGCCGGGCCGATCGTCTCCGGCGGGCTCGCCGGGCTCGGCAGCGCGGCGGCCGGGGTCGCGGGGCAGATGGCCGGTGCGGCGATCGGCGGCGCGGTGGCCGGGCCGCTGGGGTCGATGATCGGCGGTCAGATCGGCGGCCAGCTCGCCACCGACGCCACCAACTCGATCGCCGGCTCGGTGCTCACCCCCGGCATGGTCAGCGAGGTCCACCACCGTGGTTACGTGTCCAGCACGGGAAACGCGCTGCTGTTCTACGACGTGCCAGCGCCGCTGCCCATGCCGTCACAGGCCGAGGTCGGCGCGGCGGTCGGGGTGTCGCTCGACAACGGCGGCGGCACGGACGCCGGTATGGGCCCGATCGTGCCGGTCGGGGCCGGCGCGCTCGGCTCCGGCGTGCGGGTCGGGTCGCAGCGCGGCGAGATCGGGCTGACCGTCGACCAGGTCAACGGCGGCGTCAGCATCACGGCCAACCCGGTGCCCGGCGTGACCATGATCCCGCTGACGAACATCAACATCAGTGCGGAGAACGGTTTCGTCAACCTCAGCTGCGGCGAGAGCGGCACGATGATGATCGACGGCGGCATGAACCTGGTCATCAAGTCCTCCACCGCGATAACCCTGGACGCCCCGATCGTCAACGTGATCGGTCTGTTGACGCTCAACGGCGTGCCGATCCCACTCTAGGAGCCGGCATGATCGACGACGAGTTCGTCGGGCGGGGGTGGTCGTTCCCGATCGACGTGACCGCCAACGGCACCATCGCGACGATGGGTGGGCCGAGCAAGCTCGAGCAGGCCATGACGCTCGTGCTGAGCACCTATCCCGGTGAGCGCCCGTTCCGGCCCGCGTTCGGCGCGCGTCTGCGGGACTTCGTGTTCGAGGGCGCCTCGATCGACGTGTTCGCCAGGATCGAACGCGAGGTGCGCGACGCGCTGGACCGGTGGGAGCCGAGGGTGCGCGTGCGCGAGGTCATCGTGTCCGCCGACGCCGACCAGCCCAACATGTTGCGCATCGAGATCGCCTACCTGATCAAGGGCGAGAACGACGAACGCAACCTCGTCCATCCGTTCTACACGATTCCCGACGAGGGAGACTACTGATGGTGCTGCCCGCGCCAAGCCTCGACGACCGGCGCTTCCAGGAGTTCGTCGACGAGGCCAAGCGGTACGTGATGCGCCGGTGTCCGGAGTGGACGGACCACAACGTGTCCGACCCGGGCGTGACGCTGATCGAGACGTTCGCGTTCATGACCGAGCAGCTCTGCTACCGGCTCAACCGGGTGCCCGACCGGCTGTACGTGAAGTTCCTGGAGCTACTGGGTCTGCGCATGCTGCCGCCGACCCCCGCCGAGGTGCCGGTGACGTTCTGGCTGTCCACCCCGGCTCGGGCGCCGCTCGTGATCCGGTGCGGCACCAGGGTTTCCACGACCCGCACAGAAAGCGAGGACGCGGTCGTGTTCTCCACGCTCGCCGACCTCCCGGTGCTGCCGACGTCGATCACCGCGGTGCGCAGGCGCACCGGGCGCGGGGTCGCCAGCGAGAACCAGACCACCGCGGCCGAGCTCGGCGAGGAGTTCGCGGCGTTCGACGAGCCGCCGCACCTCGACGACGCGCTGCTGATCGGGCTGCACGACCCGGCGCCGAGGTGCGCGGTGCGCATCGACTTCGTCGGCGAGACCACCGGTGTCGGCGTCAACCCGAAGCACCCGCCGGTGGTGTGGGAGGCGTGGACCGGCGGGGCGTGGTCGAGCTGCGAGGTGACCACCGACGAGACGGGCGGGTTCAACAAGGCGGGCCGGATCGTCGTGCACGTGCCCGCCGCGCACGAGGCCAGCGTGATCGACGACCAGCGCGCAGGCTGGCTGCGGGTGCGGGTGGTCGAGCCGCTGCCGGGACAGGCCTCGTACAGCTCTTCTCCCGTGGTCCGCTCGCTCACCGCCGGCACGGTCGGCGCGACCGCGCGCGCGGTGCACGGCGAGATCGTCGAGCTCGAGGAGCTCGGCGAGTCGGAAGGCGTGCCGGGACAACGGTTTCGGCTGGCGCGCACCCCCGTGCTGGCCGGCGCGCACCCCGCGGTGCTCGAGGTCGCGACCGACACCGGCTGGGAGGAGTGGGCCCGCGTCGACGGGTTCGCCGGCAGCAGCCCGACCGACCGGCACTTCACGTTGGACTGGGTGGCCGGCGAGGTGGAGTTCGGGCCTGCCGTACGGCTCGAGGACCGGTCGCTGAGGCAGTACGGCCGGGTGCCGCACCGAGGCGCGCAGATCCGGATGCGGCGGTACTACTGCGGTGGCGGGATCCGCGGCAACGTCGCCCGGCACGCCATCGACACGCTCAAGGGGTCGATCCCGTTCGTGTCCGGGGTGATCAACCTGCACCCGGCCGCGGGCGGGGTGGCGGGCGAGACGCTCGACGAGGCGAAGGCGCGTGGGCCGATCATGCTGCGGACCCGCAGCCGCGCGGTCACCGCGGAGGACTACGAGGCGATCGCGCGGGAGGCCGCGCCGGAGGTGGCGCGCATCCACTGCCTCACCGCGGGCGAGGACGACGTCGCCCACGGCGCGGTGAAGGTGTTGGTGGTGCCGGCCGCGGCGCACGTCGAGCGGCAACTGTTGTTCGCCGACCTGGTGCCGTCGGAGGGCACGCTCGAGCGGATCGCCGACCGGCTCGACGACGTCCGCCTGGTCGGCACCCGGGTGCTCGTCGAACCGCCCCGGTACCGCGGTGTCACCGTCGTGGCCCGGCTGGTGGCACGCACGCGGCTGGACCCCGACGAGATCCGGGCGCGGGCGCTGGCGGCGCTGTACGCGTACCTGAACCCGTTGACCGGTGGCGAGGACGGCGCGGGGTGGCCGTTCGGGCGGCGGGTGTCACACGGCGAGGTGTTCGCGCTGCTGTCGTCGGTCCGGGGCGTCGACGTGGTGGAGGACGTGCGGATGTACGGGGCGAACCCGGTCACCGGCGAGCGGGGCGCGGAGGTCACGCGGCTACCGGTCGGCTCCGGCGGCCTCGTGTTCTCCTACGACCACCAGGTGCGAGTGGAGCGGTCATGACGGCCCCTGTGTGTGAGCTTCGCGGCTCCCAACCGCGGCCAAGGGGAACGGGACGCGACTCAACCACCGACACGTACCGAACTGGACGTCACCAACCCACCGAGACCACGCGTGTTAAATCCGGGGAGGCGGACTAG
>Ga0193716_1001623_pt1 | contig 13001 bp, 12 predicted proteins | sample U2c1metaG_FD_145901 | JGI IMG/M metagenome (GOLD analysis project Ga0193716, IMG submission 145901) | Soil microbial communities from a riparian zone of the East river system, Colorado, United States - U2c1 | ecosystem: Environmental > Terrestrial > Soil > Riparian zone | place: USA: East River...
TCGCGGACATGGCCGGCATCGAGATCGCCTACAAGGCCTACATATCATCCCTCAACGGCGCTGTGCCGCCCGTCATCGACGGCATGACGGCGGATCAACGCTTCTATGTGGGATTCGCGCAGAGCTGGCTGGGCAAGCGCCGCGACGCGAGCACCATCGCGCAAGTCAAATCCGATGTGCATTCCCCGGAAAAATATCGCACCAATGGTGTGGTCGTTCATATGCCGAGCTTCTACAGCGCTTTCAAGGTGATGCCGGGCGACAAGATGTATTTGCCGCCGGAAAACCGGGTCACCCTCTGGTAGCTTGCGGCGGCTAAGGCCGCGCCGCGGGCGCTTGAGTCTCGGCGCTCGCTTGAGCGTCGCGCATCCATTTGGCCAACTGCTCGGTGTACTTGCGCGCGAGTTTGGCAGCAGTCTCCCCGCTACGCTCAATGGCCTGCCGCGCAAGGGCTCGCTCGCCCAACTGATCCCATTCGGCGGCCGTCGGCATGCTTGCGGGCCACCTTGGCGCCTGAGACGTCGGCAGCGCCGGCGGCGATACTGCCGCCGCTATCGCTTGAGGCGGCGGCGAGGGCCGCCCCCGCATCCAAAACACGAATCCAAGAAGGAATGCTGCGACGATCAGTCCGGAAATCCATTTCCGCCGATCGCGCATCGAGCGTCAGCGCTTGGCCACCTGAAACTCTTTGAGCTGATCCAACAGCTCGCGCGGCTCCATGTAGCCGGAAATATAATCGCCGTTTTCGGTGACGATGGCCGGCGTGCCGCGAACCCCGATATTTTCGCCCAATTCGTATTCACGCTTCACCGGCGTCGGTGAACAGACCTTGTTCATGTCGAGCGCGGCGCCGGCCTTGGCGCGAGTCAGGGCATCGTTGCGATTGGGGGAGCACCAGACGACTTCAGCCTTCTTCCAGCTCTCGGTTCCGGGTCCGGTGCGCGGGAAGAACATATATCGAACGCGGATGCCGAGACGGTTGAGTTCCGCCATCTGGCTGTGCAGTTTCCGGCAATAGGCGCAATCGACATCCGTAAAAACTGTGATCGTGTATTTCGGGTTTGCCGGCGAGAAAATCAGCATCTCGGATTCCGGGACTGCATTGATCAATGCGACGCGTGCATGCGTGCGCAGCGCCTCGGTCAGGTTGTCGCGAGATTTCATGTCGTACAGATTGCCGTCGATGAAATACTTGCCGTCCGCGGTCAAGTAGCTGATCTCGGCGCCTTGCGCGTACTCGTAGATGCCGGCAATCGGCGACGGCCGCAAATCGTCGAGCTTGGAGCCCGCCGGCAAAAGCTTCAGCAAGGCGGCGCGCGGATCGGCGGCCGCCTGCTGCTGCGCGGATCAGCGGCCGCCTGCTGCTCGGCAGTCGCCGCAGTCGCGGCATTCGCGGCGCGCGCGCACGGTTGCAGGGCGCAAAGAATCAGGGTCAAGACAGCGAGGTATCGCAACATGCAGAGCTCCGGAACCTTAAATCGATTCGACCTCCGCAAAGCAAGGAGGTTCACCCAATTCTAGCAGACCGCAGGCGCGTGCCCGACGGATCAGCCGCGCGGGTGATGCTGGGAGTGCAGGTCTTTTAGGCGTTCGCGCGCGACGTGAGTATAGATTTGGGTCGTCGACAGATCGCTATGACCCAAAAGCATCTGCACCACGCGCAGGTCCGCGCCGTGATTCAGTAGATGCGTCGCAAAGGCATGGCGCAACGTGTGAGGAGAGAGTTCCTTCTCGACGCCGGCCTTCTTGGAATAGCGCTTGATGATGTGCCAAAAAGCCTGGCGTGTCATACGATCGCCGCGGCGCGTCGGAAATAAATAATCCGTCTGGCGTTCCAAGAGAATTTCGACGCGCGGGCCTTGCATGAATTGCTGCAGCCACTTGACTGCTTCCTCGCCCAGCGGGATCAAGCGCTCGCGATTACCCTTGCCGACAACGCGCATGACGCCTTGGTTCAAATTCACTTGATTGTGCTTGAGGCTGACGAGTTCGGAAACCCGCAGACCCGTGGCATAGAGAACCTCGAGCATGGTGCGATCCCGATGCCCCAGAGGATCGGACACCGTGGGTGCTTCGAGCAAGGAATCCACTTCGGCTTCAGTCAGCGATTTGGGCAGCGAGCGGCCGATTTTCGGCATGGCAATTTGCGCCGTGGGATCCAACGCTATCAATCCCTCGCGCATCATGAAGCGGAAAAATCGGCGGAAGCTCGACAATTGGCGGGCGGTCGATCTGGGCCGGGATCCGCCCTCGACACGAGCGGCAATGAAACCGAGCAATTCGATGCGCGTGGCCTTGAGCAGTGCGCTATCGCGCTCCTCCAGCCATCGTGCCAGTGCGGTCAAATCAGCCCGGTAGGCCGCCAAAGTATTCGCAGAGAGGCCGCGCTCCATCCACACTGCATCCAGGAAGCGCTGCAAGGCGGGATCGGCCGCCTCACGAACGGCAGGTACCGCTGCGCCCGAGGTGCGTGTATAAACCGTCCGTTTCAGAGCCGTCACCATAATTTCTCGCGAGGGGTTACGCACGAAATAGTGCCTGTCCGCGAGAAATTATGGTGACGGCTCTGAAACGGACGTATCGGTCCTCAGTATGCGAGGGGTGCCTGTGGGTCGGCGTGACCAGAATCACAGTACGGTTAAGTATTAACATAAGGAGAACCAGATCACAGAAGTGAAGCATTCAGGCTCGTCCGCAATTCGGAATTTGCCGTACGTTGCGTATTGTCTCGTGTCCTTCACGGTCTTAGGTTTGACCGTGCTGGCCATCAATATGTTTCTGCCGAACCTGCGTCACCGCCGCGTGGTGGCCGGTACGGTCGGACGCGTGTTTTTGTGGCTGTCCGGCATTCCCTTCACGGCTGACGGTTTGGAGCGCCTGCCGAAGACCCCCTGCGTGGTGGTGGCCAATCACGCCAGCTACATCGACGCCATTGCGATCGTCGCGGCGTTGCCGCCCGAGTTTGCCTTCGTCATCAAGAAAGAAATGGTGCGGGTGCCGTTGGCCAGTCTGTTATTGCGCCGCATCGGTTCGCAGTTCGTCGAGCGCTTCGACCGGCACAAGGGGGCGGCCGATGCGCGCCGCGTCTTGAAGCTGGCCGCTACCGGTCAGTCCCTGATGTTCTTTCCGGAGGGCACCTTCGACGAGACACGCCAGATCGGTAAATTCCTAGGGGGCGCCTTCACCACGGCAAAACGCGCTCAAATGCCGGTGGTGGCCGTGGCCATTCACGGCACCCGCGATGTAATGCCTCCCGGCGGCCTGCTCATACGCCGGCTGCCCATACGTGTGGAGGTTCTCGCTGTCCTCTCGGCCGACGAAGCCCGCTTGAAAAGCCGTGAATTGATCGCCAATTCCGTGGGAGACCCCCTGGCGCCGTAATTCCCGGCGTCGCGGTTATACTGCCTGGTTCGAACCCTTGGGAACGCACTTTATGAATTCGGATCCTGTCGTTATTTTGGGCGCCCGGCGAACGCCGGTCGGCGCCTTTCAAGGTGCGCTGAGCACCGTGACCGCCCCGCAGCTCGGCGCCGTCGCGATCAAGGCCGCGTTGGCGGATTCGGGATTGGCAGCCTCCCAGGTGGACGAAGTCATTTTGGGCTGCGTCTTGTCGGCCGGCATCGGCCAGGCGCCGGCGCGACAGGCGGCGCTGGGCGCCGGACTGCCCACCAGCGTGCCCAGCACCACCATCAACAAGATGTGCGGCTCAGCGATGCGCGCCGTGATGCTGGGCGCCGATCAGATCCTGGCCGGCACGGCTTGTGTGGTCGTGGCCGGCGGCATCGAATCGATGACCAATGCCCCTTACCTGCTGCCTAAAGCGCGCTCGGGCTATCGCATGGGCCACCAAGAAGTGATCGACCATATGTTCTTCGACGGCCTGCAAAGCCCGTGGGACGGACAGCTCATGGGGTGCTTTGCGGACGCCACCTCCGAAAAATATGGATTTACCCGCCAAGCCCAAGATGATTTCGCCGCCGAGTCGGTACGGCGCGCGCTTGGCGCAGTCAACAAAGGCGACTTCAAGGCGGAGGTCGCGCCGGTGACCGCCAAAACCCGCAAGGGCGAAGTTCTGGTGGACAAAGATGAAACGCCCTTCACGCTCGATATCGCGAAGATTCCGACGCTGAAGCCGGCGTTCAAGAAAGACGGTACTGTCACGGCCGCAAGTTCCTCAGGGATCTCGGATGGGGCTGCGGCTCTGGTCTTGGCGCGCGAATCTTTCGCCGCATCGAAAGGACTGAAACCGCTGGCGCGGATTCTCGGTTACACCAGTTTTGCGCGCGAGCCGGAATGGTTCACGTTGGCGCCCGTCGGTGCGATTCAGAAATTGCTGACGCAACTGAACTGGCAGGCCAAGGACGTGGACCTGTACGAGATCAACGAAGCCTTTGCCGCGGTGCCGATGGCCGCGATGAAAGACCTGTCTCTGGATCACGCCAAAGTGAACGTCAACGGCGGCGCCTGCGCCCTCGGGCACCCGATCGGCGCTACCGGAGCGCGCATTCTGACCACATTGCTGTATGCGCTGAAAGCTCGCGGCAAGAAGCGCGGCATCGCCAGCCTGTGCATCGGCGGCGGCGAAGCCACCGCAATTGCCGTTGAACTCGTGTGAGTACTGACACGCCGGTCACGCTCGAGATTTCCGGCGGCGTCGCGCGCCTCGCCCTCAATCGCCCGGATAAACGCAACGCGCTGGATAGCGCGACCATCGCCGCCTTGAGCGCGGCTCTGCGGCGTTGTGCCGATGATCCCAAAGTGCGCGTGCTGCAGTTGACGGGCGCAGGAAACGTATTCTGCGCAGGCGCGGACTTGGGCGAAATGCAAGCGCAAGTCCAGGCTTCTGAAAGTGAAAACTTGGCGCATGCAAAAAAACTGGCGAGTGTCTTGGGCGTCTTGGATTCCATGCGTAAACCCACCGTGGCCAGAGTCAACGGAGACGGTTACGGCGGAGCGCTGGGAAAGTGAAAACTTGGCGCATGCAAAAAAACTGGCGAGTGTCTTGGGCGTCTTGGATTCCATGCGTAAACCCACCGTGGCCAGAGTCAACGGAGACGGTTACGGCGGAGCGCTGGGCTTGATCGCGGCCTGCGATATCGTCATCGCCGCCGAGGGCGCAAAATTTGCTTTCACAGAGGTGCGCCTCGGCATCATTCCCGCCGTGGTTTCTCCATTCGTGCTCGGCAAAATCAGCGAAAGCGCGGCGCTGCGCTATTTTCTGACGGCGGAAACGATGAGTGCGGCGACCTTGAAGGAAATGGGGCTGGTCCATGAGGTGGTACCGGCTGAAGCACTCGATGCGGCCTGCAATCGGATTTCGGATGCCGTCTTGAAGGGGGCACCGGGCGCCCTGTCCGAGGCTAAGGCACTGATTCGCGATGCCGCGCACCGGTCGGCGGAGGGCCGCGCGAATGCGTCAATTCGAATGGCCGCGCGCTTGGCGCGGCTGCGGGTGAAACCGGAAGCGCAGGAGGGATTCAGCGCCTTCTTTGCGAAGCGCAAGCCAAATTGGCGCCCGGATTAGGGCGCGATAGACGGGGCGGGCGTCCTTGCCCAAGCCATGCCCAAATCCTTTGGCCATCCTGGCAGACGGCGTCCGTGGCCTGTCAACATGGTAGTCCCCACTCGGTAAGGCGACGTTCCTCCGCAAATCTCGTCATGGCCTGTCCGTCTGGTGGATGTCGCTTGGCCCACGAGCCTGTCCGGGCAGTTTGTGATCTACTAAGCGGCCTATTTTTCAGGCGGTTATCTCGATTTCAGGTGTCAGTTCGATGAGCGAAAGCCAACGTGATGTCATGGAGTACGAGGTTGCCATCGTGGGCGCGGGGCCCGCGGGGCTGTCCTGCGCCATCCGGCTAAAACAGCTCAATCCGGGCTTGAATGTCTGCGTGCTGGAGAAGGCTGCCAGCCTCGGGGCGCATTCGCTGTCCGGCGCCGTCATGGAGCCGGGCCCCTTGGATGAGCTGCTGCCTCGGTGGCGCTGTCCGGCGCCGTCATGGAGCCGGGCCCCTTGGATGAGCTGCTGCCTCGGTGGCGCGAGAATCCACCCGAAATCTGCGTTCCCGCAACTCGAGACGATTTCCTGTTCATGACGCGCCGCAAGCGCTATCGCTCGCCGATCACACCGCCGCAAATGAACAATCACGGCAATCTGATTATTTCCCTCGGCCAACTCGTGGTGATTCTGGGCGCCGAAGCTGAGAAGTTGGGCGTCGATGTGTTTCCGGGATTCGCCGCAGCGGAGGCGCTGTTCGACGCAGCCGGCGCCGTCAAAGGCGTTCGCATCGGGGATATGGGTCTGGAGAAGAGCGGCGAGCCCGGACCTAATTTTGCGTTGGGCCCGGAGATTCACGCCAAGATCACCTTATTCTGCGAGGGCTGTCGCGGCTCCACCTCCAAACAGTTGATTGCCCGTTACAAACTCGATGCCGGCAAGTCGCCTCAGACTTACGGCTTGGGACTGAAGGAATTGTGGCAGCTGCCTCCGGGACGCGTGCAGCCGGGCCTCATTCAGCACACCGCCGGCTGGCCGCTCGACAGCAATATTTATGGTGGCAGCTTCCTCTATCACTTAAATAAGGATCGCGTGTACGTCGGTTTCGTCGTCGGCCTGGATTACGAGGATCCGCGCTTCAAACCCTTTGAGGCGTTCCAGCAATGGAAAAATCATCCCGACGTGAAGCAGCTGTTGAAGGGCGGCGAAATCATCGCCGGCGGCGCGCGCACGGTCATCGAGGGCGGATATCAGTCCATGCCCACACTTGAAATGCCGGGCGCGCTGCTGGTGGGGGATGCCGGCGGCACGCTCAACATGCCGAAGATCAAAGGCATCCATCAGGCCATCCGCTCCGGCATGACCGCGGCTGCGCACTACGTCGAAACAGGCACGAGCGCCGGTTTTGACAAGCGCTGGCGCGAATCTCCCGGCGGGCGCGAGCTTTACAAGGTGCGCAATATCCGCCCCGGTTTCCGCCGCGGCTTGTGGTTGGGCACCGCAAATTTTGCCTTGGAAACCATCACCATGGGCAAAGTGCCCTGGACTCTTGCCAATCACGCGGACGACACCGCGCTGAAGCGTCTCGATGATTACGTCTCGCCCGACCGTGGGTGGAGCGATCGGGAGCTGCCGCCGCGCGATCGAGTGGCCTCGGTATTCTTCGCCGCCACGATGCATGATGAGAATCAGCCCGTGCACTTGCATGTCGCGGACACCACCCTGTGCGCCACCCGTTGCATCACGGATTTCGGCAATCCCTGTACCAACTTTTGTCCTGCCAACGTCTATGAAATGATTGCGGACGGCAAAGGCGGCCAAAAATTGCAGATCAATTCTTCGAACTGCGTGCATTGCAAGGCATGCGACATCAAAGAGCCCTATCCTGGGCAGATTACCTGGGTTACACCGGAAGGCGGTTCCGGCCCCAACTACCAGAGCCTCTAAGAAAAAAGCGTCGGTTGTCTACAGAAGTGAAGTCGATCGTATCGCGCCTACAGCAAGAGACCGCGGCTCACAAACTTGAATTCGACGCCGGCCAGCAGGACGCGGCTGAGCGGCTCGATGAATTGCGCACCCGGCTTTGGGAGCAATCGCAGTCCGTTGGCCACAAGCTGCGCTCGAAGTTGCGCCGTCTCTCCGCGCAGCCGGTCGAGGCGCCGGTGCGCGGCCTGTACCTATGGGGCGGTGTCGGCCGCGGCAAAACCATGCTGATGGACCTGTTCTACGACACACTGCCCGCAACTCTGGGCGGCGAGCGCACTCATTTTTATCGCTTCATGCGCCAGGTGCACGCGGGAATGCGCAAGATCAAAAAGCGCACCGATCCGCTCGACGCGGTGGCAGAACAACTAGCGATGCGCGTCCGCGTGCTGTGCCTGGATGAATTTTTCGTCTCAGACATTGCCGATGCGATGATCCTGGCAGGACTGTTCGAAGGATTGTTCCGCCGCGGCGTGTCGCTGGTCGCCACTTCGAACATCGCACCGCAGGATTTGTACCAAGACGGCCTGCAGCGGCAACGCTTCCTGCCGGCAATCGATCTGATTCGAAGTCATGTGGACGTGGTGCACTTGAGTGGCCCCGTCGACTATCGATTGCGGCAGTTGGAACAGGCGCCCACTTACTTGGACTCGGCATTGCCGGGTACCGACGATAAGCTCAAGCAGCGTTTCGCTGCGCTCGCCGGCGGCACCGCCCAAGGTGCCACGACGCTGTCGGTGGAAAATCGGCCCATCAAAGCCCAGGCCACCGCTGCCGGCATGCGGCATGGTTTGGTTCGAATTCAAAGACATTTGTGAAGGCCCGCGCAGTCAGAATGACTACATCGAACTCGCACGCCTGTATCACACGGTTTTCATTTCGCACGTTCCCGAATTCACGCGCAGCAACGACAACGCCGCGCGCCGCTTCATCATGCTGATCGATGAGTTCTATGATCGTAATGTCAATGTCGTACTATCGGCAGCCGCCGCACCCGTCTCGCTGTATCACGGCGAGCGGTTGCAATTGGAATTTTTACGCGCAGCAAGCCGGCTCATCGAAATGCAGACGCAGCACTACCTGGCGGAGCAACATCGTCCCTAGGAGCCTGCCTGGGTATTCCGCGTGGCATAATTGGCGGCTGACACACATGAGATCAGGATATGTACCAGGTTTCCTCTGAACAACATCGCAGCATCGTCTCGGCGATTCTGCGAAGCCCCGTTCGACCGCCCAAATCCATGCGCGGTTTGGACTGGCGGCGCTTTCTTCTGAATTACTTCGCCAACGTGGATGCGAAGGATCTCACCGAGCATGATCCGAAGGATCTCGCCGGGGCCGCGCTGTCGCACCTCGTATTTGCGATGCAGAGGCGCAGGTCCGCGTTGGTGCGCGTCTTCAACCCCACATTGCGCGAACACGGATTTGTCTCCCCGCACACGATTATCGATGTGGTCAACGACGACATGCCGTTCCTGGTGGATTCCATCAGCCTGGCGCTGACAGAGCGGGCGCTAACCCTGCATTTCCTGGCGCATCCGATTTTTGCCGCCACACGCGACCGCTCCGGCACGTTGAGCGCCCTCGAGAAGCGCGGCGCGACGAAAAATTCGAAGCAGCGCCTGGAATCCTTCCAACACGTGGAGGTGGATCGTATCGTCGATCCCGCGATGCTGAAAGCCCTGGCCGCACAGATCGAGCGCAGCATGCGCGACGTGCGCGTGGCGTGCGCGGACTGGGCACGCATGCGCTCTGCCGTGCGCAGCACGGCGGAGGATTTGAGCTCGATGAGTGCGCGCGTCGACGCAGCCGAATTGAGCGAGACTTGCGCCCTTCTGGAGTGGATGGAAAATCGTCATTTCACGTTCTTGGGCTACCGCGACTACCGGCTGCAAGGCGGCAAGGGCCGCGAAACGCTGGAACCGCTCAAGGCCACCGGACTCGGCATCTTGCGGCCGGGTCACCGGAAAACGGAGAGCGCGAACCGCGTACTGCCGAGCGACATCAGACGGCAGAGCCGCTCTCGCAGCTTGAGCCTGGTCACCAAGGCGAATTCACTGTCGACGGTGCATCGACCGGGCTACCTCGACTATGTCGGGATCAAGCGATTCGACGCCAAGGGCCGCTTGATCGGCGAGCGTCGTTTTCTGGGTCTGTGGACTTCCGCTGCCTATAACAGCAACCCCCGGGAGATTCCTCTGCTGCGCCAGAAGGTCGCGCAAGTGGCGGAGCACTTTGCTTTGGCGCCCGACAGCCATGATGGCAAGGCGCTGCAGCACATCCTGGAATCCTTCCCGCGCGATGAGTTGTTCCAAGCCAGCGTCGCGGAACTCAATCGCATCGTCACCGGGATTTTCGGCTTGCAGGAAAGGCCGCGGGTGCGCGTGCTGCTGCGCCGCGATCCGTTTCACCGCTTTTATTCCTGTCTGGTGTTCGTACCGCGCGAGAAATACAACACTCAAGTGCGCCAGCGCATCGAACGCGTTATAGGCGACGCATTTTCCATAGGCGACGCATTTTCCGCTTTCAGCATGGAATCTCAGGTGCAGATCGCGGAATCGAATCTGGCGCGGCTTCACATCGTGGCCCGAACCGCGCCCACCGAGAAACCCTTGGTCGATGCGGATATGCTGGAGCGCCGGGTCGCCGCGTCGGTGCGCTCGTGGCTCGACTCCTTCAAGACTTCGCTGTTGGCGCGATTCGACGAAGCATATGCCCTGCAACTCTTCGGCAAGTATGCGCAGGCTTTCCCGGCTGCCTATACCGAGGACTTTTCAGGAGACGGCGCCGCTCTTGACGTCTCCTTCCTCGAGTCCATGGAGAAGGAGCCTGCCCGGCTGCATTTGGACATCTACAGGGCGGACCCTAAGCGCAAGGAAAAGTTATTCCTGAAAATCTTCCGCAGCCAGGACGCAATCCCGATCTCCGACTTGTTGCGGAAGATTTTCAGGAACATGCTCGAGAACATGGGCCTCAAAGTCATCGCCGAGCGTCCCTATGAATTGGACTTCTCCGGCGGCCGCCGCGCGTGGATTCAAGACCTGGAACTCGTCATGCAGGCTTCCCCTGCGATTGCCTCCGACGCGTTGGATCGCGAGATCAAGAATGCCATAACCGCTGTGTGGACCGGCCGCATGGACAGCGACAGTTTCAACCAGCTAACCCTCTCTGCCGGAATTCCGTGGCGCATGGTCACGGTGCTGCGTGCCTATTGCCGCTACCTGCTGCAAACCGGCCTGCCCTTCAGCCAGGGCTACATTGCGCAAGTCATGGCCAACAATGCGCACATCGCCAAGCTGCTCTCCGACCTGTTCGCCGCGCGATTCGATCCGCAGCTCGCGCCGGCGGCGCGATCAAAGTCGCTCGCGCGACTGGGCCGGGACATTCCCTCGGCGCTCGAGGAAGTAACGCGCTCCGACGAGGATCGCATCCTGCGCGCCTTGTGGAATGCGCTGTCGGCCACGGTGCGCACCAACGCTTACCAGCCCTCCGCCGCAGGTCAGCTCAAGGAATACTTGTCGTTCAAGATCGAAAGTCAGCAGCTGCGCGAACTGCCTTTACCTAAGCCGCTGTTCGAGATCTTCGTGTTTTCGCCGCGCATGGAAGGCGTGCATTTGCGCATGGGCTACGTGGCTCGCGGCGGCATTCGCTGGTCCGATCGGCGCGAAGATTTCCGTACGGAAATCTTAGGGCTGATGAAGGCGCAACACGTGAAGAACACGGTCATCGTCCCGGTAGGAGCCAAGGGCGGATTCATCGTCAGGCGCATGCCGGCGGAGCGCGAGGCGCAGCAGGCCGAGGTGATTGCCTGCTACCAGACGCTCATTCGCGGACTGCTCGATGTCTTCGCGGACTGCTCGATGTCACCGACAATATCGTCGGCGAAAAGATCGTGCCGCCCCGGATGGTGATCCGCCACGACAAGGACGACGCGTACCTGGTGGTTGCAGCGGACAAGGGCACGGCCACGTTTTCGGATATTGCCAACGCGATATCCCAGGAATACGGATTCTGGCTCGGCGACGCATTTGCTTCCGGCGGCTCGGCCGGATACGACCATAAAAAAATGGCGATCACCGCACGCGGCGCGTGGGAATGCGTGAAACGCCATTTCCGCGAGATCGGCATGGACATCCAGACCCAGAACTTCTCGGTTTGCGGCATCGGCGACATGGCGGGGGATGTCTTCGGCAACGGCATGCTGCAATCGCCTTGCATTCGCTTGCTCGCGGCTTTCAACCACCAGCACATTTTTATTGACCCGCAGCCGGATCCGAAGCGTTCCTTCGCAGAGCGCGAACGCATGTTCAAGATGCCCCGCTCCTCTTGGGACGATTATTCACGTAGCGCGATTTCCAAAGGCGGCGGTGTCTACTTGAGGTCCGCGAAAAATCTGACGCTGTCCCGCGAAGCGCAGACTCTGCTGGAGCTTCCGGCGCAGGTCACGCCCAACGAGGTGATCAAGGCCATCTTGAAGGCGCACGTAGATCTGTTGTGGAACGGCGGCATCGGCACGTACGTCAAGGCGAGCAGCGAAAGCCACAGCGATGTCGGCGATCGCAGCAACGACGCGGTGCGCATCGATGGGCGCGATTTGAATTGCAAAGTGATCGGCGAGGGGGGCAATTTGGGCCTGTCGCAACTCGGGCGGATCGAGTTTGCGCGTCGCGGCGGGCGGCTCAATACCGATTTCATCGACAATTCCGCCGGGGTGAACTGTTCGGACGTCGAAGTCAATTTGAAAATTCTCTTGAACGGCGCAGTGCTGGCCAAAGAAATTACGCGAGCGGCGCGTAATCGATTGCTGGTGCAGATGACGGACGAGGTGGCGGGACTGGTGCTGCGAAACAACTACCTGCAAGGTCAAGGCATCAGCACCAGCGAATTCCAGTCGAAACAGAGCTTGAGCGAGAGCGCCTACGTGATCCGCGCGCTGGAGCGTTCCGGCGATTTGAACCGCAGCTTGGAATTTCTGCCCAGCGATGAGGACCTCAGCGCCTACGTGATCCGCGCGCTGGAGCGTTCCGGCGATTTGAACCGCAGCTTGGAATTTCTGCCCAGCGATGAGGACCTCGCTGAGCGGCGCCAGGCAGGCGAAGGCTTGACGCGCCCGGAACTGGCCATCACCTTGAGCTACGGCAAGATCTGGCTGTACCGGGCACTGATCCATTCGAACGTGCCGGAAGATCCGTACCTCTCCACGGAGCTGAACCGCTACTTCCCAACGCCGGTGCAGAACCGGTTTGCGAAGCGCATCAAGCGGCATCGCCTGCGGCGCGAGATTATCGCGACGGCCATCACCAACAGCTTGATCAACCGCATGGGGCCGGTTTTCCCGGTCCGTGCGCAAGACGATACCGGGGCGGATCCGGCCGCCATTGCACGCGCCTACAGCATCGCGCGCGAAGTATTCGCGGCGCGCAATATTTGGTCGCAGATCGAAGCGCTGGACAACCACATCCCCGCCGCCGTTCAGTACACGGCGATGTTTCAGACCACGCGCCTGCTGCGGCATATGACCTAT
>Ga0193716_1001624_pt1 | contig 12994 bp, 8 predicted proteins | sample U2c1metaG_FD_145901 | JGI IMG/M metagenome (GOLD analysis project Ga0193716, IMG submission 145901) | Soil microbial communities from a riparian zone of the East river system, Colorado, United States - U2c1 | ecosystem: Environmental > Terrestrial > Soil > Riparian zone | place: USA: East River...
CGCATTCCCATGCGTCGGTGATGCGAGAAAACCCCCCCTAAACGGGGGGGTTACACGCTCTCGCGTAATCTGACCTGTAGATAAGTTAGTAAAGCGAAAAAACAAAACTTACTTTAAAATCCATGGAGGCCGTGTACCATCCATCTCCGTCACATGCCCCTGCAGTGGACACGCAACGGCTACGGATGATCCACGACATCCTGGTGGATGGGTGGTGATAGAGAGAGAGAGAGTCCAGATGTACATCGGACGCGTCTTATAATTCAACTGTTTGGTCGTGTTTGTAAATTCTCACATTCGATCACGTGATCGTTCCGTTCTGCCTTGCGGCTCAATCGATCAAATCGATCTTTATCTCCCTCTCTCTCTCTCTCGCTCTCTTCTTATAACCCTAAATCTCTTCCATGGTTGTTACTACCAACAAAGCCCGAAAGTCCACCGGTGGCACGGCCCCTCGCAAGGATGGAGTTGCGGTACAGCCACCGGTGGCGCTCAGCAATCAATTGGTTCACCGAGACCGATGTCGCCAAGTAAGTCAGACAATCTTGTATATGCTAACTGTTATTTGTACCATTCATTTATTTAGGAATATTGCTATATGTGCTGCAACGGTGGCGACTTGTGGCTATGCGATCGGTGCTCGCGCGTTATGTGTTCTAAGCACATCCCCGTGCCGAATGGCACCAATCTGGATAATGCGATATTCCTCTGCATTGCGTGTCATTCGGGCTTCTTTCCTAAACCGACTCCATATTTTGTAAGTCTATTTTATATTTTATATTTGCGGAATACACCCGCCATATATTTATTATGTTTTTAGGGTTTTTACAGCGGTGATGCCTCCCTCTTGGTTCAACCGACTGAAACTTGGAGGCCCGTCTTGCCTTCCCCCATTCCTGTGGAAGGAGATTACCAACTCACCTCTAACTCCGAAGTATTGGCTGACCCCCTCCTCGTCCTTCATTTTATTCTTGTTTCCATCAATCCGAAGGGTAGTCCGGCTCGAATTATGTCGGAAATAGCTAGCGGATTTTTGTCGGAAACTTCATTTTTATACAAAGAGATTATATTCGATCTCACGACCAACGAACGTACCGTGCGATACACCAAGGAAATGACTGCTCTAGTTCGATCTCTAGAAAAGTAAGTAATCCCAACTTTTATTTTATTTTATTTTCCCTGATACTGTCATCAGCCGTGGTTTCAAACGGGTGGTTATTATCATAACTAATCACTCTCACGATGATTCCGGAGATCTCTACATCGGTGCCGACCTCTGTACGACCGTCGATGAGGTGAGCATTAAAATATATATTGTAAGCATTGTTGTATTCAGGATATGCTGTCTTAGTTTGTAAAGGCCATTTTCCCTCCTGTCTTGGTCTCCTTCCTCCGAGCCAAGCCCACCACCATGTTTATGATGTGCTGTGGCGCTCTTATTCGGGAGCGAGAAAGTTTTATTGGTCTGCAGAACATGATTCAATAGTAAGTGCCTTTTTGTGTATTTAATAACAAGCTGTTCACAATTTTATCAGCTTGGCCATCGATGACCTTCTCGCCTTCACTGCAGTCGAATTTCTTGCCACATTCGTCGTCCCGTTCTTTGTCGACTTTGCACATCGCATTCTTGTCGAGGGTTTCCAGCTGGTGCCTTCTATGAGGCATATGCTTACTGCATTGGTCCAGTCTCCATTCGCCCGCCACACTAACATTGTCCTCTTGCATCGCGACATCACCACTTCCTCCATCGCCTCTACCCTATACGTGTTTACTCATCCCAAGTGGCGCCCTTGGGGTCAGCGCCTTCCTCCTGTCTGTCCTAAATGCCACTCTCCTCATAGCTGGTCCGATGAGGTCAAGAAAGGGTCCACATATATTTATGTATGCAGGTATGGAGATTGTTCTGGTCAATGCAGCTTTTCCAAGCCAGATGGCTTTGAATTGTTGAAGCCTGATGGGAAGGGAGGCCGCTGGATGAAGAGGGAATATAAGTTTTGACAGTCTTACGATATCTTGCAGCACAATGTACAACAGGACTTGCTTTTGAAAAATCGACATTTTGAAATACATATTTTTCTTCGAAACCTGTGTAGAATCAAACATTCTTCCCATCTTCTAGCTTATCTTATATCATTTTTGGGAATTAATTAGCCACACATTGTAAAAAGAATTATATATGAATTTCTTGGCCACTCGGTTACTCGGTTATCTCGGTCGCTCGGTCTTATTTGGTTTGAGTTCGGTCTTTGTTTTGATAGTCTTACAATATTTTGCAGCACAATGTACAACAGGACTTGCTTTTGAACTATATTTTTTTTTCTTTGAAACCTGTGTGGAATCAAACATTCTTCCCATCTTCCAGCTTATCTTGTATCATTTTTGGGGATTAATTAGCCACGCAGTGTAAAAAGAATTATATATGGATTTCTCGGCCACTCAGTTACTCGGTCATCTCGGTCGCTCGGTCTTATTTGGTTTGAGTTCGGTCTTTGTTCGATATATCACGTGATGCATGTTCGAGTTTGATCTTATTCAACTTTGGACCCTCCGGATACTGTAATGCCTCGGGTTCATAAAAGGAAAAGGAACGGGGTGACAGATACTTTAGCTGATCCACTTGCAGCACCCACTGTTCCTACTCTGAAAGAGTTCATGTGGAAAGAATTGGCTGATGTTCTTCAGATCAATTCAACTGGATCACTGACAGGGAAAGATTTTTCTAGTCTAGCTATGAAAAAGTTCAGGTAATTGTGTCATTGCCTTTGCATTTGATGTTTGATTGTATATTTTTCAGGGCGAGAATACAAGCAGACTGGCAGCAATTTCTGAAGTCCTCATGCTCTTCTGACCTTCCTGCTGGTGCACCGGTGACCGGAGAGGAATTTCGTCGCGTTGCCCTTGTTGTGGCGCTGGCCATTTCAAATCCTCGTAAGTGATGTATACAAATGTTTTTGTAATAGTGCTTTATCTGTTTATTTGTATTGCAGATCAGACAGAATGGGATGTCACTCGTTTTGCTGATCGTGTCAAGAATACTCGCCCTCGAACCGATTGGGACCATTCTGCTGAGGATGAAAGGCTTGCTAAGTTTTTCGTGAATCCCAATTTTGGAGACATGGACGAACCTGCCACCATATTGGACCGGCACGGTCGCATAATGGTATGGTATCTGCCACATATATTTGCACCGTATCGAGTTGTACGTATTTAAATTCATTTAAATACTTGATTACTTGATTTCCAAATTGCCATGTAGACAGATTCAACCATGGGTACTAAAATTCTTAGACCGCGGTTGGATACTTTTATGCGATCGTGTATGGCAGATGGAGATAGCTGGCGCCGCAGTGGTTTTTGTCCATCACCCGAAGGTGGTGAATTTGGTGCTGGGGTACTGAACATGTCCCCTGGATGGTTCCAGCAATCCCATGATGTGAGTTGTTTTCTTTTTTAGGATATTTTTTCGTGGTTTTTTAATTGTCGTTATACTCATAGCAACTGCGCGAGAAGATCTATGTCTCTTCTGACATCAGAGGCAACGATGCTGCTGACTTCCTTCGGGCCACGTCCAATGTTGATCTCATTGCCAATGCCATCACCGCTTTGATAGCACCTCAACAATACGATGCTGGTCTGGCCGCCATTCAGCTCCTCAAGGACGGCCTGCACTTGCATAGCACCCACCCAAACATACATCTTTGGACTTCTGTGTGGTCCGGTTTCTCTCTGATCGTTAATAGGAAGACATTTTTCCATCGTGATGTGGGTGCTGCCCCCATGGATTACGACTTGCTGTTCAGCAGTGGAACCCATCAGCAGTGCACATTAGATGTACAGGATTTGGGTCTGAGGTTGTCGTACCTTCCGGGTACTGGAGTTGCAATTGCAGGCAAGGTTCTTAGACATGGTGTCAGGACCTGGGAGGGTGGGGAGAGGATATGTCAGGCCCGGTTCATGAAAGATGCTGTTCATGATCGTTTGGGACAGCAGAGACCAGAATGGGTGTGTCATGAGGACTACCTTGGACTTCTGACTTAAGTAGTTTTTAATATTTGACCTTAATTATAGGTCTTGAATTTAAATCTTCTGCTGAAATTTCATTGTTAGTTGTATTGGTCCCCCACAACACAATTTGTGTAAAATTCAAGAGTTGGTATCTGGAAGAAGAAAAGTAGCACGTGCAAGGTCACATGAAAATTTAGTATATAAATTGCCTAAATAGGAACAATTATAAAAAATATAAAAAATAACCCGGCATCTCTCGGCACCTGGTTGAGTTTGCCATTTCCGGTAAATCCACATGTTGTTCTCATCTATCATGTCTCCTTCGCGATCTATGCAATCACTCTTTCTGCTTGCTTTGTTCTATCTTGTGGTGACCTCTCGTGTTTTCCATCCATCTCATTATTCACCCGATCTCTTGACCCAGTCGGGATCGGGTGTAAGACTTCACGTATAATCTCAATTTTCTGTCGTATTGATTTTATCATCTGATTTATCTTTGTCTCTGAACAGATGGAATATCATGACAGTGTCCGACCTGAAGGTGCGTCTGTTACTGCCACTACTAATGATCTACCTTCATACGTTTGTCCCATGTCAAACATGGGCACAAACACATTACCTGCCCAAAAATCGGGTGTTCCATTGTTCTGCTCGTTATCCCCACGTGCGGTTACAATTTCTGCCCAAAAATCGGATGTTCCTTTGTTCTGCTCGTTATCCCCACGTGCAGCTACAATTTCTGCCCAAAAATCGGGTGTTCCATTGTTCCGCTCGTTATACCCACGTGCGGTTACAATTTCTGCCCAAAAATCGGGTGTTCCGTTGTTCCGCTCGTTATACCCACGTGCGGTTACAATTTCTGCCCAAAAATCGGGTGTTCCATTGTTCTGCTCGTTATGCCCACGTGCAGTTACAGTTTCTGTGCAAGAAGAGTCATGCAAGATTGATGCATCAGTCTTGTGTATTGGTGAAAATTTGTTGTCTGCCCAAGGCTTGGGTGTTTTATCATTTCATCCTACATGTGAGAACATAATTTCTGCCCGAGAAATGGGTTTAAAGTATGGTGCTTTGTACAAGACTGCATCAAACTTGTCTAAATGTGTGAGAGAGTCCTGTTCAACCACTGATCACCAGTGTTCCCAATTTGTTGCGCCGGTCAATGATGTCGGAGGTGTGGTTGACCATATCAAAACTGATCACCATAACATTGGAGTGCATATTGTTACTGGTGTGTTAAACTTGCAGACAATTTTGTGTCAAATTTTGGATCTTGTGTTTCGTGTTCTATATCTCCTACTGAAGTATTTATGCCTCGGGATTTATCGGGTATTGACCTTTGTTACCCCTCGTGGCAAGTGGTGGCCACAGTATCTATATCGTCTCAATCTTGTGGTTATCAATTGTTGTTTTACTTTGCACAGGTCCGTAGCTGAGAAATGTAGGAGGGTGAAATCGTCCCTCCTGCAGAATTTATTCAGACGTGATGAATTTTTGGTCATCCAAGCATCTATTTGCAATGTTCGTCGGTTCACCATCATTTTTATTGTAGCTTCTCGCTTGTCACCAATGCTCATATCTGCACACACACATTCTGTAGTCATGGTGCCTGACATAGGTGAAGTCAGACCTGATGATCTGTCCTGGGAAAACATTGGTGGTGGAAGAGTTCCATTGTTTAATTTGGAGGAACTTGTCCCTCATGTCAATTGTTCCGGTAAGATTGTGGCATCAGAATCCAGTTTGAGATTTATTGGCCATAAACACAAAAATGTAGCTGAGGTTCTGTATGGTGCTCTTGATGATCATGTGTATGGTAAAGTGCCTCTCAATGAATTTGTTGGTAAGTTGACCCTGAAGGATGCCAAGTCTGTTGCCAAGATTCATGGAGTACATGTCCCTTCAAAGTTTCGTGCAGAAAATATTGCCGGTTTATTTAAAGGACATTTGTGTGCTTGTTGTGACAGTTATATGTCTATTTTTGCCTTGCATTCAGTAAAAAGTAATGCTACAAAGTCCAAACAATGGTATGCAGGTTTGGACACCTCTCAAAAAAAACATAAACAAGAACGGCAAAAGAATAATGGAGTGTCTGCCAAGCAGAAGCTACAAAAAGCTGAACATGTGAAAGTAAAGCGGGAAGCTGAACGATCTAAACTTCGGGATTTTCCTCCTCCTCCTCCTTCAAAAGATCTTCAGGAGACTATTGCACTGAACTGGTGTGAAGATACATCTCCTGATAATTTCATGGAAGGTGGTTGTGCTGTTTGTGGTCAGCTTGTGCCCTTATCCCAACTGTCTGGGTTGTCTGATTCTGGATGTGATTTGGATGTGTTGGTCAGGGAGGGTATGAGAGTCACCCGTCTTGAGAGGTCCTCTCCAAATGATCCAATTCAGGAAGTCAAAGGTCCAGTTCTGGACCAAACCTGTACCAAAATATGTAGATCTTGCAAAAGTAGTCTAGATGAAGGTTTGACTCCTAAATATGCCTTAGCAGCTGGTCTTTGGCTTGGTGAAGTCCCATCCCAGCTGCAAAATTTATCTTATGCAGAGCAGCTTCTCATCTCTCGGGTCCGTCGGAATAAGTGTATAGTTCAGGTGTCCTCCGGGATGCACAAAATGAAGGCCAATGTCATCGCATTTGAAAATCCCATGCCCAAGATATATGAGAGATTACCTCCCCCCATAGAGGACCTTGATGAAGTGATTGCATTCATATATACTGGTCCTTGCAGGCCAACTCCTGAAGACCTGAAGAGGACACCTTTGCTTGTGCGTCGAAAAAAGGTGAGTGAGGCTCTGGAGTGGCTCAAGTTGAATCATGTTGATTATTATAACATGGATATAGCTTATGACAATCTAGAAAAATATCCAGACGATGGTCCACCTGTGATAGTCACATATAGAAATGCCTTCACAAATAAAAATCCAGAGTCTGTCAGTGCATTTGACAATGAATTGGAAGATGGTGTTGAATCGGGCCCTTGTCCGTTTGTAGTGAATGGTATCACAGGTGAGAAGTTGAACACGATGGGGCCCAAGGCACTTGCTGCTAAGGCAATGCAACATCTTAAAGATGACGATGGTAAAGTACTTGCCATAGGTCATGCTGAGAAGCCTGAGTCCATTTATGACAACCCACAATTGTATCCTATGATGTTTCCCTGGCTGTTTCCTTATGGTCTTGGTGGGATTGGTGCTGTTGATGATAGTAATGTGGAAATGTCTGATCTGATGCACAAAAGAAAACTTCTGATGTATCATGACAAGCGTTTTCAAAGGGATGCTCACTTTCCTCTTATTGCATTTAATCAAGAGCAGATTAAGGGTAGTAACACTGGAGGTTACTTGATGACTGAAAGGCAAAATTTTGATGATATAGCAGATCGTCTCATGAATATTGATGTGGGGGTCCTTGAAGGCTTGTCGAAAAGGTTGTCTAAAGGTGAAAGGGTTAAGCCAGAAACAGCAGAAGAGAAGGCATGTTACAAGCTTATATCTGATTTGGATCATGTGGGTGGTCATGTCAAAGGTTCTCTTACATCTAAGAGGTATATGCGGAATGAGATCTGGTCTTTGATATCATATGTTGGTGCTCCTTCATGGTTTATCACTTTTGCTCCTGCAGATACTTGTCATCCTATTTCTTTGTATTATGCAGATGCCAAAGAGGTTTTCTCTCCTACTATTCGGCACAAGAATGAAAGTTACAGACTGATAGCTCAGAATCCTGTGGCCAGTGCAAGATTTTTTCATTTCATGGTCCAGATGTTTCTCAAGCATGTTCTCGGTGTGGATCAGGAACATCTTGGCCTTTATGGGGACACATCCGCTTATTATGGAACAGTGGAGCAGCAGGGTCGTCTTACCTTGCACCTTCATCTGCTGTTGTGGATATCAGGATCATTGACACCTCAGGAGATAAGAGATAAAATAATGGATGTCAACTCTGACTTTCAGAAGAAGATAGTTGAATATTTAGAAAGTTTGTGTGTGGGAGAGTTTTTGACAGGATCAAAGATTGAAGTGTCTGAAAAGGTTGGAGAAGCCTCTAAATTATCCAATTATCAAGAACCCACTCTCACTTTACCAGATCCTCCACCACCTCTGTGTGGAGATGATTGCAAGCAATGTTCTTGTGATGACCAGCGTGCTTCCTGGTGGCAAGAGTTCCCAAACATCACAGATGATATTTTATTAAAATCAAATCAGCATGTTCACAAGTTTGACAATAATGGAAACAATGTTTCTTATTGTACCAATGCCAAAGGTGAATGTAAGCGTCGATTCCCCAGAGATACATTTGAACAAACCATGGTGGAACCAAAGACTGGTGCATTGAATTTGAAAAAAGGTGAAGCTTGGATGAACACTGTTACCCCTCTGCTCACTTATCTTTTGCGGTGTAATTCAGATGTCACTAGCCTGCTTTCTGGTACTGCAATCAAAGCAGTTGTTGCCTATGTCAGTGATTATATCACTAAGCCGGGTCTGAAGACTTACAGTGTTTTTGATGTCATCAGGAGTGTTTTTGACAAGAATTCAGAAATGATCGGTGGGAGTCTAAAACGTAAAGAGAAAGTCAGAAAAATATTCACTCAGGTTGTGAATTCCCTGACAGCCAAATCAGAAATTGGTGGACCTATGGCTTCTCTTTATATACTGGGAAATCCTGATCATTACACTGGTCATAAATTTGTTCCATTTTATTGGAGAGGGTATGTAAAGGAGGTGCTTGGTGCTTGGGATGAAGACCATGCCACTGAAGATATACCTGACTTAGAAGGTGTCACAGATAAGGTGGTCATAAACAAGAGTCAAGGACGATTTGTTGGTCTCTCTAAAGTAAGTGATTATGTTTATAGACCTTCCATGTATGAACATGTTTCGTTGTATGATTGGATACGACTTTATCGTAAGTCTACAAAGAGGCGGATGATAAAGAAGAAGGTAGGAGATGCCATTGATGATCCTGATTTTGTTGAAGAATCAGATGATGAGTTAAATATTCAACCTGGCACAGATGCAGTCAAAGAAGAGTATGAGACAAAAGATATTGTAGATGATGCTCCTTTGAATGATTTTATTGATGATGACATTGTGTATGGTGATCATGGTGTTGATGAAGAATCTGAAGAGGATGAGGAGGATGATGAATTGGATGTCATGAAGGAATTGGCAGAATGTGTTCCAAAAAAGGATCATTCTTTTCAACCTGGCCATTCTCAATATACCACTCACTGTGCACATGTACGGAAGGAAGATCCTCTTGTGGTTCCAAATTTCTTGCCTGTGACACTTCCCAGATCTGATCGTGGTGATCGTGAGTATTACTGTTGTGCCATGCTAACATTTTTCAAACCTTGGAGAAGTGGCAGAGATCTGAAGTATAAAGATGAATCATGGGACAAGGCTTTTGTGGCACATGAGTTCACCAAGCGACAGGTGGAGATCATGAAGTATTTTAATGTACGTTATGAATGTTTGGATGCCAGAGATGATTATTCTGCTAAGAGAGACAAGTTGGATGGGGATATCTCATACCATTGGGCAACTTCGGATGTTCTTGATGATCTCGATGAGTTGCATGCAAATGAGCTTGCAACAGTTGGTGCTGAGTTTGATCCTGGATTGGAAGATGCAGATGCTGAAGGTGATGTTTTCAATATTCCAGGAAAACGAGGAAGAAGTAGAAAGAATGAGATGTTAGCCACAGAGCGGACAATGAATATGGCAGGTTGGCTTGATGATTGTGAAGATGGTCTTCCTGATGTGGGATCTCTGGACCCTGTAGAGCCTGAGTACAATCAGACATCCAAAGCTTGGCGGGCTGCTGTCCTTGCTAAAAAACAAGCTGTGTTGGATGAGAGAAACAGACATCTTCCCACTAACACCAAATCCAAAAATAATGAATTTGAGCCCAACAAGGTTGCTATTGTTGATAAAAGCTATATTGATCAGCTGTTTGAACCCACATCTAAGGCTAATAAACAGCTCATGGTCAACAGTATCAAGAAATATCTGTTGAATATAGAGCAAGAAAGGGCCTTTCGTATTATTGCCAACCATGCCATGATGGAACAGCCTGACAAGCTGAGAATGTATTTGGGTGGTATGGGAGGTACTGGAAAATCACAGGTCATCAAAGCACTTATATATTTCTTTGGTGAAAGGAAAGAAAATCATCGATTTCTGGTGGTGGCTCCTACAGGTTCAGCAGCTGCTTTGCTGAATGGTTCTACTTACCATTCTGTTTTGGGTATCAATGATGGTGAATTTGTGTCTGCAAATTCCTTAGCACAGATCAGGGCTAGGTTGGATGGTGTTGACTACATATTTTTAGATGAGGTCTCTATGATATCATGTCGAGATATGTATAAGATAAGTGCTCAGGCTGCAAAGGCTCGTGGAGTTCATGATGAACCTTTTGGAGGCATTAACTTTATATTTGCTGGAGACTTTGCTCAGTTGCCTCCTGCCCGAAGTGGAGGACCTTTATATGCAGGTAATGTTGGCACCCAATTGCAATCTGGCCAGTCTATAGAACAGCAAGAATCTGCTATTGGTAAAGCTCTGTGGCATCAGATCACAACTGTTGTCATATTGCGTCAAAACATGAGACAAGCCAGGCAGACACTTGAAGATGCCAAATTGAGGACTGCATTGGAAAACATGAGATACAAGTCATGCACACCTGATGACATAGCATTTCTCCGTACCAGAATAGCAGGCAAGGGTCCCAATGATCCTAAGTTGGCACAAAAAAGGTTCAGAAATGTATCTGTGATCACAGCACGTAATGCTCAGAGAGACAAGATCAATGAACTTGGAACAGAGCGATTTGCTGCTGAGAACAATCAGATACTGCATTCTTTTTATTCCATTGACAGGTGGAGGAATCCTGATAGTAAGAGGCAGCGTGGGGGTCGTCCAAAGAAAACTGTGCTTGACCCAGTCAGGAAGACCAATGTGATATCACCACATCTGCAGAAAATTCTATGGGAACAACCTCCTGCATCTTCTAATAAACATGTGGCTGGCAAATTGATGTTGTGTGTTGGTCTGCCTGTTATGTTAAAGCATAATGATGCCACAGAGTGTTGTATGACCAAAGGTGCAGAAGGTACTGTTGTCAGTTGGCAGACAACAAAAGGTCCTGAAGGGCAAGATGTCCTTGACACCCTGTTTGTAAAATTGAAAGATCCACCAAAGACAGTAAAAATTGATGGTCTTCCAGTAAATGTGGTACCCATCACAAGGCACACCACCGCCACAATGTGCAGTCTCCCCAATGATGATGAGATATCTTTATCCAGAGATCAAGTGTTGGTGTTACCTAATTTTGCAATGACAGACTATTCATCCCAGGGTAGGACCAGACCAGACAATGTGGTAGATCTCAACAGTTGTCGTACACACATGTCATATTATACCTCTTTGTCAAGAAGTTCCAGTGCTGAAGGTACAATTATTGTTCAGGGTTTTGATCCAAAGGTTGTGACAGGTGGGGCATCTGGATATCTCAGACAAGAATTCAGGGAATTAGAGATCCTTGATGAAGTCACCAGACTCAGATATGAAAATAAACTACCTGATGGCATTACAGGTGACAGACGGAATGTTGTCATTCGTCAATTTCAGAAATGCATGGGTACAAGATATGTACCCAAGAATGTGCATACCTCTATAAGATGGGATGGGCAGGACCCTCTGGATGAGCTTGCTGTTACAACTGACACACCTTGGCAACTTGTAAAACATAACAACAAAAATAAATCAGCATCTACCAAGTCCAATGTAACTGGTTTTGTTGCTGCCAAGGGAACAGCATCTGTTGCATCTAAAAAACATAAGCTGGATGATAATGACACAGAGCAAGTTAACAAAAAAATCAAGATGTCTGAGGAAGACAACACTGAATCCCATGGTAGTGGCCCTCTAGGACTCATATGGGATGGTCAGAATTACAGCTGTGCTTATGATTCTGTAATGACTATTTTGTTATCTATCTGGTCTCAGGACCCTGCTGAGTGGAAGAGACGGTTTAAGAACATGAATAGAACCATGAATGTCTTGGCCACAGGGTTCTATAAAGCAAATGAAGGGCAGATGACTTTAGAGGTGGCCAGAAACAATGTGAGACGTCTGCTGCATCAAAGGAATCCAACTCTATTTCCCAATGGTCAAGTAGGAACTGCAGTCAGTGAGATGTCAGAACAATTATTAAGGAGTGATAATATCATTGCTTCTAATTGGATCCATTGTGTGGGTTGTGGTCATGAGGATAATTTGAACAGAGACCTTCAGACCTGTGTCCTTCAATGTTCTGATCAAAATGTCACAACATCTGCATGTCTTCAAAAAAGATTTCAGGAGCATTATCCTAGGAGAAAATGTGAACAATGTGATGGTGCATTGAATAAAGTCATGCGCTTTGATGTTATACCTAAAGTGTTGGTATTTTCTATATCTGAACCATCCATCCAAGTGAGCAAAAAGATAAGTTTTCGTGATGATGGTTCCCTGGTGGTTTTTGGTCTCAAGGGGGTGGTGTATTATGGTGATTTTCATTATACTGCTCGAATCTGTACAGGTGGTTCTGTATGGTTCCATGATGGCATGGTTTCTGGTAGGAAATGCACATATGAAAAGAGATTGACAGAATTTACAGGATCAGAACTGTCAACCTGCAATGGTAAATCAGCAACATTGGTGTTCTATGCACAAAATTAAAGATGTGCCATGTATGCAAACTTGGGGGAGGGGGTGGGCTGTTACTTTGTCCCTTTCAGGTATTAGATGGAATAAGTAAGTTTAATGGACACCCACAATGCATTCTCTACTAATTGGAGAATGCATTGTGGATGTCCATTATTCAACTTATCTTTTACTGATATATAATACCTGAAAGGGACGAGTACCCCTGCCATGCGAAGCAATGGCCCACTCCCCACAAGTTATAGAACTACAAGGAATGCAAAGGATCGAGATA
>Ga0193716_1001626_pt1 | contig 12991 bp, 8 predicted proteins | sample U2c1metaG_FD_145901 | JGI IMG/M metagenome (GOLD analysis project Ga0193716, IMG submission 145901) | Soil microbial communities from a riparian zone of the East river system, Colorado, United States - U2c1 | ecosystem: Environmental > Terrestrial > Soil > Riparian zone | place: USA: East River...
CGGGGCGTTCCACTCGACGCCAGCGGCTATTTTTTTGAGCCGCTGTGGACCAATTTTCGACTGGGCGAGGAAACCGGCATTCTTGATTGGTACACGATACTGGTGGGAATTCTAGCCGCGTTCGCTTTGGTCATGCACGGCTCGCTCTGGCTGCAATACAAAACGAGCGGACCCGTCAACGAGCGCGCGGGAAAAATGGCGCATCGCGCCTGGTTCGGCGTGCTCGCGCTCACGGCCGTCGTTACATCTCTAACCTTTGGAGTCCAGGCACAGGTACGGGTTAATTTCACGACCTGGCCGCTCGGCTTGGTGTTCCCTTTTCTGGCGGTGGCCGGTCTGGCTGGAGTTGCATTTGAATTGAGGAAGCGCGACGAACGCAAAGCGTTCTTCGCCTCCGGTGCTTATCTTGTTGGAATGCTGGCAAGCGTTGTGTTCGGAGTCTATCCGATGGTTTTGCCCGCGCGAAATCCGATCTATTCCTTAACCGTTTCGAACACCAAAGCGGGCAGCTATGGGCTGAAAGTCGGCCTGATCTGGTGGGTTATCGGAATGATCCTCACGACGGGATATTTCACATTCCTCTATCGCTCATTTTCCGGCAAAATCGATGCCGCAGGCTCGTCGTCCGGTCACGGGGACTGAAAATTGTGTCACTTGATGAACAGTTTCCAGGCCGATGATTGACTGCCGGAAATCAGCAGCGTAGCGTAAGGAGTGGCGAGTCCAAATGAAGGTCGTCCACCCAACTCAGCGCACCAGCCCGCGAAGAACTGCCATGGCCCTGCTCACCCTCCTCGCTTTGATCGTGGCTCCGATCTGTGCGCCGCTCTGTGCAGCGAGGTCATGCGATGGCTCTGATGGGACGGGTAAAATAGAGCAGCATCATTGCCGCCACGGCAATTCTTCGGCAGCGAGCTTTTTACGTTCGCAAACCCACGCAATGTCTATGTGCGCCGCGGTTGAGCAGGCGGCCATCCCCAAAACCGTCGCAAGTCTCCAGGACCAGCAAAAGGAAGTTAGCCAGGAAACTCCATTTTTGGCCGTGAAGAATTTCTCTGCTATTTCATCCGGTAAGCGTTCCGGGTGGGACGTTGCCGCACTGCGTCCGCATGGATTCCAGCCGTCCGCTGACTTTCTGATTCTTCGCATCTGATTCATTTCCCCGCCCTCAAATCGAGCTTCGCTCCGAGAATCTGTAGTTCTACAGGTGCATTCAGACCAAGCCTGCTGTTGCTCAACAATGGTGTGCCGGGCATTTCGCGAGGAGAGATCCATGAGTGGAACAAGAAGAAAGTTTTTTCAAGAAGCGGTCATATTCAGCGCCGGACTTTTGGGGTTCAGCAGTTCACTGCGCGCACAGGAAAGCCGCCGACGGGAGTCTGGGGGCGCGAAGAAGCAGCTTCCTCATCAGGCCCAGGTCGCCGAGCCTCATGCTCCGCTACCCATGGTCACGCCCGATGTGCCCGACCTTCCTTACCAGATGGATGGCCCCGTTAAAGTTTTCCGTCTAAGAGCCGAGCCCGTGAAGAAGAAAATTGCTCCGTTCAAGATCATCGATACCTGGGGCTACAACGGAAGTTGCCCGGGGCCAACGATTCAAGTGAATCAAGGCGATCGGGTGCGCGTGGTCTTTGAAAACCACGTCGATGCACTGGCACGGGATCGAACTCCCAATCGAGCAAGACGGTGTGCCTTACATTAGCCATAAACCGATCGCTCCGGGCGAAACTTACGTTTATGAATTTACGGTCCACCAGGAAGGAACTTTTTTCTATCACGCGCACAGTGCAATGCAGGAAATGATCGGGCAGCTAGGCTTCTTCATCGCGCATCCTGAAAAATCCCATAATCCCCACGCTGACCATGACTATGGAATCGTGCTTCAGGAGTGGGCCGTCTTGCCGAGCAACAGCGTCCCGAACACCGCGGCTATGGAATACAACTGGCTCACCTTCAATGGAGTTTCCGCCCCCATGACCACTCCCTTGATCGCCCGCTTGGGTAGTCGCGTTCGTTTGCGATTCGTGAACCTCGGAATGGATCACCATCCGATTCATCTGCATGGCAACCAATTTGTTCTCACCGGGACGGAAGGCGGCCGTGCGCCGGAATCGACCTGGTATCCCATGAATACGGTCCTTGTGGGAGTTGCGCAGGCGCGCGTGGTGGAATTTGAGGCCAAATATCCCGGTGCGTGGATGATTCATTGTCACCTGCCGCATCACATGATGAACAGCATGTCGGACTTGCTGCGGGATCGCGCTATACAAACCGCGGATCAAAGCGAAGCGAAGGCCATGCGCCAGATGCAGACTTTGGCAAAGAGCGTTCCCTTCGAGCATGTTCATCCTGCTCCCGTTGCAGAAAATGCCAACAGCGTCCCGGGATTCCCGCAAGATGCCTTCATGGAGATGGCCATGGATGAAGTTGTCCGGAAGCCTGAAACCCATGGTTTGCCCCCAAATTGGAGCGCCGGAATGATGGGCATGATGACCATGGTTCGTGTTCTTCCCGACAAAGACTATGACGAAATCGTGCGGCAAAAGAAAAATGCTGCTCCATCTGAGAAAACCGAGCCGCACAACCATTCCTGAACGGCAAGTGCCAATACCCGCCTTTGCAAATGTGGCTAGTGAGAGAGGAATCGCGATGAAAGTCGGTCTGAATCTGAGTCTATTGTTGCTGCTGGAAGCGTCGCTGCTGGGAAACCTTTCGCGTGCCCAAGATACCTCCATGCCGGGAATGCCGATGCCCCGCCAGGAACCCGCCGCGCACCAGGAAATGAATATGGAAGCCGCCAAGCCGGCCTATCCGAAAATGCGGCGCACACAACAAAGCTCAGCCGGTAATCTTGTTACTCTCGAACAGATGCAGAAACTAGCCGCAGACAAAAATCCGACGCTCCGGCAGGCCGAGAGCGAAATTCGCGCCACTCGCGCGCGGCAAAAACAAGCCGGTCTTTACCCCAATCCAACGGTCGGCTACGCAGGAGACGAAATTCGCGGCGGGTCTGTGGGTGGTGGCAAGCAAGGATTCTTCGTCCAGCAATCGATTGTAACGGGTAACAAACTCGGGCTGAGCCGCGATGTCTCCGCAAACGATCTGAAACTTGCCGAAATTGAAGCGCAAGAACAAACAATCCGCGTGCAAAGCGCAGTCAAAATGGCATATCTCCGAGTCCTCGCAGCACAGGAATTGCTGGACACGCGCAACGATATAGCTCGGATCGCAGCAGACGCCGTTGAAACGCAAAGGCGGCTCAGCAATACCGGGCAGGCCGACCAAACAGAAGTTCTGGAAAGTGAAGTGGAAGCACGACGCGCTCGCATGGCGGCGCGAATGCAAGAAAATACGCTTCGCGAGGAATGGCGTTCGCTTGCCGCCGTTGTGGGACAACCGGATCTTCCTCTTGCGACGGTGACCGGCGATCTGGAACGCAATTGGCCTGAATTAAACGAAGAAGAAACAGTAGAAGCGATTTCAAGGAATAGCCCGGCGAACAAAATCGCCGACGCCGCCGAACAGCGGGCCTTCTCGGCACTGGCCCGCGCAAAACGCGAAGCCATCCCGGACATCCAACTGCGGGCCGGAATGGAGTACAACAATGACCTCCTGGCGAACTCGCCACAAGCCAAAGGATGGGAAGGATTCGCCGAGGCCAGCATAGAAATCCCGCTGTTCAACCGGAACCAGGGAAATGTCGCCGCAGGACATGCCGACGCCGAGCGGGCCGGACTGGAAAAAACGCGTATTGCGTTAACGCTGCGCGAGCGCGCCGCTTCCGTCGTCGATCAATACGCAAACGCCCGCCTGATGGCCGTCGAATACCGCGACGAAATTCTGCCCCGTGCCCGCCAGGCCTACGGACTGATGTTTGACAGGTACGGCCAGCTGCTCGCTTCCTACCCGCGTGTTTTGGAATTTCAGCGCAAACTGTACGAGTTACAAATTGAATACATCTCTACGCTCGAAGGTGTTTGGACCAACGGAATTGCGTTACAAGGATTCTTGCTGACCGACGGACTGGAAGCTCCTGCGCGCCCCGGCGAAATGGATCGGCCCATCCGCGAAACCAATGTGCCTATGCCGGAACGTACCATGTCGCCATCCGACATTTCCTCGCGCAGGCCATGATAGAGTAGCCGTGACTGGCAATGAGCGAAATTCAAAAAATCGGACGATACGAAATCATCCAGGAAAAAGGCCGCGGTGCGATGGGTTCTGTTTTTATCGCGCGCGACCCGGCCATGGATCGCGTGGTCGCACTGAAAACAATCCATTCCCTTGCGCTGCAAGGTCCGCAAGCTGCTGAATATCGGGAGCGTTTCTACCGTGAAGCGCGCGCTTCAGGACGCCTCGCGCATCCCGGCATAGTTCCCATGTTTGACGTGGGAGAACAAGACAGCCTCCCGTATCTGGTTATGGAATATATCGAAGGTCAGACCCTGGCCGACGCGGCAAAAGGTGGTCAGAGATTTACTCTTGAACGCGTCTGCGAAATCGGCCAACAAATAGCCGAAGCCCTGGGCTACGCCCACAAAAACGGTGTCGTTCATCGCGACATCAAGCCCGCAAACATTCTGCTGACTTCCAAAGAAAAATACGGAATCGAACGCCCAAAAATTACCGACTTCGGAATCGCCAAACTTTCCGCCGCGCAAATTACCACAACCGGGCAAATGCTGGGAACGCCGGCCTTCATGCCTCCTGAGCAATTTACCGGAGCAACGATCGACGGGCGCAGCGACCTCTTTTCGCTCGGCGTGATTCTGTATTGGCTTGCCACGGGCGAGCAGGCTTTCCCGGGCGAGACCGTCACTGCGGTCTCTTATAAAGTTGTTCATACCGAGCCGGTGCCGCCTCGCAAACTGAATCCGGCGATTCCTTCTGGTCTCGAGCACGTCATCATGAAGAGTCTCGCCAAAGATCCGGCCGTTCGCTATCAGACCGGCGAGGATTTGGCCCACGACCTGTCCGCTGTCCGTGCGGGCCGCACTGCCGCCGAGTTGACCAGTTCCATCCACATTGCGGTTGTTCCAGGTTCTGATAGCGGCATGGATGTAACTCTCGACTCCAATGCCGGTTTCACCGGCGAGCCTGCCGTTCGCCAATCAGCGTTGAAAGTTCCCGCGCCGGAAGTGCAGGCCAATTCAATACGAAAATCTGGCGGACCGACCAATGCGTTTCTGGGAATTTCAGTTGCAGTCGCGATTCTGGCTGGCGGACTTTACGCTTACCGAAGCACTCACGTTCCAGCGCAGCCACAAGCTGGCCCCTATGTCCTAACGCCGAATCCGCCCGCGGCTCCTCCCGCAGTCAGCAACGCCCCCTCGGCAAGTTCCGAGCAACCGAGCCCGGCAACCCAGTCTGAATTGCCTGCGGAGACGGCGAAGCCGGCCCCTCCTCTCGCCTCGCCACCTGTCACTTCCAAAAAAGCGGCCAAAAGTCCCAAATCCACGAGCGATGCAACCAAGCCGCAGGTCCCCGCGGCTGCGGCAACGACTGCAACTCCGCCGCCAGCCGCTGCCATCGTTCCGGCTCCGGCGCCTGCCCCTCCCGCGCGCGTGGACTTTGATCCGAAATCGCTCACTCCAAGCGAAAACACTCGACTCCGGATTGAAGCCGATCGATTCCCACCCAACATTAATTTCACGCTAGAGATGAATGGCAAGATTCTGTTCGAACGAGGATCGGCAAAAACGCAAACGACATTTGACGACGTTTTTGTTCCTCCCGGCGTACACGAATTGCGGGTGGTTGCAGGTACAGGTGCGAACCGAAAATCTTCCAATATCGTCAGCACCGAATTTAAAGCCAAGAAGAAAAAGACTTTGCGCCTGGAGTTGCGGACCCAGGGCAGGTCATCCGATGCCGGGGTTCCCCAAGACGTTTACGCGGATTCGCAGATATTTGTCACCTTGAAATAGATTTTTAACGCCTGTTTGTAGGCAAGTGATAACAATTCCCCTGATCTTCAAACCTCTGTTAACAAACAGTTTAGCTGCGCCAGCCGTCCTTACGGTGGCGATTCCGCAACACTAGTACTCTAGTAGCGTTGACCTCCAGAAAATCCGCTCAGTACTGTCGATGATAGGGCGATTGGGCTCTGGCGGAGCCATCTCCGCTGGAAGTGCCGCAATGCAGGTCCAGGAACGATGAAAACGCAACGACCCGCAGGGAAGACCCTTCCCGTTTCAGCGCTCGCGGGTCAATACGCGCCTTCGTACCACTTGGCGTCCGAAATTTTCGGCATTTCGCGCCGGATTGAAAGTTTGTGATTCATGGCGACAGTAGCAAAAGCAGGTCGTTACGAAATTGTCGGCGAACTTGGCCGAGGCGCCATGGGTGTCGTTTACAAAGCGACTGATCCGGTCATTGGACGCACGGTCGCAGTAAAAACAATTCGCCTCAGTGCAGAAGGCACTGGACTCTCTGGCCCCGAATTGCTCGTTCGCTTTCAGACTGAAGCGCGCGCCGCAGGCCTCCTCGCCCACCCCAATATCGTCGTAGTCTTCGACGCCGGCGAAGAAGACGGGCTGTACTTCATCACCATGGAGCTGGTCGAGGGCAAGAGCCTCCAAGCCCTCCTGGACTCCGGACAGGCTTTTCCTCTCCCGCGCGTTCTGCGCATCATGGAGCAAACTTGCAACGCACTGAACTTTGCTCATGAGCGCAACGTTGTACATCGCGACATCAAGCCCGCCAACTTAATGCTGACCGCCGACGATACGGTAAAAATCACGGACTTCGGCACGGCAAAGATCCTGCAATTCGGAACAGTCCAGCAAACCGCGCATGTGATGGGCACGCCGAGTTACATGTCGCCCGAACAAGTAAAAGGTCGCCCGGTCGACGGACGTAGCGACATCTTTTCGCTTGGCGTGATGCTCTATGAAATGATCACCGGCGAAAAACCCTTTCCCGGTCAGAACATCACTACTGTGATTTACAAGATCGTGAACGAGGAACCCGTTCCCCCTCGCCAAATCGACCCTTCCATTCATCCCGGCATCAGCGCGGTAATCCTCAAAGCGCTGACCAAAGACCCCGACTATCGCTATCAAACTTGCCGGGAAATGCTGGAGGATCTGAAAAATTTCCGCGCGATTGCCGCAAACGGCGCGAGCCTGCAATCCACCATGATTCAGGGAAACCCTGCGGCGACCGTTGCCATGCAGAATAATTCCGGCAACGGAGCGGGTTACGACGATCCGAGACTGTTGTTCGCCACGGCACGCTCCATCGGAGGCAATGCGGCTCATCCCGATCAAACGCCGGCCGTGCGCCGCACAGGTCCGGTAGCACCATTTGAGGAACCAAAGAAAAAAAGTATGGTTGGCACCATCCTGGCCACGCTCGTTTTACTGGGCGTAATCGGCTATGGCGGCTTCAAGCTTCGACCAATTTTCATGGAAGCTCGGGATCTGCGCGCTGCCCAGCAAAAGACGGCGGCTGGAAATAATTCTGCGCCGACTGCTGCCGAGCCAAGTACCGCGGTTCCGTCCGATTCAAGCGCCTCAAGCCAGGAAAATACCGAGGTCACGACCAGCTCGATCGCGACTCCGACTCCGATGATTCCAGCTACGGTTTCCACGGTCGCACCCAAGATAAAAGTAGAAGCCGCTGTCGTTCCAAAGAAACTAGAGACATCCCTCACAACAAGAGCTGCCGAATACAAAGGCCGCATCGAGCAAGCAGTAGCTGAAAAGGGTCTGGCCGGGCATGTCAAGGTGCAAGGCTCGGGCAACACGCTGACCCTGGCGGGTAAACTACGCCCCGCAGAACACAGCACGCTTCTGCAATTTCTTCGCGATACTCCTACTGACATTCACGTCGTCGATCACATTGAATATGACGATGCTCCCACGGGAACACTCGCTCCGCTCGATGGCGGACACCCCATTCCGGGTTCTGGGTATGGCGCACTTCACGTGGTGACAGACGTCATCGGAGCCACTGCTCTTCTCCACGGCGCGAATGGGCGAGTGGTCGAGCAATGCACAACTCCTTGCAGCTTCAATGACCTGAATCCATCTCGTTACAGCCTGGAAGTAAAAAAGGATGGATATCTTCCCGTGCAAACCGCTCTTCAGGTGAAAGTTGGAAGTGTTCAGGATCAAAAAATAAAATTAGAATCAGTAGCCAAGGGAATTCTGGTGCGCAGTCAGCCTCCTGGAGCCGATGTCTTCATCAACGGAGACAAACAATCCGGGCAAACTCCGCTGACGTTGCCACTCGCACCAGGTCAATACAATCTGGTCTTGCGTCTGGCCGGCCATGAACCGTTTTCCGGCAAGATTCAGGTAAAAGAAAATATCCAAACACAACTGAATGCTCAGCTCAACGAGAAGTCGAACTCGCATGTCCAAATGCTCGATAATCGGGTTCCCAAACCGTAACATTTTGTTACACTTATACAGTTTTAGTCCTAGGACTACCTGCTTTCGCTTCTGAAAATAAACCACTTATGTTCCTCAACCAAGGGCGGGCAGCGTGCATGCTTATACCTTCGGGGCGCCTCCGTTCCGACATGGACCGCAGGTATGGCCGCTTGGGAAACTGGTTGAAATACCGAAGTAAGTGGGGATGCGTTGCTCCGTCCAGCTTCACAGCCATTCAAGAAGGAAAACGAACAGCGTGAGCCGTCACGTCCGGACGCGTCTCCGGCTGCACGTAATTCCCAGCCGAGCGTCGCCGCCAAGACTCCTGATCCGTTGTCCCGGCTAACCGCAGCGCGGTCCTCGGAAGCGCATCGCGCCCTCCACGAATTGCATGTCCTGCTGCGCTCGCAACGGCTGTACGGACGGAACCATCCTCATATTTTGGGAAATCTCGATTCCGCTTACGACTCGCTTCGAAATCTTGCCACCATCCTGGATGGTGTGGACCTGAGAGTGGAGCGTGGAGGATTTGTCGCCCCCAAGATCAGCGATAGCCATCTGCCAGATGCACGCGGTGAAATCCAGTCGCTGGCCCTTGATTTGCAGCGTGCCGGAATTCGGTCTCTTTCTTTTGCGAAGAAATTTCATGTAGGCGAACTGGACACGCTCACCCAACTCGTGACCACATCGTTGCTAAAATCGGACGAGCTTGCAAAACGCAGTTTGGATTCGTGGTGGACTGCCCGTCTATTGGAGAATGGTGTGGAAGGAATTTTGGTCAATACACATTCCGAACGAAACGTAGACAGCGTACTGGCGAGCCTGATGGCGGCCCTGGTTGCCTATGGGGGCAACTCCCCCCGCGAATCTGCCGAAGCGGCCATCGCCGCTCCGCAAATAGAGGACCTTCTCGCGGCACTGCGTCTGCTCTCGAGGTTGACCCCTCCTCTTGAAACGGCCCGCGGACTTTCTCCAGAAGAGGCAGCGCGAGCCATACACGGTGCACTGGAAGAAGCCAGCCGCGAAACCGTCCGCACGCTGTTGAGTTCGATCTCCCAGTATTCCCCGTCTGAAGGGGAACGTCCCCAGCCGTATTTACTACGGCTTACTGAAACCTTGATATTCGAGTTTCTTGGCGCGGAGTTTTCAGCGGGCTCACTATCGCCCGCCTCCGTTCGTCCTATGTTTCACCGCATTGGTGATGCGCTGGTTGCTTCCGGAGCCTATGCGGGACCACACTCGTCTCAGCATCTTTCCGCATTCGCGACAGTGTGGGCGACCGATTCTCACCGCGAGCAACTGGTCGAACGATTCTGGATGGAAATGTCACCGCGGGAGAAATCCTCTGTACTGCGCGGACCCGAAGTCTGGAACATCCCGGTAGCTTCGTTGCGGCAAACGCTGGGCCAGCTTGCCGATACCGGTGCGGACGCACCACGTCGTGAAGCACGCAACATCCTTCTTAACTATGTGCGGCGCATCGAAATCGCTGATGCTAGCGCCCGCCGTTCGGTCGCCGCAGGCCTGAACGAGCTGACGGCTATCATCGAATCCCTCTGGCCCAACCAAGTGCCTGACGATTTGAGCCAAGGCACATTGAAAGCCCTGGGCAAAGAAACAACGCCTGAGACCGCCGCTCTGCTGGCAGCGTTTCTTGAAAATCTGGCGCGTATTGCGGTGAATCGTTCCGACTATACGGGATTTGAAGCGATCCTCATTGGTCTGGAAGACGCGCCAAGAGATGCACAACACGATCACATGGCAACTCTTGCGCAGCGCCTTGTCGCACAGGACCGCTGGCTGTTGTTGGTGGATTCCGCGTTGGCCAATCGCGCATTGGATCCCGCACTGCCGAGACTCCTGCAGCGTGACCCCGAACGTCTGATGGACCGCTTGACACTGCTTCTCACTGAACCGCGTGGCACGGATATTCTTCCGGCAACCGCAAGACTCTTACGGACCATAGGCGTTCCGGTGTTAAATCTTCTCGAAACACGCCTCTATGAAGCGCGTCGCCAACGCGTTTCGGGAGCGATTAAGCTTCTTGCTGCCGCCGACCCCGAACGTTTGCTGCGGGGCTTGGCGCGTGCGCTGGCAAGCTGGGAATGGAATCTGCAAGATCTCGCGGTTAGCGAACTTTCCCGCCCTGCCAATGCAGCCTGCGCGCAAAGCGCCGCCTTCATTTTCTCCGCGGTGTTGGCCGATGCGCACCCTCTCGTGGTTCCCATGATGATTGATCAGATTGGCCTCGCCCAGGAAACCACCGCCGTTCCCCTATTGATGGAAATCGCCGCCGGGGAGCACGAAATTCTTCGCGATCAATTCGTTCGCATCAAGGCAATCGAAGCGCTGGGACGCATGCGCGCGGTGGAAGCCGTTGATCTGCTGCGGGTGCTGGTCGAAGGTCGTGACGGCATAACCCATGCAGAGCCATCTGGCCTGCGGGCCGCCGCCGAAGATGCTCTTTCGCTATTGGAGAATCGCCCTTCGTCGGCGCGTGTCCGTGCCGCGTTTGAAGCCGTCGCACAAGCTGGCGCAAGTTATGTAATTCCGCGCCGCTATGCGCGAGTACCCTTGGAAGCGCCGTTGCGCGCGCAAATTGGCGGCGCGCAGGCGGGCTTGGCTCGCGTAAAAACAATTAGTCTCGGCGGAGCCTATCTGGAATCGCATAAAAAACTCGCAGTAGGCGATTCCATCAAACTTGAAGTTCGCTCCGGACTGCGAAAAATTAACTTTACGGCAGTCGTTCGCAACACCGGTCCGGACGGCAACGGCGTCGAATTTGTGCACATGAAAGACGAAGATCGCGAAAAACTCCGCAAGCTCGTGCAGCGCCACCTGCAGATCTGATTCTCTCTGACGTTTTAGCAGGATTTGGAATCGCTTTCATCGCGACGAGTGTCTTCCCGTCTAGTTTCGTAACCTCCCGGGACCCACGTGCTGATAAGATATTGTGACTACACTGGAGCTATCCGCGTTGAGCAAGCACTATTGGATCGCCATCCTCGGTCCGTTGGCCGGTTTCTGCACAACATTCGCTTTTGTTCCGCAGGTGGTGAAAATCTGGAAGCAGGGCGGCCGCGATCTTTCCTATGGGATGCTCGTTCTGTACCTCACCGGAGTGCTCTTGTGGTTTTGCTTTGGACTGCTGATTGAGTCTCCCGCGGTCGTCTGGACCAACGTCATCGCCGCCGTACTGATTGCTCTCGCCACCGCTCTGAAAGCCTGGACCGCGCGGAGAGATACATCCATCTAGCACGTCTTCAGTAACTAGTCCGCCGCGATTTCCAACTTCTAGCTAAGGTTTCCGTCCGCAAATCGGTATCTTAAAAACGTCACCGGGTAGGCGCGGCGGCAAAAGTGTGTCGTTTGCCACAAAAGAAACCGGTGGCGGCCAGATTGTTGTTGAATTGCGCTGGACGTTGCAGTAAAAGCCGAGTATTCAATTGTGCCTTGTCCGGACGGGTGGCGCCGTTGCCGCTAGGGGTAGCGGAAGGTTTTCGGGAAAATCTAGGAGGAACACTATGCGTCGCCGTCAGCCTGTCTGGACGTTAGGTGCATTGCGAGCTTTTGCTGGGGTCGCTGCCGTAGCGGTTTTCTTGTCGTGCGCCTCTGTTGCTACTGCGCAAGTCAACACGACTCTCACGGGAACCGTTCTCGATCCGAACGAAGCTTCCATCAAAGGCGCGAAAGTCACGGTCACAAACGCGGCGACCGGTGCCGAGCGCTCGACCGAAGCAGATGACAATGGGCGGTATACCTTCGTCAGCTTGCCTCCCGGACAATACAAGATGACCGTCGATGCCGGCTCCGCATTTGCCATTTATCAAAATGACGCTATCCAACTGACCGTCGGCGAAAATGCGTCCATCAATCCTAAACTGGCGATCCGCTCGCAGTCCGAGACCACCACCATTTCCTCGGAAGCTGCAACGATTGATCCAACGCAGAGCGACACTTCACAAATCGTTGGCAGGCGCGTGATCGACTATCTCCCCGTCTTGAACCCAAACCCGCTCGCCATCGTGCTCACCAACTCGCAAACGACACGCGATGCCACGCCAACCATTGGTCCTGCCCCGAACAGCGGCCTGAACGTCAATGGAGCGAGTGGCCGCTCAAACACGCTGCTTCTGGATGGTGCCGACGCCACGGATAATTCTGTAAACGGCATTCGCGCGACGGTCTCTCAGGAAGCCGTACAGGAATTTCGCCTCATTTTAAGCAATTACAACGCGGAGTACGGCCGCGCCACCGGGGGCGTCATCAACATCGTCACCAAGAGCGGCGCCAACGATGTGCACGGCGACCTCTATGGCTACTTCCGCAACAAGGCCTTTCAGGCGCGGAATCCGTTCTCCGGACAGATCGATCCCCTGACCGGTGATCTCGATCCGGTAAAACAGGCTTACACCCGTGTGCAAGCAGGCTTCACGCTCGGTGGCGCGATCAAGAAAAACAAGACCTTCTATTTCGTCTCATATGAGCATACCCAACGCGAGGAAACCGGCTTTTCCAGCATCGGCACCGGAAATTTCGGCGTCTCTCCTTACGATTGCGGCGGGTGCCAACTGCAGGGACTGCTGCTTACTTCCGCGCAGTCGAGCGCT
>Ga0193716_1001627_pt1 | contig 12989 bp, 9 predicted proteins | sample U2c1metaG_FD_145901 | JGI IMG/M metagenome (GOLD analysis project Ga0193716, IMG submission 145901) | Soil microbial communities from a riparian zone of the East river system, Colorado, United States - U2c1 | ecosystem: Environmental > Terrestrial > Soil > Riparian zone | place: USA: East River...
CCGCCACACCAATACCCGCCCCCAACGAATGTGCCGGTGGAATTGTATAACAGCGATGGGAGCGTAGGAGCTTCGTTGGGGGCGGGTATTGGTGTGGGGGTATTTAAAGATGGCAAAGAAGCGTTTGCGGGGCTTAAGCCAGTGCAGTTGGTTGAGCCGAAGGCTGCGGCGGCGTATGATGAATTATATAAAAAATGGAAGGGAAAATTGGAACTTTTTTTAAAATAAAATAAACAATAAGCTATGCCAGTTATCACCGGACAAAAGGAGTTCTTCAAAGGAATAGGACAGATAAAATATGAAGGACCCGGAACTGATAATCCCCTTGCATATCGCTGGTATGATGCGAACAAGGTTGTGGCGGGGAAGACGATGAAAGAGCATTTGCGTTTTGCGGTTGCCTATTGGCATTCTTTCGTTGGCAATGGGGCTGATCCTTTTGGAGAGCCGACTCACATACATCCCTGGAACGAAAATGCGGATGCCGTAACAAGGGCGAAGGACAAGATGGACGCAGCGTTTGAATTCATTACGAAGCTGGATCTGCCATATTACTGTTTTCACGATGTGGATGTGGTCGACTATACGAATGATGTGTCTGACAATGAAAAGAGGCTGCAAGCATTGGTTGCCTATGCGAAGGAAAAACAGGCGGCTAGTGGCGTCAGGCTGCTGTGGGGTACGGCCAATCTGTTCTCCAACAGGAGATATATGAATGGAGCTGCTACCAATCCAGATTTCCAGGTGCTGGCACATGCCGGTGCGCAGGTGAAGGCAGCATTGGATGCTACGATAGCCCTGGGAGGAGAGAACTATGTCTTCTGGGGTGGCAGGGAAGGTTATATGAGCCTGCTCAATACGAATATGAAACGCGAGCAGGAACACCTGGCCCGCTTCTTACATACGGCAAAGGACTATGCGCGCAAGCAGGGATTCAAGGGTACTTTCTTTATCGAGCCCAAGCCCTGTGAACCTACCAAGCATCAGTACGACTACGATGCAGCGACGGTTATTGGATTTTTGCGTCAGTATGACCTGCTGAACGATTTCAAACTGAACCTGGAGGTCAATCACGCTACGCTGGCGGGACATACTTTCACTCATGAATTGCAGGTAGCGGTGGATGCAGGCATGCTGGGCTCAATGGATGCCAACAGAGGGGACTATCAGAATGGTTGGGATACGGACCAGTTCCCGAACAATATCAACGAGCTAACAGAGGCCCTGCTGATCATCCTGGAGGGCGGTGGTTTTGGCGGCGGCGGAATTAATTTCGATGCCAAGATCCGGAGGAATTCTACGGATGCGGCGGACCTGTTCCATGCGCATGTCGGCGGGGTGGATACGTTTGCCCGTGCGCTGGTGGTGGCGGATGCGGTGCTTTCGAAATCGGATTATAAGAAGATCAGGACGGAGCGGTACGCTTCATTTGATGGCGGCAAGGGGTTGGCCTTTGAAAAGGGGAGTGTCGGCCTGGAAGAGCTGAGGGACCTTGCTGTTTCGGGTGGTGAGCCGAAGGTGATCAGTGGCCGGCAGGAGTACCTCGAGAATATTATCAACCGGTTTATATAACGATATTGTAAATGTGTGATTGGCTGACGAATGTCGGCCAATTATGCTATTTTAGGGATTCAAATAACTTCATCGCTACCATATGCAAATGTTACAAAGGCTGGACTACGTCGTTTTCTTCATTTACTTTTTGATCGTTGCGTTCTACGGCTGGTGGATATATAACCGGAAAAAAGCTGCTCAGACCAATTCCAAGGATTATTTTTTAGCGGAAGGTTCGTTGACCTGGTGGGCTATCGGCGCCTCGCTGATCGCTTCCAACATCTCTGCGGAGCAGATGATCGGCATGAGCGGATCGGGTTTCAGGCTGGGTCTGGCCATCTCTACGTATGAGTGGATGGCGGCGGCGACGCTGGTGATAGTAGCGGTCTTTTTTATCCCGGTGTATCTGAAGAATAAGATCTATACGATGCCACAGTTCCTGAGCCAGCGTTATAACGGGACGGTAGCGATGATCATGGCGATATTCTGGCTGGCCTTATACATCGTTGTGAACCTGATGTCTATTCTTTACCTGGGGGCGCTTGCTGTGAGCAGCATCTCGGGGATCAATATTTATACCTGTATCTTTTTGCTGGCCCTGTTTTCCATTGTGATCACGCTTGGCGGGATGAAGGTTATCGGGTATACGGATGTGATACAGGTCTTTTTTCTGATACTGGGTGGTCTTGTGGCGACTTATATCGCGTTGCATCTGGTAGCGGAGAAGTCCGGCCAGACAGGATTGCTGAACGGCTTTAAGATATTGACGTCGACGGCGAATGATCACTTTCATATGATCTTCAAAAAGGACAATCCCAATTATGTGAGTCTTCCGGGGCTTACAGTGCTGATCGGGGGGATGTGGATCGTGAACCTGAATTACTGGGGGTGTAATCAATATATCACACAACGTGCGCTGGGCGCCGATCTGAAAACGGCGAGGGCCGGTATTCTTTATGCCGCCTTTTTAAAGCTGCTGATGCCGGTGATCGTGGTATTGCCGGGTATCGGGGCTTATGTCCTGTATCAGAAGGGTATGTTCCATACCGAGATGCTGAGCTCTGCGGGGGCGGTGGATGTGAACAAAGCTTATCCCAGCCTGATGACCCTGCTACCGGAAGGGTTCAGGGGAATAGCCTTTGCGGCGCTGACGGCAGCCATCGTCGCCTCGCTGGCGGGGAAGGCCAATAGTATTGCAACTATATTCACGCTGGATATTTACAGGAAGGCGATAAACAAGAATGCCGACGAGAAAAAGCTGGTTCTTACCGGCAAGATCACGGTCGTCGTGTCGATGCTGCTGGCGGTGCTGATGTCGCTGGTCATCGGCGAGAAGCTGATGGGCGAAGGCAAGCAGGGTTTCAATTATATACAGGAGTATACGGGATTTGTCTCACCCGGTATTTTTGCCATGTTCGTGCTTGGTTTCTTCTGGAAGCGGACGACTTCGAGTGCCGCCATGTTTGCGATGATCGGCGGTCTTGCAATGTCCATTGTGCTGAAGTTCCTGCCGATGTGGACGAACCTGGACTGGTTGACACCGTATGGTTTTTATCAGCCGAATATGGATAACGGCGGCAAGTTTGAGATACCTTTCCTGGATCGGATGGGTTTTGTGTTTATGTTTTGTTTTGTCGGGATGGCAATAATCAACTTTATACAGAACAGGCGGGGTGTGGTGACGAAGGGGCTGGAAGTGGATGCGAGTATGTTCAAGACCTCCAAATCGTTTGCGATCGGGGCCCTGATCATTTGCGGGCTGCTGATCACGTTGTATACTATTTATTGGTAGATAGTTTGAGAAATAAAAAAAAGGAGGCCCGAGGCCTCCTTTTTTTATTTTACCAGATCACGACACGAAGGCTGTCGGTGCGAAACATTTTGTCGCCATATTTTACGTGGAAGGCCTGATAGAATTCGGGAATGTTTACCATCGGGCCGTTGACCCTTTCTTTTGCGGGGGCGTGGACGTCGGTCATCAGCTGAGACGCCAGGGCTTCTTTTCTTTGCTGGTACATCCAGCCGTAGGCATAACCCAGGAAATAGCGCTGAAGCGGAGTCAGGCCGCCTATCTTCTCATTTTTGGCAAAGGTTGTGGTCTTCTTAAATGCATCCAGTCCGAGAAGGAGGCCACCGAGGTCGGCAATGTTCTCCCCCTGGCTGACGTCACCTTTTATATGCAGGGTATCTACAGGATTGAATTCTGAGAATTGCCGGATGATAAACGCTGCTCTTTGGCGGAATTGCGTTTCATCAGCGGGCTGCCACCAGTCGTGAAGGTTACCTTTCTCGTCGAACTGGCGTCCTTCATCGTCAAAGCCATGGGTCATTTCGTGGCCAATGGTCGAAGCTCCTGCATAGCCGTAGGCGAAGGCGTCGTCCAGCTCGTTGTCTTTTTTGCCTGGTACGGCGAAGATGCCGGCGGGCAGTACGATCTCGTTGTTGCTGGGATTATAATAGGCGTTATAGGTTTGCGGGGTCATGGTCCATTCGGTCCGATCGACGGGTTTGCCCAGGCGGTTGAACTCATAATGACGCCACCAGATCGCTGAGCGCTGCATGTTGAGCACGAATGGGCCGCGGTCTATCTTCAGTGCACTGAAATCTTTCCATTTGTCGGGGTAACCTACTTTTTTGCTGATATGGGCGAGCTTATTCAGCGCCTTTTGTTTGGTGCTGTCGCTCATCCAGGTAAGCTTTTGGATCCTTTCCTTGTAGGCGGTGCGAATGGCTTCGACCATATCGCTGTATCGTTGTTTGGCTTCCGGCGGAAAATATTCTTTTACAAATAGCTGTCCCAGGGCTTCGCCCATCGCACGTTCTTCCGCATCGAGCACTCGTTTCCAGCGGGGACGAGGGGCGGTGGCGCCGGAAAGGGTGCGGCGGTAGTTGAAATAATTGGCGAAGGTCGTTGCATCGAGGAAGGGGGCTGCTGCCTGAACGAGATGGAACTGCAGGTAATCCTTCCAGTCCTCAAGATTGGTATGAATCAGCTCTGTGTTGAGGGCGGTATAAAATTCGGGCTGGCCTACGATGATGGAATCGACATTGCTGACACCGGTGTTATGGAACCAGCTATCCCATGAGATGGATGGGGTCAGTTTTTGCAGCTGGGTCTTGCTCAGCTTGTTGTAGTTCTTTACCGGGTCGCGGAGGTCGGCCAGCTTGCGGGATGCTTTTGCAAGGCGCGATTCGAGGCTGAAGACGGCGTCGACCTTTTTTTGAGCGTCGCTGTTGGCGGGGGCGCTGTTGGCCGATGCACTGCTCGCCGATGCACTGCTCGCCGATGCACTGCTCGCATAGAGGCTATCCAACTGCAGGAAGGTGAGCAACAGATATTTTTTATAGGCGTCCCTAACCTGTATGGATTTAGGGTCGGTGTTGAAATAATAGTCCCGGTTGGGCAGGCCAAGACCACCTTGTCCCAGTTGGAAGGCCATCACGTCACTTTTTTTAGCGTCCTGGTCGACGCCATCGCCAAAGATAACGTCGATATTCTTTTCGTGGATCTGCGCCGTTATCCGCAGCAGGTCTGAAGTGGTATGGATGGCCCGGACGGAGTCAAGATCTGTCTGCAGGGGTTTTAGTCCTTGTTTTTCGATGTCGGAAGAATCCATGCCGGAATACCAAAGGTCTCCGATCTTTTGGGAAACGCTGCCGGCGGGGGCGTTGGCAGCGGCGGCCTTTTCGCTGATGCTCCTCAGGCGCTGATAGATGTCTTCTTTTACCAGCTGCCCAATGCCCCAGAGGCTTTCTTCTGGTGGGATGCTGGAGCCTTTGATCCAGCCGCCGTTGGCATATTCGAAGAAGTCGGCGGCGGGGTTAACGGTGGTATCGAGGTTTTGTGCAAGCAGGTCAGGGGCTTCTGTTTTTGTTTCGTGTTGACAAGCAGCCAGTGATATTACCAGCACCGGCAATAAGTGGTGGAATTTCATTTTTATCATGCATTAAGTATAGTACAAAAAAAAACGGTAATGCCGCTTTGGGTTGAAATCTTGATCAGTGGAGTTTTATCAAGATAAGTGGGGCGGCGCTGTGGGGGTGGGTGGGTATATTGGGGTGAGCCTACTTGCAGCAGTCCTTTTTGCGAATGAAAAGGGCTTTGAGGAAGCGCAGGAAGAAATTGCCTATGGTTCTTGTGGTCATCGGGTGTGTGTGGTTATATAATCGATAACGGAGCCGACGGTGGTCAATTTTTCCGCTTCTTCGTCGGTTATTTTTATTCCAAATGCTTTTTCCATCTCCATAAATGCTTCCAGCACATCGAGGGAATCGAGGCCGAGGTCGGTGGAGAAAGCTGCTGTTTCAACCAGGGAGGTTTCGTCCACGCCCAATTTTTCGTGGATAATGACCTTGACCCTGGCTGCGATGCCGGACTTTTTGCTTGTAAGCGTGTTCATAATCAATAATTTACGTGGGGGTTGGGGTGCTCATCTGGCAATCGCAATCGAGGTGTGAGGCTACAAAGATAGGAGGAAGAAATGAATCTTCTATATTAGATTGGATGGGTGGTTTTGGTTTGATTTTTACGGCCGAGATGGCTTATTTTGTGCCCTTTTTAGGATATGATGAACACACCCAAGAAAACGATAATAGTTCCAACGTCTTCTATCTCTTCCGCCGGATTGTCTGCTGGGGCGGGGAAGAAAGAGCAGTCTGTCCGGATAGGGTTGTTGTTGAACTTTAGCCAGGAGAAGAAGGGCGGGCTGGCGATAGAGCTATTGCTGGTCATGGAAAAGAAGGAGGGGCGCAGCTATCAGCGCATTCCCCTGACAGGGAGTATTTACCGGACCTATTTACCGAGTTTGCCCGTCCCGGTCGCGGCGGTGGTCCGAAAGCTGTCGGACGAGGCCCTGCTCGAATGTCTTGTGCGGGGTGGTTTTGGGTGGTTAAGGGACGTGGATAAACCATTTGACAATTTAGACGAACGTCATTATACTCTGTTACGGCAATGGATGGGAGAAACTCTTCAGGAGCTGAAGCCACTGACGCCGGTGATTCCCCTGCTCTACTACCTGCCTCCGGGGGAGTCGTTTATGAGTAGCAAGATCAAGCCGGCAGCTATCAGTGTGGCCACGCCTTCACTTCAATTCGTGCTGGTGAGGGAGCTAGGTTATCTGCGTCTCCGGTGCTCTGTGATGGTCAATAGTGGAATTTTTCCTCTGGAAGATTTTCAGAGGGTACCTTATTTTCTAAAGAGCGGCAATGAGTATTTTCTTTTGCGAAAGGAAGACAACCTGGTGCTGGATCAATTGGAACAAGGTTTATTAGAGGTCCGGGAAGAGGGTTTGCCGAGATACCTGGCGACGGTAGTCAAACCGTTGGCAGCGCTATATCCCATCGACATGGATGCCGTGATACGGATAGAGACCATCGACGTATCGCCTGTGGGGAGGGTATATGTGAGCGAGCTGAATGAGAATTTTCTGCTGATCAAGCCCAAGTGGCTGTACTCGGAACATGAGCTGGAGGAAGGTGAGGAGGCTGAGACCCGGGTAGAGGAGGAAGACCGGGTGACGGTGGTTGTGCGTAAAAAAGAGATGGAGCTGCAATTGATGGATGCCCTGAAGGAACTGCATCCGAAGTTTGCGGGCCAGAGCAATGGCTATTTTTACCTGAACTTCAAGGAAGCGCTGGAGAAAGGCTGGTTTTTGCAGTTCTATCACCGGATGCAGCAAATGGATGTTCCGGTGCTGGGGATGAACAAGCTGCGGAAGTTTAAGTACAATACCAGCGTTCCGCAATTCGAGATATTGACCGGTCGGAACATCGACTGGTTCGATCTTACGATACGAGTCAGCTATGGCGACCTGGTAGTACCCCTGAACGAACTGCGAAAGGCAATTTTAGGTCGGCAGGATTACATTTTATTATCCGATGGAAGTCTTGGGATGTTGCCAAAGGAGTGGCTGGATAAATTTTCGTTGTTATTAAGGATGGGGCAGATGCGTGAGGGCGGATTAAGGCTACCGACGGTGCATTGGGCTATTTTGCAGGAGTCGGGTGGAGGAGATGAAGCCTTGCGCCTGGAGCTGGAAGAAAAGAGGCGGCGTTTGCTGGAAGTGGACAGGGACAAGACATGGCCGGTGCCTTTGGCCGTACAGGCGAAGCTGCGGAATTATCAGCTGGGGGGATTCCAGTGGATGTGTCTGCTGGATGAGATGGGCTGGGGCGGCTGTCTGGCGGATGATATGGGTTTGGGAAAGACCCTGCAGACGCTGAGCTTTTTGCAGCATCTGGTGGAACGTTATCCTGATGAGACGCATCTTGTGGTTTGTCCGACCTCGCTGTTGTATAACTGGGAGGGGGAGCTGAAGAAATTCGTGCCAGGGTTGGACTGGTATATCCATTATGGTTCCGACCGGGCGTTGGACGAGGATACATTCGGGCGGGCGCATGTTATCATCACCAGCTATGGGATGGTGCGCAACGATATCGAGCATTTCTCGCGGTGGAAATTCGGGTATGTCATTCTCGACGAAAGCCAGGCTATCAAAAACCCTGCTTCGCAGGTTCGCAAGGCTATACAGCAGCTGCAGGCGCGCAACAGGCTGGCCCTGAGCGGGACGCCTGTACAGAATAATACATTCGACCTATATGCGCAGATGGACTTTCTCAACCCGGGCATGCTGGGAAGCCAGGAGTTTTTCCGGAGTGAGTTTGCCACGCCAGTAGATAAGAACGGCGACAAGGAGGCGGCGGCGCGGCTGAGGAAGCTGGTATATCCCTTTATCTTACGGCGGACGAAGGAGCAGGTTGCGCGTGATCTGCCGGATCGGACGGAGATGATCCTGTGGTGCGAGATGGGGGATGAGCAGCGGAAGATCTATAATAGCTTTAAAGAACATTACCGGGAAAGCTTACTAGACCGGATAGCCGAAGATGGGGTGGGGAAGAGCAGTATCTATATCCTGGAAGGTCTGACGAAGCTGCGACAGATCTGTGATAGTCCGGCGATGCTGAAGGATGGGTCTTATCCGAATGTTTCGGCAAAACTGGAGGAGCTGGTGCGTGAGATAGAGGAGAACACGGGTCATCACAAGGCACTGGTATTTTCACAGTTTACTTCGATGCTGGGGCTGATCCGGGAGGCATTGGATGCGAAGGGGGTGCCCTATCTGTATTTGGATGGCGGGGTGTCGGCATCGGCGCGGCAGGAGAGTGTGAAGCAATTCCAGGAGTCGGAGGATACGCGTGTCTTTTTGATCAGCCTGAAGGCGGGTGGGGTTGGATTGACGTTGACGGCGGCGGACTATGTATATCTCGTGGACCCGTGGTGGAACCCGGCGGCGGAGCAGCAGGCGATAGACCGGAGCCATCGTATCGGGCAGGAGAAGAAAGTTTTTGCTTACCGGATGATCTGTAAGGACTCGGTGGAGGAAAAGATCTTACAGCTGCAAGAGCGGAAGCGGGCGCTGGCGGCGGACCTGGTGTCGGATGAGGGGGGCTTTGTGAAGAAGCTGACGAGTGATGATGTGGCTTATTTGTTTAGTTAGAGTGGGCGACCGGATTGCTGGTTGCGGCGGCGTTGGGTGGGTGCGGTCAGGCCAGCTCGATGCCTTCTTCGGTGATCTTTATTTTTCTTTCTTTATAGAGGCGGCCTGTCGTCATTTTGAAGGTTTTTTTGCTCATGCCGAAGAAGGAGTAGATGGCTTCGGGGTCGGACTTATCGTGGTAGGGCAGGTGGCCTTTATTCTCTTTCAGGAGGCGGAGGACTTTGTCGGCGGCGTCTTCGGTACGATCGTATCCGGGTTTGCCTGCGACCACATCAATTTGCGTTTCGCCGGAGGGTGAATCTGCTGCGGGGACGATGTTTTTGATAAAACCTTCGAACTTGTCGCCTACGCTGATGTCGCGGAAGATCTCATTGAAGTGGAGGACGCCGGTATGCTGGTTGTTGATGATGACGACATAACCGATGTCGGTGCGACGATAGACGGTGAGGTTTACGAGGTCCTTTTCTTTTACGGTGAGGTTCTCGTTGCTGAGAAGGGGTTCCAATTTTTCCGTAGCGGCGAGGCGGCCGGTTTTTTCGTCGATGTAGATCTTTACCAGGTAGTCCCCACCGAGGCGCATGCCGCTGAGCTGTTTGGATTTGGGAACGAAGAGGTCTTTCATCAGGCCCCAGTCCATAAAGGCGCCCAGCGGGGTGACACTGACGACCTGTAGCTTTACGATATCACCCAGGATCCCTTTAGGCTGCTGGGTGGTTGCAATGAGCCGGTCCTCTCCGTCATGATATAGGAACACCGTGAGAGTGTCACCGGGGCGGGCTCCGCGGGGGACGAAACGTTTTGGCAATAGGATGCCTTCCTGGCCGTCGTCAAGGATGAGGCCGAAATTCAATTCTTTTTTTACGGTAAGCGTGTTGTATTCCCCGATGCGGATCATGGGGCAAAGATAGTTGTTATCCTGCGGGCGGGAAAATTTCGTAGTTTCGGGACCTTATGTCATCTATTTCTTTTCGATGTTTAGTACTAATGGCGCTGGCAGTCAGCGCCTGTCACCACCGGGTAGAGCATAATATTACCCTGGGTGACGGAACCCAGTATACGAACGGGTCGGCTGATTCGCACGATATAAAATTGCCGGATGGAAGTCATGTTGTGCTGAGACCCGGTACGCAGGTTACGATCGCGAAGGGCTTTGGAGTAAGTAACCGGGACCTGGAGCTGGATGGGGAGGCTATTTTCGACGTAGACGGCAGCGCGGCAAAGCCTTTTGTTGTGCATACCCGGAACCTGGAGATAGTTGTGCTGGGTACGTGGTTCCATGTGGATGCTTTCCGGAAGAATGCCGGTGAGCAGGTGGACCTGCTGGAAGGGCGGTTAAGGGTAAAAAAGTCTTATCACTCCGATACGGACAATGAGCCGGAGGTGCTGGCAGCCGGTGAGATGGTGATGATCAACCGGGACATCGACCTAATGGAAAAGGAGAAGATGAGCCCGGCTGAGTTGGACAAGGTTAAAGCGATGAAGTAAGCAAGGATGTCAGGGCGCCCAGGTAAAGAGGGGTCGACCTTTGGAGAAGGATTGTTGCTGGATGCAGAACTCGGACCAGGTAACGTGGAAGACCTGCTTTTCGAAAGGGGTCGTGGATGTTGCGTCGATGAGTTGACGCCAGGCGAGGCGAATATGTGCTTTGGGCATAAGTGTAGTTTTTATAAAAGTGACCCTTGCGGGTCACTTTCTGTTTGAGCTGTTCTCAGAGGGGGACACCCACCTTGAAGGTGGCGGCGTAACCATTGGTAGTGTCACCGGTAATAGTAACCAGTTCGCTGCTGTATGAGTCGGAAAAGACCTGATCTTTTGAGTTGGTGATCGTATTTTGTCCGTGTGCCGAATAAAGGGACGTGTTGTATATGCTTGTATTGAGACTATCTGGGAAGGCTACCTGCGTGGTCAGCTTCAACACGGAGTTGACAAAGACCTCCACGTGAATATGTGTGGCGCGACCGCTGTACCAACCGGGATAGATGGTTGTAAACTTTGCCTGGCCATTGCTGTCGGTGATTTGAATACCGCGAAGGAAAGTTTTACCGGTATTGTCCTGTGTGCCGAGGTAACCGGGTTCGCTGTATTCTGAATAGTAACCGTCTTTATCGCAATGCCAGATGTCGACGCGTGCACCGGAGATAGCTGCGCAGCTGTTGTTGGAATTGACGATGGTCAGGGTAAGGCTAAGCGGGATGCCTGTTTTGCCTTCTGTGATGTCGGTGCGGAAGATGGCGGAGTTCTTACTAAGGTCGTAGGGGTAGGGGCCTGCGGTCTCGGAAGGCGTGGCTGAGCAATCGGTGGACGTCGTGCTGCCGCTGCTGGTACTGTCGGTGGTGCTGCTTGTGGAGCCGGTGGAGGCGTCGTTGGATTTGTTGCAGGCTTCGACGAGGATGGGGACCGCGGTTGCTCCTAAGAGCAGGCTTTTGATGAATTTGGCTCTTGATTGTTCCATAGCTTAACATTTATTCGAGTAACGGAGGGTTATTGGGGTGAGTTGCTTGTTTTTTGGGGTTTAACAGGGTGTGTGAGGTGAGGGGTGTGAATTGTGCGGTGAATTTGCGTACAGAAGCTTAGCAGGTGAATTTTTCGAAGAAAGCGGTTTCGTAGTTGTTGCTGATGGGGATCTCCTGTCCGGCGAGGGAGATGGTTTTGTTGCGGACGTTGTCGATATGGGGGATGGATACGATATAGGAGCGATGGGTGCGGATGAATTGGTCGGAGGGGAGCATTTCGAGAATGCTTTTCATTGTCATGCGGGCGAGGAAGGGGCTTTTGTTTTCGCGGTGGATCTTGAGGTAGTCGTCTGCGGCTTCGATGAAGAGGATGTCGGCGACGGGGATACGGATGAGGCTATAGTCTGCGCGGATGATGAGGGTTTCGGTGCGGGGGGGTGAGGTTTGATTGGAGGGGGAAACCAGGTTGGGGTTGGAGATCGAGGCGCGGAAGGAGAGGTATTCGGTGGCTTTGGCTACTGCTTGCTGGAATCGTTGAAGGGTAAAAGGCTTTAGCAGGTAGTCGACGGCATTGAGGTTGAAGCCTTCTATTGCATACTCGCTATAGGCCGTTGTGAAGATGGCCAGGGTTCCTGTGCCGATGGATCTGTAGAGTTCGAGCCCTGAGAGGGAGGGCATCTGGATGTCGAGAAAGATAAGGTCGACGGAAGTGGATTGGAGGTAGCGAAGGGCTTCGGCCGGCGCAAGAAACGTTTGTTCAAGGCGGACGCCTTCTGTCCGATCGCAGAAATTGGAGATTATTTTTAGTGCTGGTGCTTCGTCGTCTATGGCGATGGCCTTTATCATGTCAGCTTCAAAGTTAGGGAAACGGAGAAATCTTTTGTTCCGTCGTCGATGTTTAAGATAAATCGCGCCGGATAGAGAAGCTGTAGACGTAAACGGGTGTTTTTAATACCCAGGCCGCTGGGAATGGGAGTTGGTTGGGGGGAGGCCAGTTTTTTATTGGTTACCAGCAGAATAAGCTGATCTTCTATGATGTCGATACGAATGAGGATAGGGGAAGGCTCTTCGGGGTTGACGCCGTGCTTAAAGGCGTTTTCGATAAACGGTATGAGTAAAAGGGGGGCGATGCTTTTTCCTTCCGGCTGGCCGGAGATAGAGAAGTCGACGAAACTACTGCCTTCGAAGCGGGTTTGTTGCAGTTGGATGTAATCGGAGAGGTAGGTGATCTCCTGTTCGAGAGGCACCTTCTCCCGGCTGGTCTCAAGCAGGACATAACGCATCAGTGAGGATAATTTGACGATGGCATCGGGGGTGCGGTCGGATTTTTCGAGGGCCAGGGAATAAATGCTGTTGAGGGTATTAAAGAGAAAGTGTGGATTGACCTGAGCTTTGAGGTAGGCGAGCTCGGCGTGGAGTTTTTCCGCTTCGGCCTGTTTCAAGCGGTTGCGGATCTTGAGCAGGAGGGCCAGGAAGAGGACGAAGC
>Ga0193716_1001628_pt1 | contig 12979 bp, 10 predicted proteins | sample U2c1metaG_FD_145901 | JGI IMG/M metagenome (GOLD analysis project Ga0193716, IMG submission 145901) | Soil microbial communities from a riparian zone of the East river system, Colorado, United States - U2c1 | ecosystem: Environmental > Terrestrial > Soil > Riparian zone | place: USA: East River...
CCAGTTGCGCCCGTAGCTCCTCGCGCGGTCCGGCGACGCGGCGCCCCGCGACCGCCGTTGATCACTCACGCACGGTGTGCAGCCACTCCTCGAGGATGTTGAGATCGATGTCGCGCGGTAGATCCGTCTCAGTGACGGCGACCCCGTCAGCGCGACGCGGAGCGGCCAGCGGAATCTGAGTGACTTGCGTCAGCGCCTGGCGGGCATCGGTGCCGAGGGCCACCGCTTGGTGAAATCGCGCGATGTTGGCCAACGACGTCAGAGGCTCCGACTGAGCATCCGCCGTAGGTTCCATCACGAGGATCCCGTCGGCTCCAGCGGCCAGGAACGCCTTCGCAACCTCCACCAGGGCGGTCGACCCGCCACTGAAGGACGACGGGTCCGGCAAGCAGGCCAGCAAGCCGACCCGATCGCCCATCGACGCGCGCAACCGCGCGGTCGCTTCGACCGCCGCACGTAGGTGTTCACGAGAGCTCGGTTCCAGGCTGCCTTCTGCGAGGAACTCCGGAATGGTGACCGGTATGCCGTCCGGCGACAACGCGTCGACCAGATCGCGCAGCCCGTTGGCGAGCTGTGTCGGATCGAACGCGAAGTCTTCCCAGTCACGTTCGTTGATGCGCGCGGCAAACCGGGCAGCAAACGGCACTGCGAATCCGCGGCCGTCACCACGGCCCTGTGACATCGTCTTGAGGCGCTGGCGGGGCTGAATCGTCATTGTGATCTCCAAATCCGCGGGCCTGTGATCAGTTGTCATGTTGTGAAACTGCCGCGGCAGCAACACAGCCGGCGCTCAGGGGCGCATCAGCGGCTCGAGTACGGCGCCGTCGGGCCAGGACCCGAACCGGGTCAGCAGTTCCTCCTTGGGTTTGCGCTGTGACCACTCGGCGACGAACTCGTCGTAGGGTTTCCCACGCCGCAGTCGTTCCGCGAGGACCTCCCGCCGCCGGCCGTCCGTGGCGGCCGCATCGAGCTGGCCGTGCTCATCGAGGACGACCCCGTACACATTGCGGGCAAAATCCTCGGAGACGAGGTTCTTGACCACGTCGCCGACCACGGCGTCCGGCTCGCGATCCAGCGGGTCACCGTAACCCGTACCGCCGGTGGACAATCCGATGATCACAGTCTCGCCATTCATGACCGGATGAATGGCACTGCCGTAGCTGCCGGTCTTGGGTCGGCCGCCGAACTCCCCGCTCAACAGCCCCTCGAGGGTGAGCTCACCGGAATTCGCATCGGCCAGCGCCTCGGTGAGGTTGATGTCTTCGAGCACGATGCCGGGCACGGTGGGCTGGGCGTAGCCGCCGAACAACGGCTGTGGTGTCTGGATGCGGGAGTTGTCGGCGATGGCCATCGCGAACAGCATCGGTACGTGATGGCAGATCCATAGCTGCGCGGTGCCCACACCGCCGCGGAACTTGCCGGCACCGCCGGAGTCACGCCAATGTGATGACAGCGGAATGATCATCGGGAATTCGTTTTCCATGGTCTCTACATCGGGAGCCCGGCCGAATGCACACCAGGGGAATCCGTAGGCGTCCATACCGTCCTGGGTGGCGCGCGCGCCTTGGCCTTCGGTGTTGATCGGGTAGGCGATCATGTCGGCGAAGTTGGCGCCCCACTGGCTGATGCCGGCCAGCACGGTGGCATTGCCGCCGTTGCCTTGGCTGGCCGCCACCTGTTCCCACTCGTCGGATCCGTAGCGCGCGCGGCTGATGCAGTTGGCTATCGCGCTCATCGCGCCGGTCGCGGCCATCACGGCGTTCGACGTCGCCGCCCGTGCATCCGGGGACAGCATCGAGTTCGCGGGGAAGACGAAGTTGATCGGTGCGAATGTGGCCGAGCTGATGGGCAGGTCATGGAAGACGTATTCGTAGATGTAGTTCGCCAGATGTCCGATTACCGCCTGCGGGTGCGCGTTGTAGCTCGACGGGTTCTCCGGGCTTGTCCCGGTGAAGTCGATCGTGATGGTGTCATCGCGTTTGATGAATGTCATCGCGCAGTTGCGGATCAGCCCGGGTTCCAGTCCAGCGGCATCGCTGAACGTCACACACCGGTAGGTGCCGTCGGCCCAGCTGGCGATCCGAGCGCGCGCACCAGCTTCGGCCTCGTCCAGCATGCGGCGGAACAAGCCGGTCACGAAGTCCTTACCGTCGCGTTCGAACATCTCCAGCAGTCGGACGCGGACCCGGTCGGCTGTCGTCGCGCGGGCGCGCATGTCAACGGTGACATTGGCTTCCGCACGAATACCGAACGCGGCGAACATCTCAAGCACATCGTCGTTGATCTGGAAGTTCTGACCAACCCGCATCGGCGGCAAGTTCATGCCCTCTTCGAACCGCGAGGTCGCCGACAACGGCATGCCCCCCGGCTCGATCGCCCCGGTCTCAGTGGTGTGCGACAGAGCCGCGGTCCAGGCAACCAGCTCGCCTCGGAAGAACACCGGCGTTATCGCGACCTGGTCGGGGTTGTGGATGCCGCCGTACAGAGCATCGTTGGTGTACCAGACGTCACCATCGTTGATTCCGGGATTGGTGGGGTAACGCGACAGGATGTACTTGATGACAATCGGCGGGATGACGGCGTGCAGATATGTGCCGGCAGAGGCGTTCACCAGGTCGCCCTGTGCGTTGAACATCGCCACGATGGAGTCACCCGCGACCCCCATCGACGACCGCGACGACCGCATGAAGATCTCATAGCCCTCGTCGAGGATGTCGGCAGTGCGCTGCACCGCGATCTCATAGTTGCCGGCCGTGAGCGCGGCAGCACAGCGGCGCTCATAATCGCTGGCGGGGGTTACCTTCAACGCGGCCAACTTCTCCTCGAGTGATGGGTAACTCATGGTGTGAGCTCCATTTCTGTTGCGGGGATGGCGGATCCGTCGATGCTGCGTGCCGCGTCTTCGAGCAAGCCAAGTCCGTGCTCATCGATGCGGAGTTGGTCGCCGGGTGGGACGACGATGGTGGAGAATTCCATTTCCACGATTCCCGGGCCGGCAACGATGTTGCCCGGTACCAGCGCGTCTAAGGCGTAGACGTTCGTCTGGATCGACTCACCGATCTGCGGCCAGTACGCGAGGCGAGTCCGTGTGATCGCGGCTGAGGGGTCCGTGGTCTGCAGCGGGTACACCGGCAGTCTCAACTTTTCGGTGATCACCGTGGCTTTCAGCACGATTCCGTCGATGTAAACTCCCCCAGGCTTGTTGACGACGTGTGGAGAGAAGGTCTCAGCGAATTCCTTTTCGAACGCGTCGTAGACCACTTGCGCATCATCGACGCTGTCGATCGTGATGCGCGGCGATGCAACACGTTTCACCTGGACGAGGCCGCCATAGAGCATGTCGAGCTCCACGGAGAACACCGTGCCACGGTCATCGAGACCTTCGGCTTGAAGGTCTTTTCGCGCTTTGTCCAACAGCAGATTGACCTTGGCGTTGAAGGCGTCGCGATTCAGCACGATCTCCTGGGTTACCGGCTGCATCAACTGCATGCGCCCGCTCTCCTCGTAGACGTGCATGATGTCCATCACCGAGCTGCCCAGCGCGGAAAACACCGGCGCCTGAGGGAAGATCACCGCCTGGGGCACCTCAGCGCGGAAGCCGGCCACATGGGTGGGTCCGCCCCCGCCGAAGGCGAACAACACGAAGTCCTCGGGGTCATAGCCGCGCAGATGCACGTCACGTTTGATCGCAGAGGCCATGTTCTCCTCGACGATGCGACGAATCAATGCGGCACCCTCCTGCACCGAAACACCCAGCGGTTGGGCAATCTTGGCACGGATCGCCTCGACCGCCTTTTCCTTGTTCAGCGGCATCTTCCCGCCGAAGTACCCGTCGGGGGCGATGTAACCCAGCACCACGTCGGCGTCGGTGACGGTGGGTTCGGTGCCGCCCAAGTCGTAGCAGACCGGGCCCGGATAGGAGCCGGCGCTGCGCGGCCCAACCTCCAGTCGGCCGCCGAGCAGATCGTTGATCCACGCAATCGAGCCGCCGCCCGCGCCCATCGTGGTGGTCTGCAGCATGGAGATGCCCACCATCCACCGGTCGATGATGGGGCGGAATTCATAGGAGCGCACCGAGGAGTCCACGACCATGCCGGTGTCGAAACTCGTGCCGCCGACGTCGGCGGCGATCACGTTGCGGTATCCGAGTTCCTTGCCGATGTGGAAGCACCCCATCAGCCCTGCCACCGGTCCACCGTTGAAAGTCCGGCTGGCGGTGGTCTTGAAGATCTCCGCGCTTCCTCCGGAGTTGTGGGTGAGCAGGAAGGTTCCGCGGTAACCGTTGTTGCGCAACTGATCCCACGTCGTTTCCAGCTCGAACTTTATGCTGGTCTGCAGGTAAGCGTCTAGCACCGCTGTCATCGTGCGTTCATACTCGCCTACCTTGCCCACCACCTCGTGGGACAGCACCACAGGCAGATAACCGACGTGGTAGCTCTTGTACTCATCGCGGATGATCTTGCGGACCAGCTTCTCGTGCGCCGGATTCTGGAACGACCACAACAGTGATACCGCGATGGCCCGGGCCCCGTTGTCGACCAAGCGGCGCAACTTGGCGCGAACATCGTCCTCGTCGAGAGGACGGACGACGTTGCCGCCAGAATCGATCCGTTCGCGGACACCGACGATCATGTCGCGCTCCACCAGAGGAGTCGGCTTCGTCTGCACAGCCAGATTGCGCCGTTCCGCGATGCGAGTTCCGTCAGTCCACTGCGCGCCCCGGCCGATCAAGATCGCGTCCTCGTGACCCTCCGTGGTGATCAATCCCAGCCGCGGCCCCTTGCGCTCGATGAGCCTGTTCATCGCGACCGTAGTCGAATACCGCACTATCTCGACCTGCGGTAGGACTTCGTCGAGCGGCTGGCCGAGTTGCTCGGCTCCGGCGCCCAGGACGTTGAGGAAACCCACCGATAAGTCGTAGGGAGTGGTTGGGGACTTGGCCACCACGCGGGTGTCATCCCACGTCAGCACGAGGTCGGTGAACGTTCCGCCGACGTCGATATCGATCGCCTTCACCGCACAACCTCCAACTTGCCCTCTTCGTTGATGCGTGCGCGGCCATCGCTGAGCCGCCGTTTGATTGAATCGACGTCCAATTCGGTGTCCCGCGTGAGTGGGTGTCCCGGCGGGAGGTATTCGGTCTCCACTTGGCGCCCGCAATTTGGGCAGTAGAACTCCACGATGCGGATCCACTCGCCGTCAGGGGCGAAGGTATATTCGCCCTCGATTCCCTTGGGATGTATCTCGGCGGGATCCCGTTCGGCGACAAGCAATCCGCACTTGTAGTCGCCGTCGACGGCACCGAGATCGTGGCCGCAGCTGTGACACTTCCACCGTCCGACGTCGAGGTCGACGTCGAGGTACTCAGCGAATCGCAGCAATGTCATGTCAGTTCACCTCTCTGGCGAGCAGGGCGTCACCATGTGCATCGGATGTCAGCGTCCAGCCACTCGTTACCAGCCATGTGTAGGACCCGCCGTCGACAAGCAACGGGCCGGCGATCGCAGTGTCGACGATGTTGTCGCTGGCGTAGACCGGCAACCGATCGTCGATGCCAAAGATCGATGCACGACTTGGGGTTTCAGCAGTGGCGATAGCCTTCTGCAGGGTGGGTCGCTCCAGCCGCGGCAGCGGAAACTTCGCCGAAAGCCGCACCAGCGTCGCTATCCCACCGAGCTCCGCGACCAGGTCGCCGGGACGTTCCGCGTCGCGACGCACCGCCTCGTCTGCCGACCGCAGTTCCCACGTCAGCGTCGCCTCGTGGGGGTCGAATCCTTCGCCGCGCAGGTCCCGGTGGGCCTGTGCAGCCAGCTCGTCATACACGCCGTCGGCAGCCACGCCGTCGACCAATGCCGACTCATAGACGTGCACCACGTCTGACATCGCCGACCCGAACGCCGAATACACACTGCCGTAATGGAAGAACCGTGCACGGCGTGCGCCCAATCGATCAGCCACCGCGGTGACGAATAGCGGACCGTTTCCTCCGTAGGCGTACACGGTGGCCTGGGCGGGATCCCATCCCGCCTCCACCGCGGTCTCTGCGGCCAGCACGGTCACGGCATCCCAAGCCGCTTCCACGACCGTGCGAGCGGCGTCCTCAGTGGCTAGGCCCAAGGGCTGACCCACATGCTTGTCCAGTGCCGCCCGCGCCCGGTCGACGTCCAAGATGCGTTTGCCGCCAAGGAAAGCCGTCGGTGAGACGAATCCGGCGACCACGAATGCGTCGGTAATGGTGGCCTTGCGACCGCCTAGTCCGTAACACGCAGGGCCTGGCGCGGCACCCATGCTCTCCGGCCCCAGGGTGACCTTTCCGTCGACGACAGAGGCAACACTGCCCCCACCCAAGGCGATCGACCGCAGCAACGGCAAGTCCAGCTGCAGCGGAATGTCGAAGAAGTCACCCGAGGTCTCCAGGACCACAGTGCCGTTGGCCACGGCACTGACTTTGGCTGTGGTGCCACCGACGTCGATGGCGATGACCTTGTCATCGCGGTAGCGGTGCGCGGCGTGCGCGCAGGCGTGGGTGCCGAATAGTGGTCCTGATTCGATCGTGTCGAATGCCTTGGTCTTGCCGATGCGGGCAACACCGCCGTTGATGTGGCCGATCAGCACGTTGCCCGTCCAGCCGTGTTGATCGCGGACTTGCTCTTCTGCGCGGTAGAGCGTGGTAGCCAGAGAGGGATGCACGTATGCGTTTATCAGCGACGCGATGGTTCGGGTGCTCGCGTCGGGGCGCAGCACGACTTCACTTCCGCCAAGGGCCGGAATGGATCCGAGGTAGTGGTCGGGGTAGTCGGCGGTGATCATGTCGATCACCGCGAGTTCGGCGGCGTTGTCGGGGAAGGCGTCGGCCAGGCTGACGTTGATACGGCGAATACCCTTGTCCAGCAGCGACTTGATCGCTATGCGGATGTCGGCCTCCGACGCGTCGGTATCGATGCCGGTAATGTCGTCAGCGGCGATCAGCGATCCCACGACTGCAGCCGCCGCGTCGGCGTCATAGAGGTCGGTTTCGTGTCCCGCCGACACCAGCAGACCCAACTTGGGCCCAGTGCGCTGGGCCAGCACGTTGGAGGTGATTGTGGAGGACCACCGGATGACGTCGACGTCACTGAGTAGCGACCGTAGGTCGGTGTAACCCAGTGCGGCGCAAGCCGCGTCGAGGACGTTGATGAAGGCGACGGTCATGTCGTGAGGGGTCGTTTCGACCTTGAGCGATATCACCTTGCCGTGACCACTGACCAGGCCGTCGGTCATGGTTCCACCGGTGTCGATGTCGACGTTGTACATCGCTGGGGACTCCTATCAGCCGCGGAAGAACTCGGCCGATCGTTGCGATGTTGCACCACATGTCACGGCTCGATGTGAGCCTGCCCACCTGCTCTCCGTGGTTCAAGGGAGGGCCGTGTTGTGTGCGCTGCCGGTCTACTTTTCTGCATTGTGCGTTGATGCAAACCGATGACAACCGCTCAGTGTGCGGCCTCACTGTCACGGAACTCGCGTGCGCTGCAGCCGAATTGATTGCGGAAGATCCGGGCGAATACCGTGGCATTCGGCATTCCGTGCCACGCAGCGATCTGCCCGATGGTGTGGTTGCGTTGCCGCGGATCGTGCAGGTCGCGGCGGATCGCCTGTAGACGGATGGTACGTAGGGCGTCCATCACGGTGACGCCGGTACCTTCGAAGGCTCCGTGCAGTCTCCGTACCGAGACGCAGGCCGCCGCGGCGACGGCCGTCGGATCCAGTCGCGGATCGGAGTGGTGAGAATCCATGAACGCCACCACGCAAGCGCGCAGAGCTGCATCGGGGTCGGTTCCGACATGGTGGTTTCCCGCGACACTGCCGATGAGTGTCATCAACAGATCGGCGACAGTGTGGCCGACGGCCGCGGCGCCTCCGTCAGCTTCGACTTCGCGGGCGTGAGCCGCCAGGTCTCGCAGGAAGTGAGAGATCAGCGCCGGTAGGCCTGCCGTGCTGTCCAGCCGGCGGGCGGTAATGGTCGACAGCTCGAGATTCGATTTGCGGACAAGATCTTTCGGAACGAGGAAGACCTGCCAATCGAAGCGGTCCTCCATGACCAATGTGAACGGACGGGCGCTGTCGTATATGACCATGTCTCCTCCCGCCAGCACCGCCTCTCGGCCATCCTGGATGAGTAGTGAGGAGCCGTGGATGGGCATACCGATCTGCACGGTGCCTGGATCGACGCGTTTGACGTCGCCGGCCGATCGGGCATAGACGTGGTCGCCGCCAACCACCTGGCGCATCCCCACCATTCCGAACTGCGCGCACTGCATCGCCGCCCGCGGACAAGCGTCGTGGCGGGGATCGATGGCGACAGGGAAGATGTGCCGGCACACCGTATCGACCCAGTAATCCATGCGCTCGCGGTCGGGTTTGGACCGCGTGTCAAACAGATCACTCATCGTGTCCGTCCTGACCGCTTCGTCGATGCGTCATTGAGGAGCTCCGGGTAGGTCGAATACTAGTCGGTCACGCGCACGACCACGGCCGCGCCGATGTCGCCTGCCGCGCACCCGGTGAACAACCCGATGCCCCCACCGCGCTGATGCAACGCCGTGATCAGCTCGGCGATCGCACGCATGCCAGTCGGCGCCTGCGGATGACCGAACACCAGACTGCAGCCGTAGACGTTCATCCGGTCCAAGGCGAAGCCGGTCTGGCGGGCAAAGAACACATCGTTGACCGCGAAGGGGTTGTGGGTGGCGACCAGGTCGACATCCGATGACGACAGGCCGGCCGCCTTGAGCGCCCGGGCGGCCGCGGGCACGGGCGCCTTGGGCATGCGCGCGGGCTCCACCCGTGCCTCGCCGAAGCCCAGCAGCTCCGCAACACCCTCGCCGCGGGCCAGCTCGCGGGCCTGTTCCACGCTGGCGACGACCGCTCCGGCGGCGCCGTCGGCCGGATGGGTCTGAGCGGCGAAGCTGTGCAATCCATCAGATGCGGCCGGCCGCAGTGCCCCGAGCTGCTCGCGCGTGGACAGCAGCACGCCTTCGTCCTCGCTCAGTTCGATGCTCGACTTGCGCCGCGGGACGCTGACCGCCACGGTGTGGGCCAGCTCGGACGGACGCGCGGCGTACTGGCTGAAGCGCAATGCGGTCACGTCGTCGAGCTCGGCACGGTCGATGCCCTCCTCGGTGGCCACCGCCTCCGCCGTGGCCAGCATCGATTGCCCCGTCGACGGGTCGCGGGCAAAGGAATCCAGCACCCAATGCTCGGTGGCGGGGGCGCCGCCGCTGGCGCCGGGCTGCGGGTAAATCATCAGCGGGCCGTTGGAGGTGCGGTCGGTGAGCACCGTCAACACCTTGTCGGCGGCTCCGGAACGCACCTGATGGGCGGCCGTGCGCAGTGCCGCCACCGACGTCGCGCAGGCCTGGCTGACCATCGACCCCGAGAGGCCCGCCGCCCCAATTCCCGTGGCCAGAGCGGGAGCGCCGTAGAAAATGTCGGGTTGGGGAACGGTCCAACCCAGCACCAGCGAGTCGAAGCAAGTCGGCTCGAGGTCGCATCGCAGTAGCGCTGCGCGGGTGACCGATGCCGCCAATTCTAGGCTGCTGACCTCGGCCAACGAGCCACCCCACTTGGCGAATGGCGAGGACCACGCGGCCCCGACCGGTATCGCTGGATTCGTCGACATCACACCTTCTATCTACAGAACAGTTGACTTAGGCAATGAGAATGTAGAACATTGTGAGTGCTTCACACCATACTTAGCGCCGGAGGTGAGATGTCTGCACAGCTCTTCGTCGAGCCTGCGATACGTGCAGAGGTCCGTACCGGCGGGACCGTGCACCTGGCCTCCGCGGATCCGCTGAGTGACTATCCACAAAGCGTTTTGCACGCATTTCATGCCGGATGCGCGGCGCACCCCGATCGGGTGCTGATCGCTGAACGCTGCGACACGGGTTGGTTCACGCACACCTGGCACCAAGTGCACCAACGCGTCGACCGCGTCGCGCAAGGTTTACTGGACCGGGGCGTGGCGGGACGACCCGTCATGATCTTGTCGCACAACAGCGTCGCGAATCTGGTGGTGACCCTGGCCGCCTACAGCATCTCCAGCCCGGTCGTACCGGTAAGCGTGGCGTACTCGCTGCAGAGCGCCGATCACACCAAGCTGCGTCACATCACTGCCACCGCAGACCCTGCGGCGGTGTTCGCCGAGGACGCGGACTACGCGGCAGCGCTGGGCAGCATCGGGGCCGATCGCCTGCTCATCAGCGCGACACCGGTGTCGAAGGCGGTCACCCCACTCGACGCGATCGAGACCGACCCCGCGGCGCAGTTGAGCGACCGGTTCGCTGCGCTCTCTGAGGACACCGTCGCCAAAATCATGTTCACCTCGGGGTCGACGGGCGCTCCCAAGGGTGTCATCACAACTCACGGGATGTTGGCGGCCAATCAGCAGCAGATCCGTCAAGTGTGGCCGTTCCTGATTGACGAACCTCCGGTGCTCTTGGACTGGCTGCCATGGAGTCACACCTTCGGTGGCAGCCACAACGTCAACATGGTGTTGATGAGTGGCGGCAGTCTGTGGATCGACACCGGACGCCCATCACCGCAACTGATTTCACACACCATCGCCAATCTCGCAGCAGTGCAGCCGACGGTGTACTTCAATGTTCCGGCGGGTTACGCCGCGCTGATCCCCGTGCTCGAACGCGACCCCGTCGCCGCCGAGCGGTTCTTCGGTCGTCTGCGGGTCGCGTTCTTCGCCGCCGCTGCCCTGCCCCAGCAGCTGTGGGACCGCATGGAGGCTCTGTCGGCGCGCCATCAGTCGGCGACGAAGATGACTACGTCGTGGGGCATGACCGAGACCGCGCCCGCGGCGATCACCACTCATTTCACGACCACCCGCAGCGACTGCATCGGAGTGCCGCTGCCTGGTATCGAGCTCAAAATGGTTCCCCAGGACGGCAAGTACGAACTGCTGGTGCGCGGCCCCAACATCACCCCTGGCTACTACCGGCGCCCCGATCTGCACGACGAGGCCTTCGACGCCGACGGATACCTGCGCACCGGCGACGCCGTGCAGATGGTCGATCCCGCCGACCCCAATCAGGGCCTGCTGTTCGCCGGGCGCATGGCCGAGAACTTCAAACTCGCGACTGGCACCTTCGTCACCGTCGGAACCCTGCGTCCCAAGCTGTTGTCGGCTTGCGGCGGACTGCTCCACGACGCCGTCATCTGCGGTGAAGGCGCCGGCTTCGTCGGCGCGCTGGCATGGGTGCACCCTGACTACGCCGACCGAGTCGCGCCCGACGGCACACCCGAGACCACGTTGCGCAAGCAGCTGGCCACGGCGCTGGACCAGCTCGCCGCGTCCGGGGGATCCTCCCAGCGCGTAGAGCGGGTGCTGCTGATGGCCGCCGCCCCGGACCTGGACGCCGGCGAGGTAACCGACAAGGGCTACATCAATCAGCGTCGAGTGCGCGAACGGCGTTGCGAACAAGTCAACGAACTGATGGCACCATCCCCCTCGCCGCGCACCGTCAGCCGGGTCCGGACACGCGAGCCCGCGACCGGCTGAAACCACGTCTACAGGTTCAGTTACCCGCTGTCTACGGCGAATTCGCTCCACCGACGACGCGCCGGCTCACGCCACTGCGCATGCTTCTCCTCGAAGACCCGCGTCGCCGAGGCGCCCGACCAATGCGGCGGCAACAGCAGCCGAGGCAGCTGCGGATCCAGAAATGGAAAACGCCGCCACTCGTGCACCATCCGGATCTGCGCTGCGAACACCTCATCGGGCGACTGGGGCTTGAGGTCGGCGAACTCGGCGATGAAATCCTCGTAGCGTTGCTCGATGTCGGCGAGATTCCACGCCTTACCGACCATGTCCTGTTGACTACCGCCCAGCGCCCCGTACTCGGCGACGAAGGACAACGCCGTGGCAGACAAGTCCAGATCGTCGAGGACCTCTTTGGCTTCCGCGGCCGCTGAGATGTGCGGTGAAATCCACACTCCTGGTGTGGGCGAACCAAATCCGGCCCAACTCAATTGGGTGCGCAGTTTGTGCCGCAGCGCGCGCATCGACTCCGGGATCGAAATCATCACCAACAGCCAGCGCCCGTCCCACGACTGCTCACCGGAGCCGAAGGCGTAGATGCGGTGTGCTCCCTCTCCGAGCAGTCGACGCCCCGCATCGGTCAACGACCAGCGCACCCGCCGGCCGATCCGTTCCGACGACAACCAGCCCTCGGCGGCAGTGCGGGCCAGCGCCTGACGTGCGGAACCCTCCTCGATTCCCAGTAATCCCATGGCGCGCACCAGCGTCGCTGTCCACACGGGCTGACCGAACGGCAACACGAATTCGCCCAACGTCGTCATCAACAGCGACCGTGCGCTGCCCTCGGCGACTTCGCGGCGCCGACTCATCGACGGAACCAGTCCCGTGGTCGCGCCCATCAATTCGGCGCCATCCGATGTCACCACGGCCCGGCCTCCCTCGTCATCTCTCATGCGGCTCGCAACGTGAGTGTCTCACTTCGTGAACCGATACTCGCACGGCGGCGCGGAGGGTGGGCTCACGCTAGCGCTGGTGGCCGCGTTTGCGGTCGACGAACGCCGTCATTCGCTCAAACTTCTCCGTGTCCTCGAACAGCACGGCCTGGGCGAGCAGATCGACCTGAGGATGTGCCGCCGCCGGTGCATCCACGACCACCTTGGTTAGCCGAAGCGCCGCGGGCGAGCTCGTCAGCATCCGGTCGACCACGGTGTCGGCGGCCGTCAACAGATCTTGCGGTCAACGACCTCACTGACGAGGCCCATGCGCAACGCGTCGTTGGCGTCGAGGGTGCGCCCGCGGAGCAACACCTGCTTGGCGACACTTTCCCCGAGCAGCCGCACCAGCCCAAACGCTGCCCCGGCGCCTGCCAGGATGCCCAGCCGTGGCTCGGGCTGTCCGAATTTGGCGCGCACCGTGGCAATCCGCAGGTCGCGCGCATACGCCAAC
>Ga0193716_1001630_pt1 | contig 12974 bp, 10 predicted proteins | sample U2c1metaG_FD_145901 | JGI IMG/M metagenome (GOLD analysis project Ga0193716, IMG submission 145901) | Soil microbial communities from a riparian zone of the East river system, Colorado, United States - U2c1 | ecosystem: Environmental > Terrestrial > Soil > Riparian zone | place: USA: East River...
CGGGTCCGAGCGCTTGCAGTTCCCGGGTACGAAGGAACCGGACTACTGGGACTTCCTGTACTTCGCAGCCGTCATCGGCATGTGCTTCCAGGTGTCCGACGTGCAGATCGCCGACCAGTACCTTCGCCGCACGGCGTTGGGGCAAAGCGTGATCGCCTTCTTCTTCAATGTGGTGATCGTCGCCATCACCGTCAACGTGGTGGCCAGCCGCGCCTAAAGGGTACCGACATGCTCAAGACCCTGGCCATTGCCAACTATCGCTCGCTGCGATCGTTGGTCGTGCCCCTTGGGCCGCTGAACCTCATTACCGGTGCGAACGGCAGCGGCAAGTCCAACCTGTACAAGGCGCTTCGCCTGCTGGCCGAGACCGCGCGTGGTGGCGTCGTCAACGCGCTCGCACGCGAGGGTGGACTCGACTCCACGCTTTGGGCGGGACCGGAGAAACTCAGCCGCCGCATGCAGCGGGGCGAGGTGCCCGTCCAGGGTGGTCCACGCCAGGAGCCCGTCGCGCTGAAGCTGGGGTTTGCAGGCGACGACTTCGGTTATGCCATTGACCTGGGCTTGCCGCCGCCGGTGCCTCGATCCGCCTTCGAAAGGGATCCGGAGATCAAGGCGGAAGCGATCTGGGCAGGCCCGTACCTGCGTTCGTCGAATCTGCTCATCGACCGGCGCGGCCCGATGGCCCGCTCACGGGAACAGAAGCATTGGCGGATGCTGTCCGAACACCTCAACCAGTATGAAAGCATCTTTACCCAGATCGCCGATCCACAGGGCGCACCCGAGGTCCTGGCCATGCGCGAATCCATACGCGGGTGGCGCTTCTATGATCATTTCCGATCCGACCGCGATGCACCCGCGCGGCTGCGGCAGCTGGGTACGCGCACCGCGGTGCTCAGCCACGATGGCAGCGACCTGGCGGCCGCCTGGCAGACCATCCTGGAAGTCGGTGATCCCACGGCGTTGGACGAGGCCGTCGATGACGCTTTTCCCGGCGCATCGGTGAGCGTGACCATGGGCGATGGACTGTTTGGCCTGGCATTCAAGCAGCATGGCCTGCTGCGGCCGTTGTCGGCGGCGGAACTTTCCGATGGGACGCTCAGGTTCCTGCTTTGGATAGCCGCGCTGCATACGCCCAGGCCGCCGCCGCTGATGGTGTTGAACGAACCGGAGACGAGCCTGCATCCGGACTTGCTGCCGGCGCTGGCCCGGCTGGTCATTCGTGCATCCGCGCGCAGCCAGGTGTGGGTTGTTTCGCATGCGCCGCGACTGATCGCGGCATTGGAGGAAGATCCACGATGCAACCTGGTCTCGCTTGAAAAGGACCTGAGCCAGACGAGGGTGCAGGGACAACGGGAGTTGGATGAACCGGCCTGGTATTGGCCAAGCCGATAACCGCCGTATTCAGCCTGGGTGGTCGCCCTCGGGCAGTAATACCTGCATCGGAGTAAAGTCCATGCCATCACAGCCAGAGGAAATGTGCGATGAGTAAAAGCCTCGATTCAAAGAAAAGCGAGAAGAAGAAGCCCGCCAAGACCATGAAGGAAAAGAAGGCCGCCAAGGACGCGAAGAAGGCCGCCGCGCGCTAGTTGAGGGTGTCACAGGGCCCTGCCGCCGGAAGGCGGCAGGGCTAAGACTTGGCCCCAACGCGCAACGGCGACGACCTCATCCGCACGCTTCACGCTGAAGGACGCGCCACCGACCAGGGAATCCTTCCTTCGCACAGGCATTCGCCGTCGTCGTGTGCGTGGCCGAACAGACCCTCGAGCAAATGTTGGGAGGGCGACCATTCGCCGACGGCGGGGTGGATCAGCATGGCCTTGCGTGCTGCCAGCCAATCGCCTGATAGAGAAGCATCGATAACGGCACGTTCGTAGGCTTTCACCGACTGGACCATGCCGAGTACGGCATCGGGCAGGGGATCGGTGGCTTCCGGGGTAATGGTGTTCCGGTCGATGTGCGAGGTGATCTCCACGATGTCGCCGTCGGGCAGGCCCGGGATGGCGCCCTGGTTGCGCGTATTCACCACGATGGAGGCGGGCCTGGCGCCGGTAAGGGCGCTCATCACGTCGATGGCGATGCGGTGGTAGCCGGAGCTGACGCGGAACGGATCGCCATCAAGCTCCACGCCTTCGTCGAACGCCGAACCGCCTTCAGCCTCGAGCTTCATGTAGGAACCCGACCGCTGGTTGAGGTACGCGGCATAGGCCTGCACAGCGCCCTGGCCATCGCCGGCATTGAGTCTGGAAGTAAGGGTGTCGATCAGGGCGACGTTGAGCCGTTCGATCTCGGCGCCCCGGCTGGCGCCCTGGCTGCGTTGGTTGGCCAGGGCACGCTGCCGCTCGTAATAGAAGAAGAGGTACTCCGTGGGTATCAGGCGCAGCGCCCGGATCATGCGTACGTCGAACAGCGGCGCCAGGTAAAGCTGGCGGAGCAGCGTTTCGTCATCGAGCAGGCGGTCGAACACATCCTGGCCGTTGTGCCACACGCCGCGTACCCAGCCCAGGTGGTTCAGGCCCACGTAGTCGCAGATCACGTCCTCGTTGGGTAACCCCAGCGCTCGGGCGATGTTGTGGAAGAGTTCGGTGGGGGTATCGCAGATGCCCACGATGTTGGCCCGGGTATGATTACTCACCGCCTGGGTAATGAGGCCCGCCGGATTGGTGAAGTTCACAAGCCAGGCGTCGGGGCTGAGCCGTTCCACCAGCCGGGCCTGCTCGATCGCCACCGGCACCGTGCGCAGTGCCATGGCGATGCCGGCGGGGCCGGTGGTTTCCTGCCCCGGGTAGCCGCGCGCGATCGCGGCCATTTCATCGGCGGCGCGCCCGGCGATGCCGCCCACGCGCACGCTGTTCAGCACGAACCGCGAACCTTCGATGGCTTCTTCGATGCTGCTGGCGCCGCGCACGCGCAGGTCGCCGCCGAACTCGGCGACGATGGCCTGCCCCAAGGCCACCATGATCGCAAGCCGCGTGGCATCGGGGTCCCACAGCACCATTTCTTCGGCGCCCAGCGCCTGGGCCACCTCGTTCACGCCATAGACCACCAGCGGCGCACGCACGCCGCCGCCACCGATCAGGGCAACTTTAGCGTCGGTAGGTTTGCTCATGAAAACTCCCAAGCTGATGAATATCTGGCAGCCCCGCCAGCGCGCCTGCTTCGGTCGCGCATAACGCGCCGCAAATGCAGGCCCGCTCCAGGCATGTGTTGAGATCGCGCCCGTCGAGCAGGGCGTCGATGAAACCCGCATCGAAGGCGTCGCCGGCGCCGGTGGTGTCGCGAACGTTTACCCGCGGCGGTTTTACCCGCCATAGGTGTTCGCGATCGATGCCCAGTGCGCCCTCGGGTCCAAGCTTCAGCACACCATGGCCGAAGCCCTCTTCGCGTACGAACGCGGCATACGCATCGTCATGCCCGCCATCGAGAAGCAGGCCGCACTCTTTCTGGTTCGGCAGGAAATAGTCCACCTCCAGGCAGGTATCGCGGTTCACCGGATTGGAAAGCCATTCCGGGCTGAAACCGACGTCCAGCGATGTCGTGCAGCCAGCGCGTTCCAGGCGCGGCAACAGTCTCTGCGCGATGGTTCGTTCCAGGGGCAGGGCAAAGTGAACGTGGCGGGCGGCACACAGATCCGCGATGACATCTTCATCGGTCAATAGCTGGCCCAGGTCTGTGTTGGCGCCTTTGTAGGTAAAGAATCCACGGTCGTCGGCCATGGACGCGCTGGCGGTCACCCCCGTGCCCGCCGGGTGGGCACGCAGGTTCTGCGTGGAGACGCCGAAACTGCCCAGTCGCGCGGTAAACCACGGCAGGTCGATGGCACCGACCAGGCCGAACAGGTGCACGCAGCGCCCCAGCCGCGCCAGGCCACAGGCGGTATTCACGGTGCCGCCGCCGGGCTCTCGCACATAGCCACGCGAAAGCACTTCCTCGCCTGGGCGTGGCCAGGATTCCAGGCCGGAAAAGACGTGGTCGATATACACCTCGCCCACGACGGCGACATCGAAGGCCTTCATGGATGTCGGAAGGGCCATGAATGCTCCCGCTTGGCCTGGATCAGGAAGACGACGCTGCCACCCAGGAGTGCCAACGCGCCAGCCGCCACGTGCTTCGGCTGGCCGGTCGCGACGATATACAGCCAACCCGCCACGCTGATGACGATCGGCAACGGGTACAGCGGCATCGAGAATGCATGCGGGTCGCGGTCCGGGCGGCGGCGAAGAAGCACCACGGCAAAACACTGCGCGATGAACTGGAACATCACCTGCACCAGGATCAGCACCGCGATGAGATCGCCCAGCGGCAGCAGGCAGGCCAATGCCGAGGTCACGCCCACGAACACCAGCGACACCGTGGGGAAGGCGCCGCGCGGGTGCAGCCGTCCGAACACGGCGAAGAACTGGCCGCCGCGGGCGGCTGTGAACGGCACGCGGGAGTAACCCAGCAGCACCACCAGCGCCGATGCCCAGCTTGCCACCAGGATCACCACCACCGCCGTGGTACTGCCGGCGCGGCCGTAGATGGCTTGCATGAAATCGGCCACCACCGCCTTCGACTGCGCCGCCACGTTCCACGGCAGCACGCCAAGGATGGTGATGTTGAGCCCGAGGTAGAGCACCGCCACCAGCGGGATCGAACAAAGCACGGCAAGGGGTATGTTGCGGCGGGGCTCTTTCATCTCGCCGCCGAGCATGCACACGTTGTTGTAGCCGCCGTAGTCGTAGACGGCGATCAACGCCACCGCGCCCAGGCCCAGCCAGAAGCCATGAGGGTCGGAATTTCCCATGTTGAGGAAACTCCCGGCCAGGCGCGCGTCGAAGTGCAGCGCGCCGCTGGCGACGATCCAGGCACAGGCGCCCAGCACCAGCACGGTGATCAGGACCGAGAGCTTCTGCACCGAGCCCACGCGCCGGTACAGCAGGGCAGTGTTGACCAGGCACAACGCGGCGGCCACGGCCGATTGCTGCCAGGCCGCCATCGATGGAACCAGGAAGGCCAGGTATTGCGCGAAGCCCACGCAGGCCGAGCCGATGGAGAGGGGTGCCGCCAGCAGGGTCTGCCACAGGTAAAGGAACCCGAACAGCTTCCCGTAGCTGTCCCGGCCGTAGGCTTCGCGCACGTAGTGGTAGGGCCCTCCCGACTCGGGTATCGCCGAGCCCAGTTCCGCCCACACCAGGCCATCGCACAGGCAAAGAAAGGCGCCCGCCACCCAGCCCAACAGGACCTGTGGTCCCGCCAGCGCGGTCAACGCCAGCGGGATGGCGATGAACGGCCCGATGCCGATCATGTTCAGGACGTTGGCCGACAGTCCGCCCCAGAAGCCGATGACGCGTGGCGGCGCCGTCGGTAATCCCGTCGCTGTCGTCGCATCGATCTCCAGACGTGGCCGGCTGTGCACTAGAACGAGTACTTCAAGGTCAGCAGGGTGGTTCGCCCCGCCTGCACGATATCGCTGATGGCCAGGTCATGCCTACCGATGTGCGACCAATAGCTGTAGTTCCCGGTCAGGTTTGACACCGACAGGTCCACCCGGAAGTGCGGATCGAATTCGTAGCCGGCATGCAGGTCCACCCTTCGGATCGGCCTAACCCACAGGTCGTCCCAGGGCGAGCCCTGGTTGAGGTAGTCGTAGGTGGAAAGGAAGGAACTGGCGTAGTGGTAGCCCAGGTCAAGGTCGAAGCCATTCTTCTCGTAGAACACCTCGGCGTTGCCCAGCACGTTGGGTGCGCTCTGCAGCCGTTCGTTCTCGAAACCTTCGATGCCAAGATCCACGCGGGACTTCTGGCGCGTGTAGTTCACCGATACACCCAGTCCATCGAAGGGCTCGGGAAGGTTCTGGAATTTCTGCCGCAGGGCCACTTCCAGTCCATACACCTTGCCGTCGCCGCCGTTGGTCGGGGTCTTGGTAAGCACCGTGCCTTCGCCGGAGGTATTGGGGTTCGCCTGTCCACCGCCGCTGTCATAGATGTAATCGTGCAGCTGCTTGTAGAAGGCCGCCACCGAGGCGAAGCCGCCCTGGTCGGTCGTCCACTGGCCGGAGAGATCAAGGTTGGTCGACTTGATGGGTTTGAGGTTCGGATTGCCCTCGGTGATGGTGGTCACGCCATCGGATATGCTTACCTGCGAGCCGCCGCCCAACTGCACGAAGGCCGGGCGGGTGTAGCTCATCCATACCGATCCGCGGTACACGGAGTTCGCGGTAGGCCGCCAGCTGGCCGCGATGCTGGGCAGCGGCTCGTTGTACACGGTGCGGTTGTTGGAGAAATGACCGGTCACCGGGTTGCCGTCGGCGTCCTCGGCAGGCGTCGTCCAGAAGGTGTTGTTGATCGACGTGTGCTCGAAGCGCACACCGGGGATGATCTCAAGGTTGCCCACATCGAACGTGGCCATGGCGTAGGCCGCGCTCACAGCCTCGGTGCCGCGCATGGTGTTGCAGTTGTAATTGTTGATGTAGTTGCTGCCGCAGGTATCCAGTTCGTCGTCGGCGAAGTTGGCGCGGATCAGGTCCACCACGGCGGCATGGTTCACCTTGGGTGTCTGCCACAGGTACTTGTCGGGGAATATCGATGAATACGTCCCGTTGAAGATTCCCAGGTCGCCCAGGGTGGTCACGCCATCGTTGATGCCAGGCGTGGACCAGTCGCGGTTGGTGAATTCCCGGGAGCTGTCGGTGTATTTCACGCCGAACTTCACCGAGGAAAGCGCACCGCCGTCGAAGTCATACTGGAAGTCGACCGAGGCGCCGCCCTTCTTCTGGCCCGATCGCGACTTGGTCAGCTCGCCGCTGTCGTTGGCCCACATGGCGGGAATGTTGTTCACTGAATTGACAAGGCCCGGTGTCAGCAGCGGGTACGGGAAGCCGTCTTTGTAAGTGGTAAGCGAGCTTCCGCCGAAGGCGAAGTTGTCCTGGGAATACTTGTCCTCGCGGCCATCGATCTCCACGTGCGCCGGGCGATCGTTGTGGCCATAGCTGTAGAACAGCTTCGGCGAGATCGTCCAGCCGCCGGCCCTCTTGTCGGCGCCGAACTGGAAGGTGGCGATGTCGGCGCGTTCGGGGTTGGTTTCGTACCAGAAGCGATTGGCGATGCGCCCGATGTTCGGGACGTAGCCGGCCGAGCCATCCGGTACGTAGGTAACGTTCTGCGGCAGGAGCTGGTTGTAGGTGGTGTCCTGCTCTGTTTTTGCGTAGGCATAGGTGGCGCGGGCATAGACGTCGAGCGTGTCGTCCACCTTCCAGTTGAAGGCGATATTGCCGCCATAGCGTCGCTCGAAACCCGATGCGATGCCGGCGTTCAGGCCCGTGCTGGTGAGATTCCGTGCCGGGTTGTAGCCGGCAGCGTTGGTGCCATCCGCGTTGCTGTGGGCGAATTCCCACGAGCCATCATTCAACGCGCTTTCGGCGGCGCCCACTTCGCTGTTGGCGATGTTGCGGTAGTCGTAGTAGCCGCTGGCGTAGATGCCGAACTGGTGTTCGCTGCCGAACTTGGTCTGGAACTCACCCGCCAGGCCGCCGCCGAGCCCGCTACCGCCATATTCCCTTGCCTGGCTCTCCGAACGCCCGCTGGTGGTGATGCTGCCACTGGTGTCCTTGGCGAAATCGAACGCCGTGGGCGTGCGGAAATCGATGGTGCCGCCGATGGCATCGCCGTCCATATCGGCCATCGAGGTCTTGTTGATCACGATGGTCTGCAGTCCCGACGGTGGCAGCAGCGACAGCTGCACGCTTCGGCTATAGGGCATGCCCTGGGCCACATCCACGCCATCGATCAGGTTCACGTTGTACTCGGACGGCAAGCCGCGCACGGACGCGAACATGCCTTCGCCGCGCGCCGCGCCATCGATGCCGCCGAAGTAACCGGTGCCGGTGGTGGTGACATTCACGCCGGGCATCAGGCCCAGCGCTTCGGCCACGTTGTGCACGGCGGTGTGTTGCAGGTCGCTGGCGGACAACACGTCCACCGTATTCTGCGCGTTCATCTGCAAGGTGCTGGCATCGTAGCGGTTGGCCACCACCGACACGGCCTTGAGCGTCTTGGCCTGGGCTACTTGCGGCTTCGATGCCGGCTTGCCCGGCGTCGCCTGGTCATCGGCTTGCGTGGTGGCCGGCGCGGCAGCCGGTGCCGCGGTCGAAGCGGCAGGCGCGGGCGTTGATGTGGTCTGGGCAAGCAAAGGCCCCGACACCAACGCTGTGCCCAGTGCGGCCAGGACGGCCAGGTTCAAACGGTTCCTGCGGATATTCCTGTGCTTGGTCATGTGAACTCCCCACCCGATGCGTGACGGCCATGACGGGCAGGCGCCCGCCATCGGAGAACACTGTTCGCACCCATCGGGGAGTCGTCTTGGGCAATAGCCGGCCGCACTTGCCGCGCATCGATGAGAGGCGCGGCAAAGTGTTGTCTAAGGACAGCCGGGGAACGAGCCGATCAGGTCAAACAGCCGCTGCTTCAGGCTGGATACGGTGGGGAATAGCCGGACAGGCACTTCGACCGGGAGCGCAGGGCGCTGAGCTTGGCACGGGAGCGAACGCGGGCACAGATCGCAACGAAGGGCGACCGCCCCCGCTCGCTAGCGGGTATGCAGCCAAACACCTGCGTTGTCGGACAACCGTGCCCCATCAGGAAATCCCAGTGGCTTAAGACCCGTTTTTGCCGAAATCCGACATCACGGGAATGGCCGGACGGTAACCCACCCTGATCGGACGCGTCAACTGGCCATATGGGTTTTTTTGTACCGTGCTGCAGCATTTGGCCGTCTAGCGGTCCACCGGAACCGACCCGGGCGGCGGCGCTCCCATCACTTTTTTGGGGGGCTGAAGCCTAAGTTGACGAGTACCGGATCTGCATGGACATGCACGCGTTGCAGGTGCCGGCTCGAGCCACGCACGAATGCGTTTCTGCCATGAAGAAGGGCAAGGTTGTCGGCGATCAGCACGTCGCCTGTTCGCCATGCGTGCTCGTAACGATGCGCCGGATGCGCCAGGCACCGGTGCAGCTCGGCGATACTTTCGTCCATCGATGCCCGGTCGAGTCCTTCGTGCGTAACAGTGTGTGGGTTCCTGAAGTCCGGGGTGGCATCGCCAGTGGGGCTGTAGCGAAGTGTCGGGACGTGGTGACGCGGGTGTTCGACCACCAGGGCGCTGCGCACGCAACCGCCATAGTTGGATACGGCAAGTATGCAGCTGGTCGTTTCAATGGCGCGCCATTTATCCAGTACCGATGCACCTGCATTTTCAAGCAGGCCCACGGTATCGACGAACACCGTCTCGCCGCCCGAATTCAACGGGCCTGCATCGACGCCATTGAACATCTGGAACTCGGGAACGGTGGGCATGTACATGCCGTCCCAATGCAGGGGCAGGAACAGTGAATCAAAGACACCGTCGCGCGATTCTCTTTCGAAAAGGTCGAGCACATCACCGTAGGGCCCCGTCATGATCGGGCCCCAGCGGCGTGCGTAATCGGCAAGTCCCTGGCCGGAGAGGCGATTGGCGAACCCCCGGAGCACGACGAGTTTGCTGTGCCCTACCAGTACGCGGAGGTGGTCGACGGGTATATCCAGGCAATCCATGGCGGGATCCGCTGGAGTAACCAGGGCACCGAATGATGCAAGCGGCGTGATCGATACCTGTGGATGGTGGGACGGGGGCGCGGCTTGTTTCACGAGAATGCTCCCTGGCGTTGTGCGTGATCAATGACGAAATGCGAAGGGCGTCCGTCGACATGAACCACCTGTCCGCCAGCTCGCTCGACCTCCTCGCGTTTCATCAACTTGAACTCACCGCCGATGTCCACGGCCACTGCGTGCCACGGAGTAAGCCAGCTATCGGTACAGTCCGATAAGTGGAGGCCGAATTTGGGTGAGTCCGGCGCTTGTGGATGGATGGATAACCTCAGCGTTCCGGGGCAGGCCTGGTCAAGCAGGTTGCTCCATGCCTGGCTGCGCCGGACCACTTCGATGGCGCGTCGCCTTGAGTCCACCTGCAGGGCGTTGCGCGAGCCGTTGTAGTCCGGCGTCAATCCATCCTCGAACATGAAACGGGTAATGGCGCGATAGTGAGCCCGGCCTATCTCGCTCGCCATCAGGTCCGCGCGCGTAACATCCGCGGATTCTCCGTAATGGTGCATCAAATAGGCGCGCGCCTGCTCGAAGTCGATGCTGGCGTACTCAGGGGGAAGTGCATCATGAAGGTTTACGACCTGGATACACGACGGCGCGATGTCCTGTACGAGTTCGGCCAGATGCGCCTGGTACTTTGCGACCGTGGCATCCTCGACACGGATGGTGTCGGCGAAGACATGGCCATCGGCACACAGCAGTATCCGCGCCCCTGGCTTGTGGTGCTGCGTGATCCGCTCGCATAGACCTTTCAAGAACGTCAGTGCGATCCGCTCGGCAGTGTCGGGCAGGCTACCGAGGACTTTTCGTGGATTGGGCGATTTTGCCGGGAAAGCTGGAAGGATGAAGGTCAGTGGTCCGGCACATTCAATGGCCTCTTGCAGCCTGGGCAAGTGGTAGTGGCGAACGCGCGCCTCGTCGTCCCGATGGTCCGGACGGCGCCTCCAGGGCATGAGTTCTTCCAGTACCCTGCCGGCGACCGCGCTGGGTGAAGTGTCCGGTTGTTGTTTGCGCGCGAAATGCTTGACGTCCATGTAGGCTTGCTCTCCATCAGCCGCGTCTGCGGTGAGCAAGAAAGGTACGCAATCAAGCGTGGCCCCATTGTCGGTCGTTCATGACGACCCAGGTGCGCCGGGGCCTGGCCCGTTAGTAGGAGATTGCTCTAGGGGCTGGCAGGCTATCGGGTTGCCCAGGCCCGGACATGGGTGGCAAAGCCGATGCAGTCGGCGAAGCGGTTGTAGAGGGCGACGGGGGCCATGCGGATCACGTCGGGCTCGCGCCAGTCACAGATCACGCCGTTGTCCACCAGGTATTGGAACAGCGAGCGGCCGGCATCGCGGCCAGCCTTCACGCGGATCGACAACTGCGAGCCGCGGCGGGCGGGATCTGCCGGCGTGACCACTTCGAGCACGTCGGCCAGGTCCGTCTGGATCAGCCATTCAAGGTAGCCGGTGAGCTTGCGCGACTTTTCAGCCAGGCGCGGCATGCCGGCCTCGTGGAAGATATCCAGTGACATGCGCAGCGGCGCCAGCGACAGGATCGGCGGGTTCGACAGCTGCCAGCCTTCCGCGCCGGGCGTGGCCTGGAAGTGCGGGCCCATCTGAAAGCGCGTGGCCTTGTCGTGGCCCCACCAGCCGGCGAAACGCGGGAGGTCAGCGGTGGCATGCCGCTCGTGGACGAAGACGCCGGCCACAGCACCGGGACCGCCGTTCAAATACTTGTAGCTGCACCAGATGGCGAAGTCGGCACCGGCATCGTGCAGGTTCAATACCGTATTGCCCACCGAATGGGCAAGGTCGAAACCCACCATCGCACCCTGGGCATGGCCCAGCCGGGTGATGGCGGCAAGATCGAACGACTGACCGGTGCGGTACTGCACGCCAGGCAGCATCACCAGCGCGAGCTTCGTGCCGTGTTCGCCGATGGCGCGTTCGATCGCACCCATCGAAATGCTGCCGTTGGGTTCGTCCGCCTCCAGTTCGATCAATGACGTGGCGGGGTCCAAGCCATGGAACCGGATCTGCGATTCCACCGCGTAGCGATCGGTGGGAAAGGCGCCCGCCTCGATCAGGACCGCATGGCGTTCTTGCGTGGGGCGGTAGAAGCTCACCATCATCAGGTGCAGGTTCACGCCCAGGGTGTTCATCGCCACCACTTCCGACGGAAGGGCGCCCACGACTTCGGCCAGGTTGTCGCGCACGTACTCGTGATACGACAACCATGGCAGCTTGCCGCGGAAGTGGCCTTCCACCGCCAGCTCGCCCCAGTAGTTGAGCTCCGAAGCGATCGCATCGCGCACGCTGCGCGGTTGCAGTCCCAGGGAATTGCCGCAGAAGTACAGGCTGTCGTGTCCCTCGTGCGGCGGGATAAGGAAGCGGTCACGAAAACCCTTGAGCGGGTCGGCGTCGTCCTGGGCCTTCGCCCAGGCCAGGTCGTTGCGGTAGTCCATGGCGCTAAGGCTCACTGCGGCAAATGGCTGGCGACGTCGTCACAGCCGGCATCGAACGAGGCCTGCCAGCGCGCGTCGCCGGTGGCCGGGCGCACGCAGCGCAGCTGGATGGCAAGGCTGCCACTGAAGGCATAACGCTCGTGATAGGTGAACTGCGCGCCGGTTTCCTGCGCGGTATAGAAGTAATCGTTCGGCGTGGCAGCGCGATGGGCATCAGGTGCATAACCGGTGAGCTGGCGTGCGCGGGCGGTCTGCTGGCCCATCCACGACTGGTAGCCGGCCATGTTGCCTGCCTGCTTTACCGAGACGGTGACCCTTGAGAGCGTCTTGGCGCCGGCAGGCGAGGGGTCGGGCACCTGGAATACCTGGGTTTCCGGATCGCCCTGGGTCTGCATGATCGGCACCCAGCTATCGGGCACGCTGAAGCGCACAGCGCCATTGGCCATGGTGATGTCGCCGGCGATGGCCGATGCCTGGATGAGCAACCCGATGGCGGCGAGGACGGCAAGATGCGTGCGGCGCGGAAGGATCATTCGGTTCAATTCCCGGGTTAAAGGGTTTAGTGTCGCTCGAAACGGCTGTGTGGCAGCTGCAGCCATTCCAGCGCAGTGCCATGGAAGAGTCGAGCGCGGCTTTCGTCGTCCAGGTCAAGCGCATCGATACCGCTCCCGGGCACCTGTTCGCCCAGTGGGAAGGGGTAGTCGGTGCCCAGCATCACTTGCGATACGCCGGCCGTGTCGAGCAGGTACTCAAGCGCACGCGGATCGTGCACGCAGGAATCGAAATACAGCCGGTGCATGTACTCACGCGGATTGCGCGCATTGTCGGTGGCTACCAGGTCCGGGCGCATGCGGAAGCCGTGTTCGATGCGGCCGATGCTGCCAGGGAAGCTGCCGCCGCCGTGGGCCAGCAT
>Ga0193716_1001631_pt1 | contig 12970 bp, 10 predicted proteins | sample U2c1metaG_FD_145901 | JGI IMG/M metagenome (GOLD analysis project Ga0193716, IMG submission 145901) | Soil microbial communities from a riparian zone of the East river system, Colorado, United States - U2c1 | ecosystem: Environmental > Terrestrial > Soil > Riparian zone | place: USA: East River...
AGCAACCATCGCCGACCCAACGCTCCTGACCGGACAGATGATCATCGCCGGGGTGCTCGTCACCGGAACCGGTGAGGAGATCCGCGGATTCGACCCCGCCAAGGGCGCCGCCATCGAACCCGGCTACCGCTACGGCGACGCCAACCACGTCGCTGCGGCATGCGCGGCCGCCGCCGAGGCGTTCCCCGCCTACCGCGCGACCACGTCCGAACGACGCGCGCAGTTCCTCGAGTCCATCGCGGACAACCTCGACGCCATCAAGGTCGCCCTCGTCGCGCGCGCCGTGACCGAGTCCGGCCTTCCCGAGGGCCGCATCGCAGGCGAGGTCGGTCGGACGACCGGACAACTTCGGCTGTTCGCCGCCGTCGTGCGGGAGGGCAGCTGGACCGGCGCCCGCATCGACCCCGCCCAGCCCGACCGAACCCCGTTGCCGCGCCCCGACATCCGCCAGCGCGCCGTCGCGCTGGGGCCGGTGGCGGTGTTCGGCGCGAGCAACTTCCCGCTGGCCTTCTCGGTGGCAGGCGGCGACACCGCGTCGGCGTTGGCAGCCGGCTGCCCCGTGGTGGTCAAGGCGCACGACGCACATCCCGGCACCTCGGAGCTCGTCGCTCGCGCCATCACCGACGCCGTGGCCGCCGCGGGTCTGCCCAACGGCACGTTCTCGTTGCTGTTCGGAACGGGGCCAGGCCTCGGTGCCGCACTCGTCACCGATCCGCGGATCAAGGCCGTCGGTTTCACCGGATCTCGTTCCGGCGGAACGGCTCTGGTCGCGGCGGCCGCGGCCCGGCCCGAGCCGATCCCGGTCTACGCCGAGATGAGTTCGATCAACCCCGTGTTCCTGCTCGACGGCGCCCTTTCGGCCCGCGGTGCCGACCTCGGCCGCGCGTTCGTCACGTCCCTGACCATGGGATCGGGCCAGTTCTGCACCAACCCCGGTCTGGTGATCGCCGTCGACGGCCCCGGCCTCGACGCCTTCATCGCCTCCGCGGGGGCCGCGCTGACGCAGGCCGCGGCCACCCCGATGCTCACGCCGACGATCGCCGAGAACTACGCCAACGGCGTGACCGCACTGAGCTCTCAGGCCGATGTCGTCGCCCGCGGTGTTGACACCGACAGCCCGACCGCCTGCCGCGCCGCTCTGTTCGCCACGGACGCCGCGACCTTCCAAGACTCCGAAGTGCTGCAGGCCGAGGTGTTCGGTTCGTCCAGCATCGTGGTGCGCTGTGCCGATGCTGCCGAGATGAGCTCGGTGGCAGCGGGTCTCGAGGGGCAGCTGACCGCAACGGTGCACGCCGACGAGTCCGATCACGACGCGGCCGCCAGATTGCTGCCGACGTTGGAGACCAAGGCAGGGCGAATCCTGTTCAACGGCTGGCCCACCGGAGTCGAGGTCGGCTACGCCATGGTGCACGGCGGACCGTACCCCGCGACGTCGGACTCCCGCACCACCTCGGTGGGCGCCCGCGCGATCGAACGATTCCTGCGGCCGGTCTGCTATCAGGACGTGCCGAAGTCATTGCTGCCCAGCGCGATTGCCGACGGCAATCCGGACGGGCTCCTGCGGCGCATCGACGGCCGCCTCGTTCAAGACTGACCGAACCACCCAGCTAGGAGATTCCGACATGCTTGACGGCGTACTGTTCTTCCCCGTCACACCCTTCACCGAATCCGGTGAGGTCGACCTGCGAAAGCTCGCCGAGCACGTCGCCACGGGTGTCGATGCAGGCCCCGGCGGCGTCTTCATCGCCTGCGGCACAGGCGAATTCCACGCACTCGAGACCGGCGAGTTCGCAGGCATCGTGCGCACCGCGGTCGAGGCGACCGCCGGACGGGTGCCGGTCTACGCCGGTGCAGGCGGATCCATCGCCCAGGCCAAGCTCTTCGCAAGGGCGGCCGCCGAGGCCGGTGCCGACGGGCTGCTGTTGCTCCCGCCGTATCTGGTGCAGATGCCGCAGGACGGATTGGTCGCCTACACCCGCGAGGTAGCCGCGGCCACCGGTCTGCCACTGATCGTCTACAACCGCGGAAACGCCCGCTACAACGAGGCTTCCGCCGTCGAGGTCGCCCGTCTGCCCAACGTCGTCGGGTTCAAGGACGGCACCGGTGACGTCGACCTGGTGGCGCGCATCGTGCGCGCGGTCACCGACGCGCTGGCGAAGGACGGCAAGCCGTTCCAGTTCTTCAACGGCCTTCCCACCGCGGAGGTTTCGCAACAGGCCTACCGCGCCATCGGCGTCACCCTGTACTCGTCGGCCACGTTCGCGTTCGCCCCCGAACTGGCGCTTGCGTTCTATCAGGCGCTGGAGAGCGGGGACGACGATCTCGTCGCCGCACTGCTGCGTGAGTTCTTCCACCCGCTGGTCCGGTTGCGGGACACCGTGCCCGGCTATGCGGTGTCCCTCATCAAGGCGGGCGTCACCATGGAAGGCCTCGACGCAGGCCCGGTGCGGGCACCACTGACCATGCCATCGCCGGAGGCCCTCGCCGAGCTCGGCCGGATCATCGAGGCAGGCCGCGCCGTGATCGCCGACGAACTAGCCGCCGCGCGGTGATGAGCGCTTGCGCGAAGAACAGAGCACGCTGATGACCTCCGCCCGGATCGCCATCACGGGCGCCCGCATCACCCCGGTCGCCTTCGTCGACGCGCCGTTGCTCAACACCGTCGGCGTGCACGAGCCGTTCGCGCTGCGCGCGATCATCCAGCTCGATACCGACGCGGGGTTGGTCGGGTTGGGCGAGACGTACGCCGACTCCGCACACCTGGAGCGCCTGCGGGCCTCGGCGGAGGCCATCACCGGCCTGGACGTGTTCGCGCTCAATGCGATTCGCGCAGCCATCGCCGACCGGCTCGACGGAGACTACCGCGCCGTCGGCACTGCAGGCATGATCACCACCGCCAGCGCCGTCGACCAGGTGTTCTCGCCCTTCGAGGTGGCCTGCCTCGACGTGCAGGGACACGCCACCGGCAGGCCCGTGTCCGACCTGCTTGGCGGCAGGGTCCGCGACGCAGTGCCCTTCAGCGCCTACCTGTTCTACAAGTGGGCCGGGCATCCCGGGGCCGAGCCCGATGCGTGGGGGGAGGCGCTCGATCCGTCGGGCATCGTGGCCCAGGCCAAACGAATGATCGACGAATACGGCTTCAGCGCAATCAAACTCAAGGGTGGGGTGTTCCCGCCCGAGGAGGAGATGAAGGCGATCGAGGCGCTGCACGAGGCGTTCCCCGAACACCCGCTGCGGTTGGACCCGAATGCCGCGTGGACCCCGCAGACGTCGGTCAAGGTAGCCGCCGGACTGGCGGGCATCCTCGAGTACCTGGAGGACCCGACCCCCGGCCTGGACGGCATGGCCGAGGTGGCAAGTCAGTCACCGATGCCGCTTGCGACCAACATGTGCGTCGTTGCCTTCGACCATCTCGCGCCCGCGGTCGCGAAACAGTCAGTCGGCGTGGTGCTCTCGGACCACCACTACTGGGGCGGTCTGCAGCGCTCCCGGCTGCTCGCAGGCATCTGCGACACCTTCGGGCTCGGGTTGTCCATGCACTCCAACTCGCACCTTGGCATCAGCCTGGCCGCGATGGTGCACCTGGCAGGCGCCACACCGAATCTCAGCTATGCCTGCGACACGCACTGGCCCTGGAAGACCGGGGACGTGGTCAAGCCAGGGGTACTGGAGTTTCGCGATGGCGCCGTCGCGGTGCCGAGCACACCGGGGTTGGGCATCGCGATCGACGAGGACGCGCTCGGAGCACTGCACGAGCAATACGTCCGCTGCGGGGTCCGCGACCGCGATGACACCGGCTACATGCAGAGTGTCGTTCCGGGTTTTCGCGCAGTCAGCCCTCGCTGGTGACGACCACCGCCCTACACTGATTCACTACTGTCGCCGCCGGCGGCCATAGTGATGCTAGGAGTGCATAGGTGTTCTCTCTCGCGCGGCTGTCGTGCTTCATCGCCGTCGCGGAGGAACTGCACTTCGGCCGGGCCGCCGAACGTCTGCACATGACCCAACCACCGCTGAGCAGGCAGATCCAGCAGCTGGAGGCCGAACTCGGCGTCCAGCTGATCGACCGGACCACCCGGTCGGTGACGCTCACCCCGGCCGGAGTGGCGTTCCTGCCCGATGCGCGGCGGATCCTGCAACTTGCCGAGAGTGCGTCCTTGACGGTGAAGCGGGTGCCCGCGGGTGATCTCGGCACCGTCGTGGTGGGGTTCACCGCCGCGTCGGCGCATGCCGTCCTGCCCCGCCTGCTCGAGCGGACGCGCGAGCAGCTCCCCGACGTCAAACTCGAACTGCGCGAGATGGTTTCGGCCGTACAGATCGAGGCGTTGATGAGCGGTGAGATCGATCTTGGGATGGCGAGGCCGCCGTTGAAGCGACCGGGCATCGTGTCGCGGCCGCTGCTGCACGAGCAACTCGTCGCCGCACTGCCCGCCGCTCACCCGCTGGTGGGGCAGACCCGGCAGCTGACCCTCAACGACCTCGATGGCCAAGACGTCGTGATGTACTCGCCCGTCCAGGCGAGGTACTTCAACGAGTTGCTGATCAGCACCTTCACCATCGCGGGCGCCACGCCCCATTACGTCCAGTTCGTCACGCAGGTGCACACCATGCTGGTGCTGGTGCGCTCCGGTATCGGGATCGCGCTGGTGCCCGCCTCGGCGGCGACGCTGCATCCCGAAGGGGTGGTGTTCCGATCGATCGGCGCGTTCCGCGAGCGCCCGGTGGAACTCGACGCAGCGTGGCGCGGCGACAGCACCAACCCGGCACTGTTGCGCGTGCTGCGCGACGTTCTGCCGCAACGGGAGTGGACGACCGATGTGCTGCTCGAAGACGTGGTGGGTTAGCGCGGGTCTGTAGCGCCGTCACATCGGGTGCTCAACCAGAACCACACCTCCGACGATCAAACTGATGAGCACGACCAACACCGCGACAGCAGCGAATATCCACAGACGCTTCGGCCTGCCCTTCTTCGGGGCTGCGAGCAGTGCCAGTACCGCGGCAGCCACCAGCGACAAGGCGACCGGGATGAAAGCGACCTGTTGTCGTGTGGTTTCGAGCGGCAGGATCAGCTGGGCACCGTAAAGCGCGAGCACGAGCGCGGGTACGCCGAGTCCGAGCGATACCAGTGCGATGAGCGTGTTCATCCGAGTCTGCGCGTCGGCATCGCGTGCGCTCGAGATTGACGACGCCGCTTCCAGCAGGCCGATGATCGCAGCCGACTCGTCGTTGAGCTGCGCGGCCATCGCGTCGCAGTGCCGAACGCCGTTGTCGTGCAGGCGCATCCACGTACGGGTCTGGGCGGTTGCTGGATCGTGATCACTCATGATGGTTGGATCACGCAGTTTGCGGTAGGCGTGGTACGCCTCGTCGTCGTTGATGTATGCCCACAAGCCTTCGCGAGACGCATCTCGCGCCACGTCTTCCGCGCGTCCGCAGGCGATGCTGAGCAGTAGCAGCGACGAGACGATTCCATTGAGTTCCTCATCGGCGGTTTCGTCAGTGGACTCGCCGGCGAGCCGCTGTTCGATCTCGTACCGAAGCTCGCGAAGCTCGACGACGTTGTTGCGCGCCACTTCACACGCGGCCTTCGCGTACCGCGCGGCGACGTCGGCGGGCTCGTCGCTGGCCGACGACGCCGGCAGTACTGACGTAATCTGCTCCAGAGCGTATTCCGCGACACGGCCAGACCGGTTGGACTCGTCGTCCTGAACCTCGCTCGCCACGACCTGCCATCGGCGATTCACGTAGAACTCCAGCGATATCTTGTCGACGGCACTCACCGCCACCCGCACCGCACCGACACACAGGTCGTATCTTTCGTCCTGCTCCGGGCGGACGAGCAGCAGCGGTGCCAACCGAATCACCGAAGTCCCAGCGGGATCGTCGTCGTACCCGAGGGCAGCACGCTTCTTCATGGCCAGGTGGGTCGACGGCGTCGGCGCGAAGATCGCCGAGGTGCGCTCGCTGGGCTCGCTCGAGGACTCGTTCATACTGCCGAACAGTTCACGATCCCGAGCGATCACGCAACGGTATGAATGAACTGCGGCAGGCGGCGCTACTCCCGGCCGCGGTACTCCAACGCCTTGAACTCGAACCATCCTTGCTCGCGGGCGCGCTCGAGGTCTTCGAGTCCGGGGTCCAACCTGCCGGCGAAGATGGCAGGCACCGTCGAGAGGCGTTCGCGGACTTCGGCTTCGGTAAGCTTGCGCCCAACTCGCCAGACCCGATCGTGCTTGTAGTAGGTATCCCTCATGACGAAGTGCATGGCATCGGTTTCCTCCGAGGCCGCGATCGCGAGGATGACCAAGTCGTACAGACCACGTCGTCGGAATCGAATGCCGCCTTACCCAGCTCACGGGCCCGCGCCTCGTCGATCATGGTGCGGATCCTAAATCCTGGTCGTCGAGTTCTGCTCGAGGGCTGTCGAATTCGGTCGCGCACGACCCTCGTGCAGATTTCGGCGAGCTAAACGCGAACGCCTGGCTCCACGACCGGCGTTACCAGACGCCCGCTGCGCAGGAACTCGTCGAGATTGCGCAGCGTCAATTGCTCCATCGCCGCGCGGGTCTCGACGGTTCCGCTGCCGACGTGTGGCAGCAGCACCACGTTGTCCAGGGACAGCAGGGCCTCGGGCACGTTCGGTTCGTCGGCGAACACGTCCAGGCCCGCCCCTGCCAGCCGGCCGGCCGTCAGCGCCTCCACCAACGCGTCCTCGTCGACCACGCTGCCGCGCGCGATGTTGATCAGATAGCCGTCGGCACCGAGTGCGTCGAGCACCTCCCGGTCGACCAGCTTCCGAGTGCCACTGCCGCCCGCCGCCGCGACGATGAGTACGTCCACACCGCGGGCCAGTGCGACCGGTGACTCGACGTACGGGTAGGACGAGCCCTGTACCTCGCGGCGATTGTGATACGAGATGGAGCAGCCGAATGCGCTGAGCCGCTTGGCGATTGCCGTGCCGATCCGGCCGAGCCCGATGATGCCCACCTTGGTGTTGCTGACCTGGCGGGTCAGCGGGTAGTTGCCCGTTACCGGCCAGCGGCCTGCGCGCACGAAGCGGTCCGCCGCCGAGAACTGCCTCAACGTGTCGATCATCAGACCGACCGCGGTATCGGCCACGCAGTCGGTCAGCACGTCGGGGGTGTTGCTCACTCCGATCCCGAGCTCGGCTGCGGCGTCGACGTCGGTGGTGTCGTAGCCGACGCCGAAGTTCACCACGGCACCCAGACGCGGCAGCGCCCTCATCAGATCGGCGTCGACACCACTGCGCCCCGACGTCACCACCGCGGTGATGTCGCCACCGTGCAGGGCCAGGAACTCCTCGCGCGCTGCGGACTCGTCGGGCAGCACGTACGCGGCGTAACTGTCGGAAAGCGTTCGTGTCAACGACGGTTTCAGCGGTCCGACCTGCAACAGGGTCCGGACGTCGGGGGAGTGATGCTCGATGCTCATGATGGTCACCACGCTACGGCGACCTGCGGATACCCGTCCAACCCCGAAATAGCATCAACTCATGCCCAAGCTGCATGGCTTGCCGATTCCCGGCGCCGGCACGGTATCGACGCCAGTGACCTGGCCGTGAATGTCCTGTTCAGCGCCGTTTCTGGGCGAATTCAGCGAGGTCAGGCCACCCTAATTTCGACCCCCGATGGGCAGTTCAAGTGGGGTTGACGCTGTCCGAACAGGGTCCTTACGGTGTGGCTGCGATCACACGGTGCATCCACATACGTGGACGTCACACCAAGCAGCTCCCGGGAGAACTTCATGAGCCCCGCCCCACGCATCACGACACGACGTCGAGCACTGGCCGTCGCGATCGCGGGCATCACCGTGGCTGCCACCGGGTGCACCGTCGCCAACTCCGGTCACGGCGGGTACGACCCGAACACGCTGCGAATCGTCCTGTCCCAGGAGCCGCCGACGCTCGAGCCCTGCGAGAGTTCCCTGACCTCGACGGGCATCGTGGTGCGCTCCAACATCACCGAACCGCTGATCGAACGCGAGCCGGATACCGGCGAGCTGCAGCCGCTGCTCTCCACCGGGTGGCGCCAGACCTCGCCGACCGAATGGACCTTCGACATCCGCAAGGGCGTCACCTTCTCCGACGGATCACCCTTCACCGCCACCGACGCGGCATTCGCCATCGACCGAGCGGTGAACTCCGAACTGCAGTGCAACGTAGACGGTTACGTGTTCGGCGACGAGAAGCTCAAGCTGTCCGCGCCGAACGACACCACCCTGACCGTCGGCACCGAGTCGCCCGATCCGATTCTGCCGCTGCGCATCTCGTTCGTCGAGATCGTGCCGCGGACCACCAGCACCACCGAGAAGGTGCGCGAGCCCATCGGCACCGGTCCGTACGCCATCGCCGACTGGGAGTACGGCCAGAAGCTCACCCTGGCCCGCAACGACCGGTACTGGGGCGCCAAGCCCACCTTCGCCCGCGCCGAGTACCAGTGGCGCAGCGAGGGCAGCGTCCGCGCCGCGATGATCACCAACGACGAGACCGACATCGCAGTCGGCCTGGGCCCTGAGGATGGAGCCGGCGCTTTGGGCGTCCCGTTCCAGAACAACGAGACCACCGCGCTGCGGATGCAGGCAGGAGAAGCACCCCTCAACGACATCCGGGTGCGCCAGGCCATCAACTACTCGGTCAACCGCACCGGCATCGTCAAGGCGCTGTTCCGCGGCCTCGGTGAGCCTGCCTCCCAACTGATCCCCAAGGGCGTCGTCGGCTACAACGACCAACTGGCGCTGTGGCCGCACGACACCGAGAAGGCCAAGCAGCTCGTCGCCGAGGCGAAGGCCGCAGGCGTTCCGGTGGACCGGCAGATCCGCCTGATCGGTCGCACCGCGCAGTTCCCGAAGATCAGCGAGACCATCGAGGTGCTGCAGAGCGAGTTCACCGAGATCGGCCTCAACGTCAAGATCGAGATGATGGACACCGCGGGCCAATTGCAGTACCAACTGCGGCCCTTCCCGGAGAACGCCGGGCCGTACGTGCTGATGATCATGCACGGCAACCAGGCCGGTGACGCGGCGTTCACCATGGACCAGTACATGCTCAGCAACGGCCCGCAGAGTGCTTATGGCACAGCGGACTTCGATCGCCAGATCCGAGCCGCGGAAGCCCTGACCGGCCAGGCCCGCCAAGACGCGTTCGCCAAACTGTTCGCCGAGGAGCCGCAGCAGATCATGCAGATGGCCTACATCGCCCACATGAAGGGCATCCTCGGCAAGTCGCCCCGCGTCGAGTACACGCCCAACTCCGCCACCGGTGACGAGATGCGGCTGTCCGAAATGACCGTCGCCCAGACTGCCCGCACCGACCAGTCCTGAGACCAGGAGACACCGAGCATATGTTCCCGTTCGTCCGGCGCCGGATGTACACCAGCGCACTGCCATTGGTCATCGTGTTGCTCGGCGTCTTCCTGCTCGCCCGCCTCACCGGTGACCCGACCAACCTCTACCTTCCCGAATCGGCCACCGAGGCACAGCGCGCGGCATTCGCGGAGAAGAACGGCTTCGACCAGCCGATCCTCACCCAGCTGATCGACTACTTCAAGGGCGTGCTGCACTTCGACTTCGGCACGTCGCTGCGCACGGGGGAGTCGGCGTCGGACATGGCCCTGCGCGCCTTTCCCGCCACCCTGCAGCTCGCCGTCACCACGATGATCCTCGCGATCGTCGGCGCCGTGATCATCGGATGTTGGGCCGCCTACCGGCCCAACTCACTGGCCGACCGGTTCTCCAGCCTGCTGTCCATGACGGCCGCCAGCATCCCCGACTTCTGGTTCGCCATCACCGGCGTGTGGCTCTTCGCCGTGCTGCTCGGCGTCCTTCCGACCTCGGGCACCGATGGCGCGCTGTCCTGGATCCTGCCCATCGCCACCCTGATGATCCGGCCTCTTGGCGTGCTCACCCAGGTGGTCCGCGGGGCCATGGTGTCCGCGCTCTCCGCGCCCTATGTCCGGTTGGCACGAAGCAAGGGGGCCAGCGACTTTCGCGTCGTCTCCCACCATGCCCTTCGCAACGCGGCCGCGCCTGCCCTCACCGTCGCGGGCGACCTCGCCGTCGGCCTGATCAACGGCGCGGTGGTGGTCGAGGCGATCTTTGGCTGGCCCGGCATCGGCAAGCTGATGATCGACGCCATCCTGCAACGTGACTTCGCCGTGCTGCAGGCCGCCGTGCTGCTCACCGCGGTCAGCATCTTCGTCCTGAACATCGCCATCGACGCCTGCTACGCCCTGCTCGACGCCCGCGTGCGGGAACCGGCCAAGGTCTGAGAAGGACTGGAGGACAACGCGTATGAGTACTCAAATCGACATGGTGCCGGTCAAGCCGACCACCGCCATCGTCGGCGAGCCCGACGCAGGCCGCCGCCCCGGCCGCTCGGTCTGGTTCCGGATGCTGGTGAACGACCGCGTCGCCGCCGCCGCGGCTGCAGTCCTCGGACTGGTGTTCCTGACCGCGATCTTCGGCCCGATGCTGGTTGGCGACATGGCCACCCACATCGACCTGGACAACTCCAACCAGGCGCCGTTCACCCTTGCGCACGGCTGGGCCAACGTGCTCGGCACCGATCCGCTGGGCCGCAGCATGCTCGGCAGGCTCATCGTGGCGTGCCGCACCACCTTGTCGGTGGCCGTGCCCGCGGTGGTGATCTCCGCGGTCGTCGGCTCGGTGATCGGCATGTGGGCCGGCTTCTACCGCGGCTGGCGTGAGACCGTCGCGATGCGCGTCGCCGACGTGATCATGAGCTTCCCCTCGCTCCTGCTCGCGGTCGTCGTGCTGTACGTGTTCTCGCCGAGTGCCGCGAACATCGTTGCAGTCCTTGCCATCACCCGCATCCCGGTATACCTGCGCACCGCCCGCGCCGAATCGGCCGAGTTGTCCAGCCGGGTGTTCGTCGACGCCGCACGCACCTTCGGTGCCAGCGGACGGTCCATCATCACCAGGCACGTCCTGCCCATCGTGTTGCCGACGCTGCTGACGGTCGCGACCCTGGACTTCTGCTACGTCATGCTCGCGGAGAGCTCCCTGAGCTTTCTCGGCATCGGCATCCAGCCGCCCGACGTCAGCTGGGGTCTGATGGTGTCGCAGGGCCGCACCTACCTGCACACCGCTTGGTGGCTGTCGTTCTTCCCCGGCGTGGCCATCGTCATCACCACCGTCTCGGCCACCATCCTCGCCGCGTGGGCGCGCATCGCAGGAGACCCCGCGCAGCGCTGGCGCCTGACGGTCCCGCAAAAGCGCCTGTCCCGCTTCACCAAGACCGGAAAGGCCCTCTAGATGACCGCCGTCGCAGAGTTGCCGCCCGCGGCCCAGCACTCCGATGCCGATCCTGCGTTGCGCGTCGAGGGGCTCACCGTCGACATCCGCACCATCTCCGGCACCGTGCGCGCCGTCGACAAGGTGTCCTTCGCTGCCCATCGCGGCGAGACCCTGGCACTGCTCGGCGAATCGGGGTGTGGAAAGTCCATGACCGCAACGGCATTGGTGGGGCTGCTGGAACCCGTCGCCGAGGTCGTCGAAGGCACGGCCAGGCTCGCGGACGTCGACATCCTGGCCGCGGACCGCAAGACCCGACGCAAGCTGGCAGGCCCCGAACTGGCCATCGTCTTCCAGGACGCACTCACCGCGCTCAACCCGCTCTACACCGTCGGCACCCAACTGGCCGAGCCGTTCCGCATCCACCACGGGATGAAGGCCAAGGAAGCCAAGCGCAAGGCCGTGGAACTGATGGAACGGGTGGGGATTCCACAGCCGCAGGACCGGATGAAGTCCTACCCGCACCAGTTCTCCGGAGGCATGCGCCAGCGGCTGCTCATCGCGATGGCCGTCGCGCTCAACCCACGGGTGCTGATCGCCGACGAGCCGACCACCGCACTGGACGTCACGGTGCAGGCGCAGATCATGGCGCTGCTGAAGAGCCTGCGCACCGAGTTCGACATGGCCGTCGTGCTCATCACGCACGACCTGGCGCTGGTTGCCGAGGAAGCCGACCGCGTCGCGGTGATGTACGCAGGAACCATCGTCGAAACCGGCACGGTCGCAGAGGTATTCGACGACCCGAAGCACCCCTACACCAAGGGGCTGCTCGACTCGGTGCCGGTGAACGCCGTGCGCGGCGCGGAACTCAAGTCGATCGGCGGGTCGCCGCCCGACCTGCACTCGATCCCGGACGGCTGCGTGTACCAGGCGCGCTGCCCGCTGGCCCGCGAGATCTGCCGCACCACGCGGCCCGCGCTGCAAACCGTCGGCGCACGGCGGAAGTCCGCATGTCACTTCCCCGAGGAGGTCAAGAGTGTCTGACCAACTGCTCACCGTCCGCGACCTGTGCAAGACCTTCCGGGTGCCTGGCGCACGTAGAGGCAAGGCCGATTTGCGTGCGCTCGACGGCATCAACCTCGACCTTGCTCGCGGCGAAACACTAGGCCTGGTCGGCGAATCCGGCTGCGGCAAGTCCACCCTGGCCCGCACCCTGCTGATGCTCGAGCGCCCTGACTCCGGCACCGTCAGCTTCGACGGCACCGACCCGTTCAGCCTGAAGGGCAAGGAACTGCTCAAGTTCCGGCGCCGCGTACAGATGGTGTTCCAGGACCCCTACGCCTCGTTGAACTCCCGCATGACGGCAGGCGACATCATCGCCGAGCCGTGGCGCACCCACCGGACACTGCACCCGGTGAAGCACGACCGCGATACGCGGGTGCGGGGGCTGCTGGACCTCGTCGGTCTCGGCGCGAAGGCCATGAACAAGTACCCGCAGGAGTTCTCCGGCGGACAGCGTCAACGCATCGGCATCGCACGGGCGCTCGCGCTCGACCCGGACGTCATCATCTGCGACGAGCCGGTGTCGGCCCTCGACCTCTCGGTACAGGCGCAGGTGCTCAACCTGCTCAACGATCTGCAGCAGCAACTGCAGATCTCTTACGTCTTCATCTCCCACGACCTGTCGGTGGTTCGCCAC
>Ga0193716_1001632_pt1 | contig 12969 bp, 8 predicted proteins | sample U2c1metaG_FD_145901 | JGI IMG/M metagenome (GOLD analysis project Ga0193716, IMG submission 145901) | Soil microbial communities from a riparian zone of the East river system, Colorado, United States - U2c1 | ecosystem: Environmental > Terrestrial > Soil > Riparian zone | place: USA: East River...
CCTCGATGACCTGGTCACGCCTGCGGTCCAGACCGTGCTCGACCGCACGCTCGCCGAGATACTCGGGCTCGCCCCCGGCTATTGCGGTGGTCGCGGTGGTTCGATGCACCTGCAGTGGTTCGAGGCGGGCGCGCTGGGCACGAACGCGATCGTCGGCGGTGGGGTGCCGCTCGCCGCGGGCAGCGCGTGGGCCCATCGCCATGCCGGCACATCGGACATCGCGGTCAGCTACTTCGGGGACGGCGCGGTCAACATCGGATCGGTGCTCGAATCGATGAACCTCGCCGCCGCGTGGAAGCTGCCGCTCGTGTTCTTCATCGAGAACAACCTGTACGCCGTGTCCACACCGGTCGCCGAGGTCACCGGCGAGCCGCGGTTGTCCGGACGCGGTCCGGGCTTCGGAATCCCGTCCTGGCGGGTCGACGGCATGGATCCGCTCGCGGTGCATCTGGCGATGAAAGAAGCCGAGAAGCTGCTGCGCACCGGGCAGGGTCCCGCGGTCATCGAGGTCGAGGTGTACCGCTTCTTCCACCAGAACGGCCCGTTCCCGGGCAGCGCGTTCGGTTACCGCAGCAAGGAAGAGGAGGCCGAATGGCGGGCGAGAGACCCGCTAGACCGCGTTACGCGGGAAATGACGATGCTCGGCCTGGCTAACGACGAACTCGTCGCACGCGTGCGGGCGCAGGCACGCGACGCCGTCCACCGCTCGGCGGACAACCTCCTCGAGGCCGACCCCGCGAAGGCCGGGAAACGCCGTATCCGGCCGGCGTTGTGGCCGGATACCGACTTCGTCGACGTCGGGGTGCGGAGTGACGGCAGCGAGCTCGACAGTGCCCGGTTCCTCGACCCCGCCGACTACGACGGCCCTACCACGTCGACGAAATTCGTTGACGCGATCGCGGCGGTGATGGGACATCGCATGGACGCCGACGACAGATTCGTCGTGCTGGGCGAGGACGTCAACCGGCTCAACGGCGGCACCAACGGGGCGACAAAGGGGCTGTCCAAGAAGTACCCGGACCGCGTGCTCGGTACGCCGATCAGCGAGAACGCCTTCGCGGGACTGGGCGGCGGTATGGCGCTGGACGGGCGCTTCAGGCCGGTCGTCGAATTCATGTACCCCGACTTCCTCTGGGTCGCCGCGGACCAGCTTTTCAATCAGATCGGCAAGGCTCGGCACATGTTCGGCGGCCGGAACCCGGTACCGCTGGTACTGCGCACGAAGGTCGCCATGGGATCGGGCTACGGATCGCAGCATCTGATGGACCCCGCGGGTGTCTTCGCGATGCAACCCGGGTGGCGAGTCATCGCACCCTCGACCGCGGCCGACTACATCGGCTTGCTGAACACCGCGCTCGATCTGGGAGACCCGGTGCTGGTGATCGAACACGTCGACCTCTACCCGAAGACTGGTCCGGTGCCCGAGGGCGATCTGGATTACCGCCTCCCGATCGGCCGCGCCGCCGTGCGCCGCGCCGGAAAGGACCTCACGGTCCTGAGCTACCTCTCGATGGTCGACCACAGCCTCGAGGCGATCGCGAGCACCGGCATCGATGCCGAGCTGATCGACCTGCGCTGGCTCGACCGCGCCTCGATCGACTGGGACACCATCGAGCGCAGCATCCGCAAGACGAACGCGGTGCTCATCGTCGAACAGGGCGCGCGGGGGACCTCCTACGGCGGCTGGCTCGCCGACGAGATACAACGCCGCTTCTTCGACTGGCTCGACCAGCCGGTCCAGCGCGTGACCGGGCGCGAAGCCTCGCCCAGCATCTCCCAGGTACTCGAACGGGCGGCGATCGCGCGTACCGAGGAAGTCGTGACAGGCCTGCGGGCCGCCGTGACCGCGATGGGCGGACGCTGATGGCCACCGTGTTGAGGATGCCCGAGGTGATCGCCGACACCACCGAAGCACTCATCGAAAGCTGGCTCGTCCCCGAGGGTGGCACGGTCGAGGCCGGCACACCCATCGCGGAAGTGGAGACGGAGAAGGCGGTCGTCGAAATCAGCTCCGAGTTCGAGGGCGTCGTGCTTCGCCACCTCGTCGAGGCGGGCACGCGTACCGCGGTCGGCTCACCGATCGCGGTGATCGGAGCGCGGGACGAGGAGGATGCCGACATCGAGTCCCTCCTCGCCGGCGCCGGCGTCGCGGCTCGGGAACCCGGTGGCGCTCCCGAGGTTCCGGCCGTGCCGGAACCTCGGCGGGAGGTTTCCGAGCGGGTGTTCGCCAGTCCGCTGGTCCGGCGGATGGTCAAGGAGCGCAACCTCGATCTGACCGATGTCCGTGGAAGCGGACCCGGCGGCCGTATCGTCCGACGGGACGTCGAAGCGCTGCCATCGGCCGCCGGCACCAGGCCTGCCCCGACGTCGCCTGCTTTGCCACCAGCTGTCCCGGTGGCACCGCGGCCGGCGTCGGCGCTCGCTCCGATCACGGCCGCGTCGGACGACGCGTTCGAGGAGTCGCCGCATTCCGGCATGCGCAGGGCCATCGCCCGGCGGCTCACGGAAAGTGTCACGACGGTCCCGCAGTTCTCCGTCGTCGCCGACTGCCGCGTGGACGCGCTGCTCGAACTGCGTGCGACGATCAACCGGCACGACGGTATCTCGGTCTCTGTCAACGACTTCATCGTCAAGGCCGCGGCCGGGGCGTTCGGAGAAGTCCCGGAGACCAACGCGACGTGGACCGAAACGGCGATGAGAAGGTATCGCCACGTCGACATCTCGGTCGCTGTGGCCACCGAGGCCGGATTGGTCACTCCCGTCATCCGTTCGGTGGAAACCCTGTCGCTGACCGCCGTCGCGGCCGCTGTCCGTGAACTCGCGGGCCGGGCGAGGGCAGGAACCCTGAAACAGCAGGAAATCGAGGGCGGCAGCTTCTCGGTCTCCAACCTGGGTATGTACGGCGTCAGCCGGTTCGACGCCATCATCAACCCGCCGCAGTCGGCGATCCTCGCCGTCGGCGCCGCAGCCGAACGGGTTCTCGTCGTCGACGGGGTGGCGGCGGTGGGCAAGGTTCTGACAGTCACCTTCACCGCCGACCATCGTGTGATGGACGGCGCGCTCGCCGCTCGATGGCTGGCCGCCTTCGTCCGGCGAATCGAGGATCCTCTGTCGATCCTCGTCTGATCCAGCTGACTGAGAACGATTGCAAGAACGACGCCCCCGGCCGTTACGCCGTGATGGCCACGATGAGAATCCTCATCGTGGCCATCACGGCGTTCGGTCGGGTGTCAGACCTCGATCGGCGCCAGGGCGACCACCGGGATCGGGCGGTCGGTCTTCGTCGGGTTGGCGAGCACGTTGTGGAGCTCAGGTCTCAGTGTTCCGGAGCCGGTGGCCAGGTGGGCACCGGGGCTCGGCCGGACGGGAATCGGACGTTCTTGGCGCGGACGAACTCGTGCAGCGTCTCGGCGGAGTTCTCCCGGCCGAACCCGCTCGCCTTCACTCCGCCGAACGGTGAGCCGAGGAACGATCGGCGCATGTAGTTGTTGATGAAGATCATTCCGGCTTCGAGTCGTTCGGCGAGCCGGCTCGCGCGGAAGTGGTCCTCCGTGATCAGCGCGGCGGTGAGGCCGTAGCTGGTGCCGTTGGCGATTTCGATCGCTTCGTCATCGGTGTCGAACACCATGATCGAGGCGACCGGCCCGAAGATCTCCTCTTGCGCGACCCGCATCTGCGGCGTGACATCGACGAGCACGGTCGGTGCGACCCAAAACCCGTCCCGCAGTCGCTCGTCGGTGGGCAACGTGCCCTGGGTCGCGATCTTCGCGCCCTCGGACATGGCGGATTCGACGTAGGCGAGCACCTTCTGCTGCTGCCTGGCGTCCACCATGGCCCCTATGTCGGTGGCGGCGTCGAGCCCGTCCCCGACCACGAGCCGCTCGGTCGCGGCGACGAAACGTTCTACGAACTCGTCATAGCGAGACCGGTGGACCAGGATGCGCGAGGTGGACGTGCACGCTTCGCCCTGGTTGTAGAACATGCCCTCGATCGAGATGTCGACGGCGGTGTCCATGTCGGCGTCGTCGAGGACGACGAGCGCGTTCTTGCCGCCGAGTTCGAGTGTGGTGTACGTGAGGTTCTTCGCGGCGCTCTCGAGCACCTTCCGCCCGGTCACGGTCGCGCCGGTGAACGTGATCCGCTCGACGGTCGGATGCCCGGTGATCAGCGCACCGGCCGGCAGCCCGGCGACGGCGTTGAGCACACCAGGAGGCAGTACCTCGTTGGCGAGTTCGACCAGGCGCAGCACGGTCAGCGGTGCCTGGTCGCCGGGTTTGATGACCACGGTGTTTCCCGCGGCGAGCGCGGGCGCGGACTTCTTGGTGAAGTGGATCGGTGGCCAGTTGAACGGCAGGATCGCCGCGACCACCCCGTAGGGCTCGTAAGTGACTCGCGCCTCGATCGGCCCCTGGTCGAGCAGGTCGCCGTGCACCGTGTCGGCGAGGCCGCCGTAGTACTCGAACCCCGCGGAGCTGAACGAGACGTCGAACTTCAGTGCGTCGCGGCGAGGCTTGCCCACTTCGCGAGCTTCGAGCTCGGCGAGTTCGTCGGCATGGGCGCGGATGACGCCGGCGACCTTGTGCAGCAGTGCGCCCCGCTCGCGGGGAGTGCGATGCCGCCAATCTTCGTCATAGGCTCGCCGGGCATCGGCGATGGCGAGGCCGACGAGTGCCTCGTCGGCCTCGAGAACCTCGGCGAGTTTCCGCCCGGTCGCGGGTTCTGCCACGTCGAACCATTTCGGGTTCTCGGGGGTGACCCAGTTCCCGCCGATGAACGCCGCCCACCTGTCTGTCACGGTCGAATCCTCCTTCGATTCCTCAGTGCGAACGATTGCATAAGGTAGCACAGAGAAGGTACGTTCCAGTGACTATCTTGTGATGTGCGAGACAGTCGCCAGCAGTGCTGGGTCAGGAAAGGGCCGCACCGATGAGGACGCTGTTCACCGGAGGAAGCATTGTCGCCAAAGGGCGGCCGGAGCTGCTCGACGGAGGTGAGCTGATCGTCGACGGCGACAGCATCGCCGCTCTCGGCAAGCCCGGCGAACTCAGCCCGGCATTCTCCGGCAAAACCGTTGATGCGACGGGATGTCTTGTGATGCCAGGGCTGATCAACACCCATCAGCACGACTGGTACCTCTATGGCAAAGGACTGGGCGGTGATCTGCTGCTGGAGCAGTGGATCAGCGACTGCCTGTTCCCACTCAAGGCGCGGCTCGGCATCGACGACCTCGCGGTGGCGAGCGAGCTCGCCTCGCTCGACATGCTGCGCGGCGGCACCACCAGCTCGGTCAACCACCTGGTCAACGAGACCACGCTCGCCGAGGAGGCGGCGATCCTCCAGCCGGTCGCCGACAGCGGGATGCGCCAGTTCTTCGCCAAGGTCATCCGCCCTCATGACGCCGACAGCCACTACGCCGGCGCCCGGGAATCATTCGAGAAATGGGACGGCTACGCGAACGGCCGAGTCAGGGTGGGCTTCGTTCTGGAAGCCACCGCGCACTGGGTCGCGATGGGGACCTGCTCGGAGGAGATGGTGCTCGGTGGCCACGCGCTGGCCGTGGAGAAGGACACCTTCGTGACTTCCCATATCGCCGGTGGCACATTGTCACGAGAAAGCGGATACCTGAAGTTCGTGCTCGACACCGGCCGGACCGACCTGCAATTTCTGCACCGGCTCGGCGTGCTCGACCACCGGTGGATCCTCGCGCACACGATCAATCCTCGGGACAACGACCTCGACCTGATCGCCGCATCAGGGAGCACCGTCGCGCACACGCCAAGTTCGGAAGCCGCCCGTGGTGGCGGCATCACGCCGGTGAAACGCATGCTGGACAACGGGATCCGCGTCGCCATCGGTACCGACGGCCCGATGGTCGACCTCACCAACGACATGGTCGAGCAGCTCAAGTGGACCCGGCTGCTGCAGAATCAGCTACACCATGTCCCGGCGTCCATCGAGCTCGGGAAACTCGTCTCGATGGGGACCGAGGCCGGTGCGTATGCCGTCGGCGCGCAGGATCGGATCGGCACACTCGAAGTGGGCAAGGCAGCCGATCTGGCCGTGTTCGACCTCGCCACCCTGCATGCCGCGCCCGTTCACCGGCCACTGAGCACCTTCGTCCACGCTGCTCGTGGAACCGACGCCAAACATGTGATGGTGGACGGTGAGCTGCTGCTGGAGGACGGCCGGTTCACCCGCGTGAAGGAACTCCGCGTCACCGAGCTCCTGGCGGAGGCCGGAGTGCGCGGCCGTGCGCTGGCCCGGCGGGCGGGCCTTCTGTCCGACTGATCCGGCGTCGGGTCACGTCCTGTTGATGCCGACAGAGCAATCGTTCGCACCACTTGTGCGGACTTAGTCTTGACTATTGCCGCTGAGGACTGAAATAGTGGATGCGAACGATTGCATTTCTGAATTGAAAGCGAGGCAACGATGGCTAGCTTCTCTGGACAACCACCCCGCATCGGCTGGATCGGTGCCGGCCGGATGGGCGCGGCGCTCGTCCGCCGGCTGCTGGACGCCGGCCACGAGGTCGCGGTGTACAACCGGACACGGTCCAAAGCCGAAGAACTGATCCAGTACGGCGCGACGGTCGTCGACCGACCGGTGGACCTGGCCGACCGTGAAGTCGTCTTCTCGATGGTCTCGGCTTCGGCCGATCTCGAGCAGGTGACCTCCGGCGACGGCGGCGTCCTGACCCACCCCGACCACGCGCCCAAGATCCTGGTGGACTCCTCCACGGTGTCCGGTGCGGCGTCGGCGCTGGTGCGCACCGCCGCACTCAAACGCGGAACCGAGCTGCTCGCTGCGCCGGTGAGCGGCAACCCCCGGGTCGTCGCTTCCGGCAAGCTCACGCTCGCCGTTTCCGGTCCCCGCGAGGTCTACGAGCAGGTCGAACCGCTTCTGCGGAAGCTGGGCCGCGCCGTCACCTACGTCGGCGACGACGAGGTCGCGCGCCTGGTCAAGATCTGTCACAACGTCTTCCTGGGCGTCGTTCAGCAGTCGCTCGCCGAGATCACGGTGCTCGCGGAAAAAGGCGGCATCAGCCGCGCCGACTTCCTCGAGTTCCTCAACAACTCGGTAATGGGCTCGGTGTTCTCCCGGTACAAGACCCCGGCGATGGTCAACCTCGACTTCACCCCGTCGTTCACCACGACTCTTTTGCTCAAGGACCTCAATCTCGGACTCACCGCCGCACTCGACCTGAAAGCGCCGATGCCGGTCGCGTCCGCAACCCAGCAGGTCGTCGCGCAGGCGACCGGCGCCGGGCTGGACAAGGAGGACTTCGCCGTCATCATCCAGGAACAAGCTCGCCGTTCCGGATACACGCTGATCTCCGAGCACGCCGAGGTCACCGATGGATTGGAGCCCGGGGATGTTCGGTGACCGGCCCATCCCCGCACCAGGCCACGGCGCTGTCGACTTCGAACAGCGTGTCGACTTCCCCCGGTTGCGTTCCTACCGCCTGGAGCGAGCCCGCGCGTCGCTGGAAGCCAGCGAATGTGGCGCATTCCTGCTGTTCGACTTCTACAACATCCGCTACACCACGCAGACGTGGATCGGCGGTGCGCTGGGCGACAAGATGACCAGGTACGCGCTGCTCACCCGCGGTGGCGAGCCGATGCTGTGGGACTTCGGTTCCGCCGCGAAGCACCACCAGCTGTATTCACCATGGCTGGAACCGGAAAACTGCCGGGCCGGGATGCTCGGCCTGCGCGGCGCGATCTCACCGGAAGCGGGGCTGATGCGCGACGCCGTCACGCAGATCAAAGACCTCCTCACCCAGGCCGGCGTCGCCGACGAACCAGTGGGCGTCGACATCGTCGAACCGCCGTTCCTGTTCGAGATGCAGCGCCAAGGGCTGAACGTCGTCGACTCACAGCAGTTGATGCTCGACGCGCGCCAGATCAAGTCCGCCGACGAGATCATCCTGCTGTCGCAGGCAGCGGCCATGGTCGACGGCGTCTACCAGGACATCGTCGAGGCGCTCAAACCCGGCGTGCGAGAGAACGAAATCGTCGCGCTCGCGAACAAACGGCTCTACGAAATGGGCTCAGACCAGGTCGAGGCGATTAACGCCGTGTCGGGAGAGCGCTGCAACCCGCACCCACACAACTTCTCCGACCGGATCATCCGGCCCGGCGATCAGGCATTCTTCGACATCATCCATTCCTACAACGGCTACCGGACGTGCTACTACCGCACGTTTTCGGTCGGCAGCGCCACCGACCCGCAGCGCGACGCCTATCACCGCGCTCGTGAGTGGATGGACGCGGCGATCCAGATGGTGAAGCCGGGCGTCGGCACCGACGACGTCGCCAGGGTCTGGCCGGCGGCGACGGAGTTCGGTTTCGACAACGAGATGGCCGCTTTCGGCCTGCAGTTCGGGCACGGCCTCGGCCTCGGGTTGCATGAGCGCCCGATCATCTCCCGGCTCAACAGCATGACCGACCCAGTCGAGCTCCAGACCGGGATGGTCTTCGCGCTGGAGACGTATTGCCCGGCTTCGGACGGGTTCTCGGCAGCCCGCATCGAGGAAGAGGTCGTCGTGACCGAACGCGGGGCCGAGGTGCTCACCAAGTTCCCCGCGCAGGACCTTTTCGTAGCCAACAAGTACTGACCTGCCGGACCAGAAACGAGGAAGCTCATGACCGCAGTCGACAAGGTCCCCACCGAACTGTTCATCGGAGGCGAGTGGCGCCCTGCCGGTGACGGCTCGAGGATCACGGTCGTCGACCCGGCGACAGGGGAGCGGCTGGCCACGGTCGCCAGTGCGAGTGTCCAAGACGGACTGTCGGCGGTGGATGCCGCGGCCGGAGCACTTCCGGGCTGGGCCGCGACCGCGCCCCGGGCCCGCGCGGATCTGCTGCTCAAGGTGTTCACGCTGATGAAACAGCGGAGCGAGGAGTTCGCCGAATTGATCGTTGCGGAGAATGGCAAGGCGCTGCCGGACGCCCGCGGTGAAGTCGCGTACGCGGCCGAGTTCTTCCGCTGGTACGCAGAGGAAGCCGTGCGGGTCGAGGGATCGGTACAGACCGCGCCCGGTGGCGCCAACCGGATCGTGGTGCTGCGACAGCCGATCGGGGTCAGCGTGCTGGTGACCCCGTGGAACTTCCCCGCGGCGATGGCGACCCGCAAGGTCGGGCCCGCGCTCGCGGCAGGATGCTCGGTGGTGCTCAAACCCGCCAGTGAGACCCCGCTGACGGCACTCGCGATCGCGGCGCTGTTCGAGGAGGCCGGGGCGCTCCCCGGTCTCGTCAACGTCGTGCCGTCCCAGCGTTCCGGTCCGGTCGTGGCGGCGATGCTCGCCGATCCGCGCGTGCGGAAGCTGTCGTTCACGGGGTCGACCGAGGTCGGCCGCAAGTTGCTGGCGACGGCCGCTGAAAGCGTCGTCAGTTCCTCGATGGAACTTGGCGGCAACGCGCCCTTCCTCGTCTTCGACGACGCCGATCTGGACGCGGCGATCGAGGGCGCGATGATCGCGAAGATGCGCAACGGCGGTCAGGCGTGCACCGCGGCCAACCGGTTCTTCGTGCAGCGCGCGATCGCTCCCGAGTTTTCGCGTCGGCTTGCCGAAGCGATGGGGGCGCTGCGGGTCGGTGCCGGTTCCGACCCGGCTGTCGAACTGGGCCCGCTGGTCAACGCCGAGGCCGTAGCCAAGGTGGACTCCTTGGTGCAGAGCACGATCAAAGCAGGTGCCCGCCCACTGATCGGCGGGAAACGCCCGGGCGGCCCAGGATTCTTCTACCCCGCGACTGTGTTGGCCGACGTACCGGCTTCGGCGCCGGTGCTCGCCGAGGAGATCTTCGGGCCGGTCGCGCCGATCGTCACGTTCGACGACGAACAAGAGGTCATCCGGCTGGCCAACGACACCGAGCACGGACTGGTGTCCTATGTGTACACCGTGGACCTTGCCCGCGGCATGCGGCTGGCCGAGGCCCTCGAATCGGGCATGGTCGGCCTGAACCGGGGCTTGGTTTCGGAGCCCGCCGCGCCGTTCGGCGGAGTCAAGCAGAGCGGGCTCGGCAGGGAGGGTGGACACGAAGGTCTCTTGGAATACACCGAGTCCAAGTACATCGCGGTCTCTTGGTGAAGGCGGGACCCTATGCTGAGGTGATGGACAAGGTGCCCACGATCAAGGATGTCGCCGATCTTGCGCGTGTACACGCGGCGACGGCCAGCAGGGCGTTGAACCCCCAGACCCGGGACATGGTCAGCAACCGCACGGCGAACCGCGTCATCGAAGCGGCGAAAGCGCTGGGGTACGCGCCCAACTCGGCGGCGCGGAGCCTGCGGACGAGGACTTCCTCGGTGGCCGGAGTGGTGATACCCGACCTGCGTAACCCGGTGTTTCCGCCGATAGTCCGGGGAATCGAGGACGGGCTGCGCGAGGCCGGGTACATGGCGCTCCTCGGGAACACCGATGGAGACCCGGTCCGGGAACGGGAGATCCTGGCGACGATGCGGGGTCGCCAAACTGATGGCTTCATCCTCGCCACCAGCAGGCGCGAGGAGTCACCGGCGGAAATGGAAGGCTTGCGGGCTGTGCCGACGGTACTGGTGAACCGGCGTACCGACACCGGGGACATCCCGTCGGTCACCGCCGACAACAGTGCCGGGGTGGCCGCGGTGGTCAGGCTGCTGGCGGGACTGGGTCACCAGCGGATCGCTCACTTGGCGGGACCGAAGGATCTCTCGACCGGATGGGAACGCTATCGCGCCTTCACCGATGGGATGGCTTCCCACGGGCTTGAGCCGGACCCGCGCCGAGTCGTGTTCTGCAGCGCCTTTACCGAGGAGGCCGGGCTCCTCGCCGCCAGGGAACTGTTCGCCGCGGATCCTGGGATCACGGCGGTTATCGCCGGCAACGACCTCATCGCGCTCGGCTGCTACACCGCGCTGAGCGAACTCGGGCTTTCGTGCCCACGGGATGTGTCGGTGGTGGGGTTCAACTACATGCCGTTCCTCGACAAGCAGCGGCCCGCGTTGAGTACAGTGCGGATCCCGCATTACGACATCGGTATCGAAGCGGCCCGCATGCTCCTGGAACGCATCGCGAATCCGTCGGCACCGGCGAAACGAGTGGTGCTGCCCGTCCAGCTGGTGGAGAGGGAATCGGTCGCCGTGCCCCGCGAGTAGTCAGTGGGCCGAGCAAAGGTCGAGGTCACCGCGCGTACGGCCTGGGCCGGGGCGACCGTCAACCTGGCCACGCAGCCTTCAACGACTTCCGGCGATGCGCCCGCTCGGCTTCTTCCGCGAGGAGCGGTACACCGACAACGGCGGGCACGAGCCGGTCCAGCTCTAGCCAGCCGCCGCCCGTGGATCTACGGGCAGCGTGGCCGAAGGAAGGCGCAGACCTTCAAGGGAGTGTGCCCGAGCTGCTTGGGCTGCCCGAGCCAGGCAACCGCGGAGCGCCGCACCTCGTCACGCGTTCAAGTCTGCTGTGGACACCGTGATGAACCTACTACCATATTGCTCCGTTCCTCGCGCACGTGCCTTGTTCAGCTGGCTCAGGTCCACAGGAGCACGAAGGCTTCGTGTCGTCCCTGGGCGGGACAACCAACGTGACGCCGAAGCGGCAGAGGATGGTCTGGACTTGTGCACTTGAGAGATGATCACACGCCGGGCTTGCTCGTCCGCCGCGGGCAGGATTTGATCACGTAGTCCGTCCCAGAGACCATCAGCGCGGCAGGCGACACTCCGGGCTATTGAGAAGATCAGTCCGGCATGTGTTGATCAGGTGGGCAGAGATCTTTGGCGCAGCCTGCGCATCGTGCCGGCCCGGGTCGGCGCTGATGCCCCGATCCATAAGGCGGATATCCGTTCGCTGCCAACGGATCGGCCTGGCACCAATACCCGTCGCGCCGTGCAGTTCCTCGCCGAGTGCGGCTTGCTCATCCCGGATCCCGACGGTCTGGCCGAGGAATCGCGCCGCTGGGTACAGGTGCTTCGGGGCGAAGTATCTCGGCTACGCCTACCCGGTCGTTCAACACTGGGGCTTCGAGCACAACAGCCTCCGGGAGATCACCCATCGAGGATGACAACGTGACATCTGCCCAAACAGTTGACACGTCAACTTTAATAGTTAAGTATTCAAGTATCTCCCGGAGCGACCGGGTGGGTGCTGCGCCGGGAGTCGGCGCGCATGAACTGGAGGCCAAGACCCATGAATCGTTCACTAATGATCCGGACCGGCACTGTCGCAGCTGCCATCGCGCTCGCGGGCGGGGTAGCCATCGCGACTACCGCCGGAGCGGCGACGTCATCCGCTCAATCCCCGCTCACCCTGGTGGAAACCGTAAATGCTTTCCACTCCATCGACGCCCCCGCACCGGCCGCAGACGGCAAGGCCGGAGACACGATCATCTTCGAGTCGACCCTCAGGACCAAGGCAGGCGCGAAGGCGGGGACTCTGGAGGGGTACTGCCTGCAGATCCGCGCCGACGGAAGTCTCGACGACTGCGACGTCACCGTCACGCTGGGCGCCGACTCCTACCGAATGGCGGGGCCCTTTGACCCGACCACCGGCGGAACCCTCACCATTACTGGCGGAACCGGCTCACTGGTAGGCGCCGGAGGCACCGACAAGATCGTGAACCAGCCCGACGGCACCGCGATCCACACCGTCACCCTGACCCGTCGCTGACCAGAGGAGCCACTCGGCCCGCCGACAACCTGCGTTTCGTCGGCGCGGTGCCCGACGAGCGCTCGACGCGGTCTGTGCCGCGCCCTGGAATTGGCCAAGCAGCAGGCCCACACCCCGGCCACCGGTAGGAGCAGCCTGCCGCTGGCTGATATCACCCGCGGAGCCGACTGAAAAAAGACTCCGTTGCTGATATCCCGGCTGGTTTACCGCCAGCCGGGATATCAAGCTGTCCATTCACGCATTGCCGGCAACACCCCATTCTGGTCGCTTGTGAAGTCAGTCAACTGGCGAACGCTGCGACCGCGGCCCGGAACTCGGGCAGGGAT
>Ga0193716_1001634_pt1 | contig 12952 bp, 15 predicted proteins | sample U2c1metaG_FD_145901 | JGI IMG/M metagenome (GOLD analysis project Ga0193716, IMG submission 145901) | Soil microbial communities from a riparian zone of the East river system, Colorado, United States - U2c1 | ecosystem: Environmental > Terrestrial > Soil > Riparian zone | place: USA: East River...
GCCGAGCCGAATCGCAGCACTTGGATTGCGCCGTACCTTCCAGTCGTCACAGCTCTTTGCCGGGATGACGGTGCTCGAGAACATGATGACAGGCTTCCATCTCGGCGGCCGGGCAGGCGTCTTCGGCGCCGCCCTGTCGACCGCCGGGATGCGCCGCGAGGAGGACGAGATCCGCGAACGCGCTCGCCGCGCGCTGCGCTACGTCAACATGGAACGCTTCGCCGAGCGCCAGGGCAACGAGCTCTCCTTCGGCCAGCAGCGGATCATCGAGATCGGGCGCGCGATCGCCAACGAGCCGCGCGTCATCCTGCTCGACGAGCCGGCCGTGGGCCTCAGCCTGCCCCGCGTCGACGAGTTGGTGCTGCTGCTGCGGCGCATCCGCGACGAGAAGGGCGTGACGCTGATCATGATCGAGCATGTGATCCGCGCCGTCATGGGCGTCTCCGACCGCATCGTGGTGCTGAACTCCGGCGCCAAGATCGCCGACGGTCCGCCCGATGCGGTGCGCCGCGACCAGCAGGTCATCGATGCCTATCTCGGCAGCGCCCATCATGCTTGAGGTCAGCAACCTCAACGTCTGGTACGGCCGCACCGAGATCCTGCGCGACGTCACCTTCAGCGTCCCCAGGGGCGAGATCGTGGCCCTGCTCGGCGGCAACGGCTCGGGTAAGACAACCATCCTCAACACCCTGAGCGGATTGCTCAAGCCGCGCGCTGGCTCCGTCATGCTGGGCGAGACCGAGCTGGCGGGGCGTCCAGCAGCCGCGATCGTGAGAGCGGGCATGACGCAGGTGCCGCAAGGCCGCGAGGTCTTCGCCAGCATGACCGTGCTCGAGAATTTGCGCATGGGCGCGGCGACCCGGCGCGACCGCCACGAAATGCGCCGCGACATCGACGATGTCTTCACGATGTTCCCGCGCCTGCACGAGCGGCGCGACCGCAACGCGGGTTATCTCAGCGGCGGCGAGCAGCAGCAGGTCGCGATCGGCCGCTCGCTGATGGCCCACCCGAAACTGTTGCTCATGGACGAGCCCTCGGCGGGCCTGGCGCCCAACATCGTCGAAAGCATGATCGAGACGGTCAGGATGCTGAAGCAGCGCGGCCTCACCATTCTCCTCGTAGAGCAGAATGTCGGGGTCGCCGCGCAGACCGCGGGAGATGCCCACATCCTGCAGAACGGCTCCATCGTCTTCACCGGCTCCGCGCCCGAGCTGATCGGCAACGAGCAGGTCCTCGCCTCGTATCTCGGAACCTAGAACAGGAGAATGAAAAGATGACTGCACCGGCGCCCGACGACTATGTCGCGATCCTTAATCTCTATGCTCAATACAATCTGTGCAGCGACGCAGGCGATGCCGAAGGCTACGCGGCCTGCTTCGCGTCGAAGGGCGTGCTCGAGCTCGTCACGGCGGGCATCACCGTCACCGGCCACGACAACTTCATCGCCTTCAAGCTGAAGGACAAGGCCGGGCGGCCGCATATCTACCGCCGCCACTGGAACGGCAGCATTCACTTGGAACTGCTGAAGGACGGCACCGTGAAGGGACGCTGCTATCTGCTCGCCTTCAACGGGACCCCGGCCGAGCTTCCGGCCATCGCCGATTGCGGCGTCTACGAGGACACGATGGTCAAGGAAGGCGGCGAATGGAAATATCAGCGCCGCCACCTCGTCATGGACGCGACCACCTTCAAGCTGAAGCCGGCCGAGCTGGCGTGACGATGACGACCGAGCTTTACCGGAAGTCCGCCGGCGAGATCGTCCGGCTGGTCTCCGCGAAAGAGGCGAGCGCGGCCGAGATCACGGCCGCCTGCCTCGCCCGCATCGATGCGGTCGATACCGACATCAACGCGATCTGTACCCGCAACGATGCTGCTTTGGCGCAGGCCGAGGCGGTCGACCGCCGGATCAAGGCCGGCGAGGCGCCGCGGGCGCTCGAGGGCGTGCCCTTCGTCGTCAAGGACAACCTCGTCACCAAGGGGCTGCGCACCACCTTCGGATCCGAGATCTATCGCGACAGCGTGGCCGAGGAGGATGTGGTGGCGGTCGAGCGCATCGTCGCGGCCGGCGGTATCCTGATCGGCAAGACGAACCTGCCCGAGTTTGCGCACGACGTGAACACCAACAACACGATCTTCGGGCTGACCCGCAATCCCGTGAACCTCAACGTGACCGCCGGCGGATCGAGCGGCGGCACCGGCGCGGCGGTCGCCGCCGGCATGGCGCCGATCGGCCTCGGCACGGATCTCGGCGGGTCGATCCGCATCCCTTCGTCGTTCTGCGGCATCTGCGGCATCCGGCCCTCGCCGGGCCGCGTGCCGGTCTATCCGACTGAATACGCCTGGGACACGCTGGTCGAGCATGTCCATGGCCCGATGGCGCGGACGGTGGCCGATACCGGCCTGCTTCTGTCCGTGCTGGCGGGGACCGACGACCGCGATCCGATGTCCCTGCCGGATCCGGCCAGCGACTATGCCGCCGCCGCCCGCTACGACGGCAGGCTGGCGGGACGCCGCGCCGCCTATACACCCGACCTCGGCGGCCTCATGCCGGTCGACGACGAAGTCCGCGCTTTGACCGAGCGCGCTGCGGCGGACTTTGCCGCTCTTGGCTGCGATGTCGCGGCGGCGACCTTCGACACCGCCGACCTGCGCGACATCATCGCCGGCACGCGCGGCTTCGGCATGGTGGCGCGCTATGCCGACCGGCTGGCCATCCACAAGGCCAACATGTCGTCGCAGCTGATCGGGCAGGTGACCGACGCGCTCAAGCTCGACGTGAAGACCGTCACGCGGGCCGAGCGCCTGCGCACCGACTATTATCACCGCGTGCGGAAGTTCCTCGAGATCTACGACTACATCCTGCTGCCGACCGTGGGCGCGCCCGCCTTCCGCCTCGACCAGCCGCTGCCCACCACGGTCGGCGGCAAGCCGGTCGATCGCTACTACGACGTGTTCTTCGGCTGCTACGCCTTCAGCGTCGTCGGCCTGCCCGCGATGTCCGTGCCCTGCGGCTTCACGTCGGGCGGTCTTCCCGTTGGCCTGCAGATCGTGGGCCGTCGCCTGCGCGAGGACAGGGTGCTCGAAGCGGCTGCCTCCTATGCCGCCGCGCGGCCCGAGCATTTCGCGCCGCTGCCGCTCGGGACCGAACCGATCAGCCAGGGAACCGGCCAGGTGGTCACGCCCGGCATGCGCCTGGGGTGAGCGCGCCCCGGCTCGGCCTTAATTCTTGATGAAATCGACGAAAGCGCGGAGCGGCGCGGGCAGCTGGCGGCGACCGGGATAGTAGAGGAAAGGTCCCGAGAAGCTCTGCCACCAGGGCGCCAGCACCGGCTCCAACGCGCCGCTGTCGAAATGGGGGCGCAGCCACTCTTCAAAGATGTGGACGATGCCGAGCCCGGCAACGGAGGCTTTGACCGCCAGGTCTGCCGCTGCGGCGAGCCGCACCACCAAGGGTCCGGTGGGGTCGACCCGCACCACTTCGCCATCGCGTTCGAATTCCCAGGGCGGCATCGCGCCACTGGAGAACTGCCCGCGCAGGCAAGCGTGCGTGAGCAGGTCGCGAGGATGCTCCGGCCGGCCGCGCGCCTGGAGGTAGTCGGGTGAGGCGGCCGTGGCGAAGCGCTGGACGCGCGGGCCGATCGGGATCGCGATCATGTCCTGCTCAAGCCGCTCGTCGTAGCGGATCCCGGCATCGCAGCCCGCCGCCAACACATCGACGAAGCTGTCCTCGACGATGACCTCCAGCCGGATGTCCGGATAGGCCTTCAGAAACGGCGCCACGATCGACGGCAGCACAAGATGCGCCGCCACTCCCGGCACGTTGAGCTTGAGTGTTCCGGCCGGCCGGTCGCGAAAGGCGTTCACGACATCGATCGCCGCCTCGACTTCGCCAAGCGCCGGCCTCAGCCGCTCGAGGAGGCGGGCGCCCGCCTCGGTCGGGGCGATGCTGCGCGTCGTACGATTGAGCAGGCGCATGCCGAGCTTCGCCTCCAGCCGGCGCACGGCCCCGCTCAGGCTGGACGCGGAGACGCCGCCCAACCGCGCGGCGTCACGAAACCCGCCGGCTTGCGCGACCGCCACGAAGGCCGAGAGATCGTTCAGGTCCGCTGCCATTGTTCATATTCCCGCACAACCTGTTCCGATTATGCGGGATTATCTTCGAATGCGCAGGGCCTATATGTCGGCTTGTTCAGCTTCGGAGATATTCCATGACCGACATCGCCACGTCAGGCGCATTCGCGCTCGGCAATCGAACCGTGAAACGCATGGGCTATGGCGCGATGCAGCTCGCCGGACCCGGGGTCTTCGGTCCGCCCAAGGATCGCGGCGCCGCGCTCGCCGTCCTGCGCGAGGCGGTTGCGAGCGGCGTCGATCACATCGACACCAGCGACTTCTATGGCCCTCACATCACCAACCAGCTCATCCGCGAGGCGCTCCACCCCTATCCGGACGACCTGACGATCGTGACGAAGGTCGGCGCTGTGCGCGGCAGCGATGCCTCGTGGAACCCGGCGCTCACGCCGGCAGATCTCACCCGCGCCGTCCACGACAACCTCCGGAACCTCGGCGTGCCGGCGCTCGACGTCGTCAACCTGCGGGTCATCATGGGAAGCGACCATGGGCCGAGCGAAGGATCGATCGAGGAGCAGTTCACCGCACTCGCGGAGCTGCAGAGACAGGGTCTGATCCGCCATCTCGGCGTCAGCAACGCTACGTCGGCTCAAGTCGCACAAGCGCGCGGCATCGCCAAGGTCGTTTGCGTGCAGAACCACTACAATCTCGCCCATCGTGATGACGACGCCCTGATCGATGAGCTCGCGGGCCTGCACATCGCTTACGTGCCCTTCTTCCCTCTCGGCGGCTTCACGCCGCTGCAGTCGTCGACCCTTTCCGCTGTGGCGGGCGAGCTCGGCGCGACCCCCATGCAGGTGGCGCTCGCCTGGCTGCTTCGGCGCGCACCAAATGTTCTCCTCATCCCGGGCACCTCCTCGCTCGATCACCTGCACGAGAATCTGAGCGCGGCCGGATTCAAACTGTCGGACGAAGCGCTCGCCAAATTGGATGTGGTTGGCGAAAAGACTGTTCAATAAGGGTCACTGCCGACTTGCCAAGCGTCGAGGAACGACGTTCCGACGGCTTTGCCCTTGTAAGCAGAAACCCTTCCGCGCCTGGGTAGCGTCGGCTCGGCGCCAGGACCGGGACGGCAATGAGTCAGCGCCTAGCGGGCGCGTAGCCGGTGCACCAGCGCCTCGCACTCATTGGTGATCCCGCTCCTGAACCACCTTTGCGCATTGATCTCGGGATCACCGGAGTAAAGGCGTTCGTAGAGCCCGGCGCGCGAGCCGAATTCGCTGCCGGTCATGTCCCAGGCGAGTTTCATGAGTTCCAGCCGCCGCTTGGCGTCGATGCCCGGCCCGACGAGCCACTTGTCCATCAGGGGGCCGACCTCGGGGTTGGCGTAGTCGGCAGCGGTCATGGCGAGCACGCCCGATCCTGCGGCCAGCCGCAACACGTCGGCCGCCTTGGTGTTGACGTAAGGGAAGAAGAAGTTGATGGCCGCCCCGCCGCAGACTCCCGTCACCTTGGGCTCGGTGAGTCCGTCGCCTTCGACCCTGAGCTCGCCGCGCGCAAACGCTTCCGCCCGCCTGAGGCCTTCGGTGACCGCGCCGGCGCGGATGCCCTCGGCGACGCTCACCAGCGCGATCAGCTCGCCGATGGCGGCTTGGAAGCGGGGCAGCTTGTCCCGGCCGTTGGCGCGTGCAATCGCCGTCGCCAGACCGGCCAGGAAGCGCAGCTTCATCGTCGAGCGGATGGTAGCTTGAATCGGTGTGTAGCCAGGCCGCGCCGTTAGCATGCCGTTGTATGCCTCGAGGTCGCCGTCGATGATCATGCGCTCGTGCGGTACCAGCACCCGGTCGAACATCAGGATGGCGTCGCCCTCGTCGAAGCGGCTGCTGAGCGGCCGGTCGAAGGCTTCCTCGCCGCGATGGAAGCTCTCGCGGCACAGGATTGAGAGGCCATGGGTACCACAAAGGCCAGAACGAACTTCTCCTCGCCCGGCTTGCGCGGATAGTAGGGGCCGACGTAGCACTCGTTGGCGACCGGCGCGAGGGTCGAGAGCATGCGGCAGCCGCTGACGACGACGCCGTCAGCCCGCCGCTCGACGACCTGTACCGCCTGCGAGGGCGCATCGAGCGTCGAGCGGTCGGACTGCGGGTCGATCAGTGCGTGGGTGACCTGGAAGTCGTTCTCGCGGCAATGCTCGACCATTCCCTGGGCGCGGGCCGCCGCCTCCTTCTTGCCCAGCGCCCGGAGTGCCACTGCCTGATCGACCAGGAACGCCGACATGAAGTCGGTGAGCCGCCCCATCAGGCCGAACGTCTGCTTGGCCCGCAGGTGGAAGCAGCCGGCGAGTGCGGAGAACTCCCGCTCATTGCGTGCCTCGAGATAGGTCGTGCTCACCGGCTCTCCGGTCGTGGGCGACTTGTAGGTCAGCATGTCACGCAAGGCCGGATCATGCTGGTCGTCGCAAAGCGAGGCGATGGTGCCAATGACGCCCTGCAACGGCGGGTAGGCGGTGACGTCGGACACGACCTTGCCGTCGATGAAGAGCCTGCGGCCGTCACGCAACGACTCGATGTATTCCTTGCCGGTCTTGATGGGCATCTGGGATCCTCGGAGTCAGCGTGGTTGACGAGCGACGTCGACCTGGCGGGCGGCCATGGTCGCGAAGCCGGCGATCCAGGCGGGGATTGCCTCGTAGAATTCGTGTTCCATCTCGAAACGCCCGGCCATGGAGAGGGCGGCGAAGGCGGCGACCCAGCAAAGAGCCTCGTTGGCACCGCAGCCCGCGACTTCTCGAACGCCGTCGGTGTGCCATGCATCCGCCCGCCAGACCTGGCCGCTGCGCAGAATATCCATGACATCGGCATCCCACGCGGGACAGAGCGGATTGCACGGCCCCTTTCCTGCCTCGGCTAGGGCACTCGCTTCGAGCACCCGCTTCTCGCGCGCCTGCCGCGCCTCCGGCGACGGGTTGCGCCCATTGATCAGCCGTTCGCGCAGCGGGGCCGGAGCATTGCGGATCGAAGGCATCGGCGGATCGTGGGAGAGGCCCCCCGATGCCGCGATCAGCACACGCTTGCCGGTGCGCACGGCGAAGCGCCCGACGGATTCGCCCAGCCGACGCGCACGCCGGTAGGTGGGCAACGGCGGCGCCGCTGCATTGACGAACACCGGCACTATCGGTAGCGATCGGCAACCGCCCAGCATGGCATCCCACATCTGAACGAAGCCGTGATCGACCGGCATGCGGTACGACAGGGCGATGTCGAAGTCGTCGGCGCGAAGGTGCTCGACCAAGGCAAGGGCGGTATCCTCCGGTACGTCCAGCGGGCCAATGCTGCCACCCCAGTCACCCAGCGATTCGGCGCCCGCCCCGACGCAGAAGGGCGGCATCATGTCGTAGAAGAAGCCATTGAAGTGGTCCGGCGCGAACTGGATGACGAAGTCGGGCTCGTAGCGCCGCACCATCCCAGCGAGATCCTCCAGAGCCGTCCGGACGCGGGCCTCCGTGCCGGTGTTCGCCGGGCCGCGATACATCAGCGGGGTGTGCGAGGCGCAAACGACAGCAAGAGTCATGGTCGGTCTCCCGGTGGGCAGGTTCGCCGCAGCATCCTTGGCCGCGGCTGGCTTGGCTTCCATCCCGGAATCTGAAATGTTCGCACTGCGAACACTCCCCAGATGCATCACCCCGTCAGAGCCCTTGCCCGCGGACTTGCGCTGATCGCCGAGCTCAATGTGAGCGGGCCGTCGAGCGCGCAGCAGCTCGCCCGCAAGAGCGGGCTCAACCGGACGACCTGCTACCGGCTGTTGCAGACCCTGCAGCAGGAGGGGTTCGTGACGTTCGACGAGGACAACGCGCTGTTCGGACTGACGCCGCAGGTGAGAAGGCTGAGCGAAGGAATGTCGACGCGCGACCTGTCGAGCCAGGCCGCCCTCCCTCCTATGTTCGACCTCCTCAAGGAAGTGTCGTGGCCCAGCGACTTTGCGGTCTTTGAGCTGGGATGGATGATGATCCGCGAGAGCACGCACTCCTTCAGCCCGTTCTCGGTTCATCGATCGATGGTCGGCCGCGGACGCTCGCTGATGCGCAGCGCCCTGGGTCGCGCGGTTCTAACAGCGGCGTCGCCGGCGCTCAGGCGCGAAATGCTGGAGATCTGCGCTTCCCTCGTCCCCGAAGACGCGGAGCTAGCGAGGGATCGTAGTTTCATCAATCGCTTCGTGTCGCGCACAAAAAGCGATGGCTACGCCTCGTCGATCGGGGAGACTGAGCAAGGCATCAGCGCCATCGCCGTGCCGATCGTAGGCATCGGACCTGTGCTCGGCGGCCTCAATATTGTGTTCTTCAGCTCGGCGATGACGCCGGAGGTCGCGGCGAAGCGCTACCTGCAAAGCATGAGGCAGGCCGCCGGTGACATCGAAAGGCGTTGGCGCGCCGCACAGGGCAGCGGCAAGCCCCTGATGCAGGCAGCAAGGGGGCGCCGGCATGCCGGCGACGGTCGTCAGGGCAGACGATAAGCGCGGCATGTCGGTTTGGGTCAGTTTGAGCCTAACGGCGGCAATGGGTCCACGCCTGGCGAGCGCGCGTGTCCGTCAACCGCTGAACGCCGCCGCGTAGTGATCGGCCAGGCCGTCGAGCGCGGCGGCGCCGTCGCCGGTGAAGGCCGGGCCGTGCATCAGCGCGATGGTGCGCGGCTTCAGCGCCGCCAGCCGCCGCAACGTCGGGGCTGCCTGCGGCGTCGGCGGCATGAAGGGCACCTGCTTCGCCGTGGCGATCGCCGGGCCCACGATATCGGCCTCGGTCGTGATCGGCGCGGCGCCGAATTGCGTGAACAGATCGCTGCAGAACAAGGTACCCGTCGTCTCCTCGTAGAGCAGGCCGGCGTCCCAGTTGTGCGGCACGTGCGGCGTGTCGAGCCAGCGCACGCGCTTACCGCCGAGATCGAGCGTCTCGCCGTCCTTCAGCGCGCGCGGCTCGCGGTCGGCCATGTCGCGCAGCCAGATGTTGCAGCCGATGAGGCCATGCGCCGGCTGGGCATTGGGCGCGGCGGCAAGCCACTGGTTGAGCGCGCCGCTTTCATCGGCCTCGACATGGCTGCAGGTCGTCCAGCGCAGCCGCTCCAGCGGCAGCACGCTCTTCACCGCGTCGGAGACCAGAGCAAACAGCGAGCGCTGGCCGTAATGGAACAACAGCGGCTGATCGGCATCGATCAGGAACTGGTTGAAGGTGAAGCCGGCGGGGCCCACGCCGTCCACGAAGGTGGAGAGGCGATAGACCTTGTCGGCGATCTCGGCGACCTGGGTTTTCATGCTGCCAAGTCTCTGCCCGAGGCGCCGGGCCCGCAAGGAATTTGACCCCCTGACTCGTTTGACCTCGACTCGCTTGAGCGACAGAATCCGCGTCATGAAGAAATTTCCGCTCTGCGCCGCCCTTCTCTGGGGGCTGACGGCCTTTGCCTCTGGCGCATTCGCGCAAGGCAACGCCCCGCCGCCGGCGTCGTGTCACGACAAGAAGCTCCCGGCGCCGTTCGATGCCGAGGGCTATGCGCTCGACGGCACCACCCTGGTCGTGCCCGGGTTCGCGCCGCATGTCCGCCTGTGGGGCATCCAGGCGCCCCGGCTGCACGACAAGGACCGGCAGGAGACCATGCCCGGCATGGCCGCCCGCGCCGGGCTCGAGGACCTGCTCGACGCCGCCGCGCACAAGATCCACGTCGTGCCGACGGGGTGGGACCGCGAGTGCCGCCTGGTGGCGATCGTCACCAACCTGCCGACCTCGATGCCCGACGGCAGCCTGGCGCCCAACCCGCCGGTCGCCGTCGATATCGGCCTGGCAATGCTGTCGCTGGGCTTCGCCTACGGCTTGCCGCTCGACGAGCCGATCCGCGACCGGCCCGAACTCGGCCAAGCCTACGCCCACGCCGAGGCCCAGGCGCGCAAGACGTCCGGCGGACTCTGGCCGTTCTGGCTCGGCGAAACCGAGCGGACCCTGCGGCAGAAATAACACCCTAAACTGAGACCGCCTGCTGCGCCGCGATGGGCTGGACGGCTTTTTCGCAAGCCTGGCGGGCGAAGGCGAGCGCCTCGCGGACGAACCACCATTCGCCGTCCGGCATGTCGTCCGGCTTGAACAGCACGTAGGCGCGATCCCGCGCGGCGTAGGCTTTCAGCAGGGCAGGCGGCGGAGTCATGGGCTTCTCTTCGATCGGGGCCGGCGCACCGTGCGCACAGCTACTTTGAAGAATGCCCGAGGGCGGGCGGCCAGGCTTTGATCAAGATCAATGCGGGCGCCGGCACATGCCGCACAATGAAAAAATGGCCATGCCCTTCCTCTATCGTTGCCCGACCACGCACCTGATGGTGCAGGGGTTGATGGAAGGCGAGCCGTCCGCCGACACGCGCGGACCTGTCGCTGTGACCTGCCTTGCCTGCGGCGGGCTCCATCTGGTGGATCCGTGGGCCGAAACGCCGCCGGCATCCGAGGAAGACGAGCCGTAACCTCAGAAGCGCAACCGTTTGCCCACCGCCAGCGGCGCCAGCTTGGCCTCGCCGAAGGCGTTGGCCAGCGCCGTCATGGCACGCCAGCCGGTGCAATGGCCGGCGGCGATGACGTCGAGGTCGAAATCACGCAGCGCCGCCACGGTCTGCGGAATGATGCGTTCGTTGGTCCCGGAAAGATGCAGGCCGCCCAGCACGGCATGCAATTTCACGCCAGGGAAGCAGTCGCGCGCATGCGCCAGCACATTGACCACGCCGGCGTGGCTGCAGGCCGTGAGCACGACCAGGCCCTTGCCGCGCACATGCACGGCTGCAAAGCGCTCGTCCATCAGGAGCTCGTCCGGCTCCCAGCCGACTCCGTCCTCGGTGCGACGGTGCTGGCCGGGCATGCCCGTCTCGAAGCCGCTACTGCGCGGGATCTCGCCGCTCACGAACACGGTGTCGCCCGCGACCGCCTGGGCCTCGCGTGTGGAAACCACGCGGCCGCCATGTGCCTCAAGCGCTGCGATCGAGGGCACATCCTCCATCGGCCAGAAGGAGCCGTCCGGGTGCTTTACGGCGCGGCTGCGGAACATGCCGGGATGCATGTAGCAGGGGACGTGACGCCCGCCGTTGCGGTCGCGCACCAGATCGAGCGCGCGCAGCATGGCGCCGCTATGATCCCAGTGGCCGTGGCTCAGCACCATGGCCTCGACCGGCCCGAGATCGACACCGAGCCGCGAGACGTTCTGCTCGAAGGTGCGATCCTCCGGGCCGCTGTCGAACAGCACGGTGCGTTCGCTGTCGCCGCTCTTCAGCGTGAGCAGGCAGGAAAGGCCATGCGCGGCGCAGCACAGGCAGGCGCCGCCCAGCACCCAGGCGGCGCCACGCCGCCGTCCGAGGCCGGCCATCTCGGTCTCGACGAAGGACGGCACGGAGGAGAGCGAGTCGGTGACATTGTCGACCAGGATCTGGATGTCGACGGAATCGACGACGGCGAGAGCGGTCATACGGTGCCTCTGACATGGGGAAGTGGATCGTCGTGCAATGCCGCTTTCCGGCGAATCACGTGCCAGACTTCCATATGGTCCGCGCCCTTCACCTTGATGGTTCCCCTGGCTTCGCAGTCGAATGCGTCCTTGACCAGTTCGTGCGTATTGCGCGTGATCTGGATCGTTCGGCTTTGGCCCTGCGATTCCATGCGGCTCGCCACGTTCACCGCTTCGCCCCACAGGTCGTAGATGAATTTCTTGCGGCCGATGACGCCCGCAACCACCGGACCGGAGTTGATGCCGATGCGGAAAGCCAGCGACCGGCCGCCGAACGTGCGCGCCGCGACGGCCTCCTGCATGTCGAGGGCGAGCTGGACCAGGGCGTGGGCGTGGTCGGGACGCGATCGCGGCACGCCGGCGGCCACCATGTAGCAGTCGCCGATCGTCTTGATCTTCTCCAGATCGTATTTCTCGACCAGGTCGTCGAAGCACTGGAAGACCTCGTTGAGGAGATCGACCAGGCGGAGCGGCGTCATCGCCGCCGCCATCGGCGTGAAGTCGACCACATCGGCGAACAGGATGCTCGCGGCATCGTGGTGGGCCGCGATGGTGCGCCGTTCGGCCTTGAGCGCCTCCGAGATTTCCTTCGGCAGGATATTGAGCAGCAGCATCTCCGAGCGTTCCTGGAAGAAATTCCGCTGACCGACGAAGTAGTACAGGAGCACGAAGGCGATCGCGATCATGGCGCCGACATTGAGCGCGAAGAACCAGGTGACGAAGGCCTCGGGCAGGTTGGCGGCGCGCAGATGGGGCTGCAGGATCGCACTTGCGATCAACAGCAGGACGAATCCGAGAATCCAGAACGTCGTCCGGCGCAAGTCCTCGAGCAAAAGCGCCGCGAGCGGGCACAACCCCGCCCAGATGACCACGACGCTCGATTCCTTGAAACCGCCCAGGCTCATCATCAGGAGCCAGGGCAGAACAAGGAACATCAGGAGCTGGATGAAGCGATAGGGGCCGAGATTGCGGGTCCACGCGAAGACCATCGTATTGATCGGCGTGACGATCGAATACAGCCCCGGAATGGCGGCGGAGAGGGGAACGCCGGCGGCGAAATAGATCGCACTCCACAGCAGCGTGAAAGGCAGGAGTCCGATCGACAGCGCGACGGCCAGCCGCTTTTGCAGCGCCATGTCGCTGCCGTCACCCGGGTCGGCGCCGATACGCCCGGCGCGCGCGACGAGGCGCTGGCCATAGGGAGAAGCCCAGCCCAGCCATCGAACACCCTTTGCCGGATCTCGCTCCATTCGCAGAACCTTCGATGGACCGCGCTTCGAGGCAAGATCCCGCGGCCTCTTCAGCGCTCAGTCCGCCTTGAAACCGGCCCGCTTTGGCATGGTTCCCCCCCCGACGGGTCCGAC
>Ga0193716_1001635_pt1 | contig 12951 bp, 5 predicted proteins | sample U2c1metaG_FD_145901 | JGI IMG/M metagenome (GOLD analysis project Ga0193716, IMG submission 145901) | Soil microbial communities from a riparian zone of the East river system, Colorado, United States - U2c1 | ecosystem: Environmental > Terrestrial > Soil > Riparian zone | place: USA: East River...
AGTCATAGGGAACGGTTTGCGGGTTCCATCTTCCGCGCGCATATAACAAAACACCATAGCATCGAGCAGGCCGTTGTCGTCGAGGTCTTTTGCATAGCAGTACATGGGTTCCTGTGGAGTGGCCTTGTAGCCAGAGTTCAGGCCCAGGTTGCCCGCGATATAGTCGATGTCGCCATCATTGTCGAAATCACCCGCTACCAGACTGTTCCACCAGCCTACGTGTCCGGCAATGCCGGTAGCTGCTGTCACGTTTTCAAGTGTCGTGCCCCTATTGCGTAAAAAAGTCGGGGCCATCCATTCACCCGTGAGAACGAGGTCGGGCTTGCCGTCGCCATCGAAGTCAGACCATAATGCGTCCGTCACCATGCCGATATGCTGCAGTTCGGGGCACCATTTGCGGGTGACGTCGAAAAAGCTGCCGGAGTGGTTTTCCAGCAAATAGCTTTGCGGCGGTGTGGGATAAGCGCCGGAAACGACGCGGCCGCCGACGAAGAGATCGAGGTCGCCGTCGCCATCAAAGTCCGCAGCACGGATACAGCTGCCGTTGGAAAACATCTTTGGCAGGTTGCCATATCGTGGAGTGAAATGACCCTGGCCGTCGTTGAAATAAAGGATGTCCTGACCTGAGGGCTGGTTGGGTTGCAATTCATAGCTGCCGCTGACGACATAAAGGTCCAGGTCGCCATCGCCGTCGGCATCGAAGAAAAGCGAACCCATGTCTTCTCCGGGATGTCCATCCTCTACGGCTATGCGGGATGAGTCGAGGGTAAAACGACCCTTTTCGTCCTGGAGAAAAAAGACTCCCTTGTGACCAACGGAGCCGCCGATATAAAAGTCTTCGAAGCCGTTGTTGTCGACGTCTCCAACGGAGATGCCGGGTCCATACTGACTGAGCTTGTGCGGGATGGCAGGCTGGATATTGTAATCGATGACGTCTTTTTCTTCATGTTTAAAATTAATGCCGTATTCCCGGGTGACGTTGCGGAACAGGGGATGTTGTGGAGCGATCGGGGATGGCGGGCAGTAGCCGGCCGCGTCAGCATAGCGAACGGTAAAGACCTGGTTGATGGGAAGGTTCGTGACGATCTGGGTTTTGCCGTCGGGCCATCGAACACGCAGCGAATCGATCTTTTTGGTATTTCCAAGTCCGAAATGCGCGCGGTAGTCGTCGGTTGACATATAGCCACGCGTCGGCTGATGTTCGTAGAGCTGCTGCTGACCGTCATAGTAGATGCGGATCGTGCTGCCGATGCCATCCGGGTTTGCGACGGAGCCCTTTATGATGACGGAAAGGTAGTTGGATCGCTGAAGCGTATTTTCATAGATGAAGGCGTTGTCGTCGATGTTGTTGATGACAAGGTCGAGGTCGCCGTCGTTGTCGAGATCCGCATAGGCGCCGCCGTTTGAAAAGGAAGGATGCGTGAAACCCCAGTCGTGGCTGGTATTGGTGAAGTGATAGCCGTCGACGTTTCTAAAACTGTATCCGGGAAGGCGAACGACGGGCAGGCAGTCGGCCATTTTCAGGGTGAGCTTTGCTGTTCCTCCGCCCTGCCCGTTGTTGTAGGCTACATAGTCGAGGTCGGTGACGTCGCGCGGCAGGCCGTTGGTAATGACGATATCACGGTAACCGTCGTTGTCGAAGTCGGCAACCAGGGGGCACCAGCTCCAGTCGGTCTCGTAGACGCCGGCCATAAAGCCTATCTCGCTGAAGACGGGGTGTCCTTCGGGAGCCATGCCCCTGTTGAGCTGGAGTGTGTTGCGAACGTATTGATGCGTATAGCCAAAACGCTGGCTGTTGAAATAATTATAGTATTCATTTCCGCTAAGCATTCTCTTTTTGCGCAAATTGCTCTCGGGCAACATTTCCAGGGAAAAAAGGTCGGGCAGGCCGTCGTTGTTCATGTCGATGACGTCAGTACCCATGGCGTTCCACCCCGTATGTGCAAAGTATTCTGGCAGCCTGTTCGTAAAAGTGCCGTCCCGGTTGTTGATATAAAGCAGGTCGTTGGAGACGAAGTCATTGCTCACATAGATATCGGGCCAGCCGTCCTGATTGAAGTCGGAGATACAGGCGGCATGACCCCAGCCTTCGATTAGGATGCCTGCGTCCTTTGTAACATTTGTAAAGGTGCCGTTGCTGTTGTTGCGGTAGAGCCGGTCATTGTTGAGGGCGCTTCCGTCGACGATCTTTGGGCGGAAACGGATGGGTGTCTTTGGGTCGTTCAATTGATTGGTCACGACATAGAGGTCGAGATCGCCGTCGTGGTCATAATCAAAAAAGACGCCGATGGTACTGTAGCCGGTGTCGGCGATGCCGTATTGTTTGGCGGACTCTTCGAAGATCGGTATGCCGTTGTGGTCGGGACCTTTGTTGATATAGAGTAAGTTAGTCCGTAGGTTAGGGTCATTACGAAAGGATGCAGCCACATAGAGATCGGGGAGTCCATCGGCGTTGATGTCGACTACGGTGGCGCCGGTACACCAATGACCGGAACCGCCTACTCCAGCGCGATCGGTGATGTCTTCGAAGTGGAGATTGCCCCGGTTGAGATAGAGTTTGTTGGAAACCATATTGCCGGAGAGGAAGATGTCGGGGAGTCCGTCATTATTGAAGTCACCGATGCCAACTCCGCCGCCGTTGTAAATATTGGCATAATTGAGGATATTCAGACTGTCGCTTTCGGATAGTTGATTTTTGAAGCTGATGCCGGTACGGGATGAGGGTAATAATTTGAAAAGCGTACTCTGGCCGGATCCATTGTAAACGTTTACTATCAGTGCCAACAGCAGCAGGATGCGGATGGTCATATGGCTATCGTTTTGGTCCTGCAATATAATATTTTGGAGGTCTGGAAACGGGTCATGTCGGGTGGTGAAACAAATCGAATATAAAATGATCAGAATTGGATAGGTTTTCCCCCCGAATTTGGGGTAAGTTGCCATGTCATGAAAAGATGGATAACGATTGCATTGCTTGCTTTAGGTTTTGGTGATGGCGTTGCGGCACAGGATGCCGCGACCTTGCATCGCAGCATAAAGGCGGTGACCGATGTGATGGTCCATGATATTTTCTCCCCGCCGGTGGCCAGCCGCATCTATGCTTATATCAGCGTCGCGGGCTATGAGGCTGCGCGTGCGGGAGACAAACAGTATAAAAGCTTAGTCGGGCAGTTGCATGGCCTGACCAGCATGGCTGTCCCGGAGCCGGGCAAAAAATACAATTTTTCATTAGCAGCTATTGAAGCTGTCCTGCTGACGGGTAAGGCACTTGTGATATCGGAGGGTGTCGTCGCGGAGTTCCGCGCGAGTCTGTTGGATAGTATCCGCAAGACCGGCATGGCGCCGGACGTATATCAGAATTCCCTGGAATACGGGAAGGCTGTTGCTTCGGAGGTGTTAGCGTGGGCCGGTAAAGATCGTTATAAGGAGACGCGTTCTTATCCCAAGTACGACGTGGATGATGGCATTTCAACCTGGAAGCCTACGCCGCCGGTTTATATGCGGGCGGTTGAGCCGCACTGGAGTGAGATGAGAACATTTTTTATCGATTCCGCGAGACAGTTTGTGCCGCATCGGCCGACGCCGTTCTCCATCGAGAAAGGCAGCGAGTTCTACAGGGATGCGATGGAAGTTTTTGAAGCAGGGCGGGCGCTGACCGAAGAGCAGAAGGCGATCGCCAATTTCTGGGATTGTAATCCATACAAAGTGAATCAGAACGGGCATGTGATGTATGCTTCGAAAAAGATCTCTCCGGGCGGTCACTGGATGAATATTACGGGTGTGGCTTGTCGCCGGGCGAATGCCGATGTTGTCCGATCGGCGGAGGCTTATGCGAGAGTAGCCGTGACGATAGCGGATGCCTTTATCAGTTGCTGGGACGAGAAATACAGGAGCAAGGCGATCAGACCGGAGACCTATATCAATCAGTATATCAGTCCCGACTGGATGCCTTTGTTGCAGACACCGCCTTTTCCTGAATATACCAGCGGGCATAGTATTGTGTCGGCCTGCGCTGCAACGGTTCTGATAGGTTTGTTTGGGGAACCCTTTGCTTTTACCGATAGTACGGAAATGGAGTTTGGGATACCGCCGCGGTCTTTTGCCGGGTTCAGGGCGGCTGCCGACGAGGCGGCGATCAGCAGATTTTATGGGGGGATCCATTTTAAACCTGCGATCAATTATGGTTTGGAGGAGGGGTATAGGATAGGGGCGTTTGCGATTGATAGGATGAGGACAAAATTGTTTTAATGTATACCTTGTTTGCTATGCATATATTCACTTGGCGTCATGTTAAACTGCCGGAGGAAGTTGCGGGCGAAATTGCTCTGGGAGCTGAAACCGACGCGATCGGATACTTCATAGATGCGGTATTCGCCTTCGGCCAATAGTTCTGCCGCCTTTTTCAGCCGGGCGATGTTGATCAGCTCGATGGGCGTCATGTCGGATAGCGCTTTTATCTTCCGATAGAGGGTGATGCGGCTCATCGTCATGATGCGGGCCAGCTTTTCCACGTCGAGATCTACGTCTTCAATATTGCGCAGGATGGCGTCCTGGAGCGTTTCGAGGAAGCGTTCGTCCGCTTTGGTGTGAGCCATGGTCTTGATATGCACCAGCGGAGAGTTGGCAAAGAATTCCCGCATCCTGTTCCTGTTGACGATGAGGCTGTTGATCTGAGCCAGCAGGTGTTCTTTGGAAAAAGGCTTTTCGATATAGGCGTCGGCGCCAAGCTCGAGCCCCTCGCATTTGGCCTGAATGGTATTTTTTGCGGTCAGCAGCACGACGGGGATATGGGAATGGTCCACGGTGGACTTAATGATGCGGCAGAGTTCGAAACCATCCATTTCGGGCATCATGACATCGCTGATGACGAGCTGGACGGCTTCTTCATGGAGCACAGAAAGGGCAACTTTGCCATTGGTCGCTTTGAGGATTGCGTAACGATTTTTCAGGATCCTTTCAAGGAAGTCGAGAATTTCTTCTTCGTCGTCGACGAGCAGGATTAATGGCAGCATATCAACTGTTTTTGGTTAGCGAATGTAAATATCGGAAGATCGTTGGATGTCGGTGTGTGTCGCGGTCCTGAAGTGGCCGGAGGGGTAGGGTGAAAATGAAATTATTGTATCCGTCTGCGCTGTTGTCCACATAGATCCTTCCCTCATGCAGTTCGGCAAGCGAACGGGCAAGCGCCAGGCCGATGCCGGTGCCTTTTTCCTTGCCATTGCCTTTCAGTCGGTAGAAGGGTTCGAAGATGTGTTCCCTTCTTTCTTCGGGTATCAGGGGGCCGTCGTTGGAGAACCGGATGGTCAGTTCCCGGGGCGCGTTCGGATTACGGGCCGCGGTTGGGTTGCGGTCTGTCGTCGGCTCCCGCGTCGGGTCCAGGCTGACGATGACTTTTTTCTCTCCGTATTTTATGGCGTTGCTAAACAGATTGCTAAGATCTTATTTCAGCGCCTCCTCATCGGCCATTGCGTAGACATCGTTACTTGAATGTTCAATGCGGTAGTCCAATCCTTTCTTTTTGGCGAGGGCGGCGAAGTTGGCATAATTTTCCTGTAGAAGCGCGGTGATATTCACACGCGTAAAATCCAGCCTGAATCCCTTTGTCTCGGTCTGCCGAAAATCGAGGATTTGATTAATTAGAGAGATGAGGCGATTGGTGTTGCGCTCCATCATGTAAACGTCGTCTTTTATATCGGGGATATCATCCGCCATCTCATGGAGATTTTCCACGGGGCCTTTGATAAGGGTCAGCGGCGTGCGGATCTCGTGTGCGATATTGGTGAAGAAATCGATCTTGGCTTCGTAGATCTCCTTTTCCTTTTTTATCTGTGTCCGGCGATGATAGCTGCGAACGATGTATCCCACCAGGCCTGAGAAGATCAGGACATAGAGGATGTAGGCGGCGGTGGTCATCCAAAACGGCGGCCGCACCTCGATGGTCAGCTGCTTTTCATAGATACCCCATTTCCCGCCGGTGGCTGCCCTGACGCGGAAGGTATAGGTTCCGGGGGAGAGGTTGGTGAAATATACTTTGCGGTTGCTTTTCAGATAGGTCCATGTTTTGTCCAATCCTTCCATCTTATAGCTGTATTCGGTGCGTTCGGGTGCGGTGAAACTCAGCGCCGTAAAATCCAGGCTGAAGGAGGACTGGTCATAAGGCAGTCTAAGCTTGTCGGTAAACAGGATCGATTGTCGCAGGATGGAGCTGTCCTGGCTGATGGTGAGCTCGCGGTTGTCCACCTGGAAGCCGGTGATATAGACCGAAGGTGTATAGGCGCTGGGGACAAAATCATCCGGCTGAAAGGTGATCATACCTTTTACGCTGCCAAAGTAGAGCTTGCCGTCTTCGTCTTTAAAGCCTGAGCTATAATTGAACTGGTCGTTTAACAGGCCGTTGGCGCGGGTAAAGACGGTGATGGGCACATTGCCGTGGTGCAGACAGGCCAGTCCTTTGGAGGTGCTGGCCCAAACGTCTTTATTGTTGTCTTCGATCACCTTGAAGATAAAGTTCGAGGGCAGGCCTGCAGTAGTCGTGAAAGACGAGAAGTTCTGGCGGTCGGCGGAGAGTTTCCAAAGACCGTCTCCTTCGGTTGCGAACCAAAGATTGTATTGACCGTCTTCGGTTATGGCATTGACAAACCCAAGATGCGCGCCGCTTTTGTCGGAGGCGGTGTTCGACCAGGAGGTGTGCGCGCCTGTACGGGGATTGTAAGAGAAGACGCCGCTGCCGTGTGTTCCTACCCAGATGGTTCCTTCGTGATCTTCCATGACGAAGGCGACGAAGATACCGGTAGGGGTATAGGGCAGGCGAACAAAATCATCGGTCTTTTCGCGATAGTAATAAACACCATTGGAACTACCCATGACGAGCTGGCCGTCCGAGGTACGGGTGATGCTGAGCACGAAATTGCTTTTTAGCTGGTTGTCTGCGGGACCGGCGAAATAGTGTCGGTAAACCTTATTCGTGCGGAGATCCATTTTGTCGAGACCGTGTTCAAAAGTACCTATCCAGAGATTGTTGCCATCCGCGAGGAGACCGTGGATATTCGAATAGGAGATATCGGTCGGATGGCCATTGGGATGAAATTGGGTGATGAGACCGGTGCGCGGATCGAGTTTGTTAAGACCTGCGTCTTCAGTGCCGATCCAGACATTGTGGTTTTTATCCTGACAGATCTCGCGGACGGCGCTGCCGCTGATGGAACTGCTGGAATTGTCGGGGAAGTATTTCTGGAAAGACGAGTACTGGCGGGAGTAATAATTGAGGCCGCCAAAAAAAGTGCCTACCCAGACGCCGCCCTCCGAATCTTTACAAAGCGTATAGATAGCGTTGTCGTTGATGGAATAAGGGTCCTGGAAATTTTTACGGAGATTGGTAAAGGTCTGATGCCTGGTATTGTAAATAAAAATCCCGGATTCTGTGCCGAGCCAGAACTCTTCCGGGCCATATTGGAGGATATCCCGGACATAGATGGTAGTCTTGTCGGGATTGTAAATAAGAATGTCCTTGTATTGGCCGGTCGTTTCATCAAAACTTTTCAGCCCCTGGTTGGATGTGCCGATGAGGAACTGGTGATTTCCTGCATAGCGGATGCGTTCGACCCAGTGCGAGGAGGCCGCGGGGGAGTGACTGAAGATATCGTAGCTGGTAAACGTTTGCAAGACGGTATCGAATTTTTGGATGTGGCCATCGGTAGTGGTGAACCACATGCTGCCGTCATCCGTTTTGCAGATGGAGGTGGTGGTAAATTTGCCGGTGGTGGGGAAGCGTCGCAGGTCTCGCGTCTTGAGATTGTAGCGATATACGATATTGAGCGAAAGGAACCAGAGATTATCTCCGTTGTCGCGCTGGATATAGTTGATCTCGATAAGGGAATCGTTTACGCGGATCAGTTTTTCTGTCTTTTCATCAAAACGGAAGAGGCCGTACTGGCCGCCTATCCAGACATTGCCATCCTGGTCGGTGGAGAGACAGTGAATGAGGTCGTAACTCTGTGCGGAACTGTTGTCTCCAAAACGGGTGAACACCTTAAAGTGGTATCCGTCGAAGCGATTGAGTCCTTCGCGGGTGCCGAACCAAAGGAAGCCTTTCTTGTCCTGCGTGCTGCAAAAAATAGTGCTGTTGGTGAGGCCGTTCTCAACCTGATAGTGCTTGAAATAATAGGGCTGCGCACTGCCTGTAAGGGCGCAAAATAATGCGACCGTGAACAAGGTTGATATGGCAGTTAATTTTGAATGTAACATTTTGATCAAATTATGATACGGTGTGAATCAGGTGACTCGTACATAACTTTTACTTTCGACCAATGAATAAAAGTAGGGAATTAGTCCCAGATTATTCATTTTGGTAAACGTTTGCATTCCATTAGTAAACTAACAATTAATTGCTGTATGACACTCACCAAAGGGTATTTTCTTTTTAAGAAGATCTTACTACCCGTTCTCTTTCTCTTCCTTAGCATCGCGGGCTTCTCACAGACTAAAGTGAGGATCAGGGTTTCCGGCACGGTCGCGGACAGCTCAGGTGCGCCTATGAGCCAGGTGACGGTGACGGAGAAGGGGACATCCAACGGCTCGACGACGGGTGCGGATGGAAAATTCTCACTGTTTGTAGCTGGCGAAAGGTCGGTTCTTATCTTTACGTCCGTAGGCTTCACGCCTGTCGAAATGCGGGTTGGCAGCAAACGGGACTTCTCCGCGGTTATGGATCGTGCCAATAAGGAAATGAATGAGATCGTCGTGATCGGGTATGGTACGAAGAGAAAGGAATCGATCACAGGCGCTATTGCTACGGTAACTTCGAAAGATATCGGCCGGGTGCATGCCGGATCGACGGTAAGCTCCGAGCTGGCGGGCAAGTTGCCGGGTGTGACCTTCCGGATGCCTGATGGTCGTCCCGGCGCGTCTGCCAATATACAGATCCGAAACATGGGTACGCCTTTGTATGTTATCGACGGGATCCAGCAGGATGAAACACAATTTAATAATATAGCGCCCAATGATATCGAAAGCATCTCAGTGCTGAAGGATGCTTCTGCTGCGATCTATGGCGTACGTGCGGCCAATGGAGTGGTCGTGGTGACGACGAAGAAAGGGTTAGTGGGCCGCAACAACGTGAATGTGGATGCCTATACGGGTATCCAAAGCTGGACCAGGTTCCCCAAAGTGTTGACGAACTCCTATGACTATGAGTACTATCGGGCGGATGCGGAGATGAATAGCTTTGGCTCGACGAATATCACGCAGGCGGTGCTGGATAAATTCAAACAGGGAGAGTCGGCCGGACCCGAATACCGATCGTTCGACTGGCGGAGTTATGTGATGAACAACAAAGCCCCGCAGCGGCAGGTGAATGTGAACATCAACGGTGGATCGGACAAAGTAACCTATTATGTCTCCGGTACGAACTTCTTCCAGAACTCGGTATTGGGTAAGGAGTATAAGTTTGGACGAACGAATGTGCAGGCCAATGTAACGGCCAAAATAGCCAATGGATTGAAGGTGGGTGTGGATATCAACGGGCGTAGTGAATTCCATGAAAACCCTGGTGTGCCGGGCGGGGATGATTATTTTCTGGCCAGGCTGGCGATTCTTCGGAATACACCGACGGAGCGGCCTTATGCCAATGACAACCCGGCCTATCTCAACGATCTCGGGCCGCACCTGGAGTCCAACTATGCCTTTCTCAACGAAAATCTTTCGGGCAGATACCGCAGCGACAAGCGGGTGGTGCAGGCGAACATGAATGCGGAATACCAGATCCCGGGCGTTCCCGGACTTAGTGTCAGGGGCGTCTACTCGTATTATTTTGCAGACTACCTGGAGAACAACCAGGAGTATACCTATAAGGCCTATACTTATCATCCGGATACGAAGGAATATGCCGTCACGGGTGGCAGCACGAATCCGTGGCGTGACCGGGAACAGATCAAGAACATCAATATCACCCAGCAGCTGCAGCTGAACTACAGCAACAATTTCGGGCAGCATGCGATAGGCGCCACGCTTGTATCCGAACGGATCCAGGTGGACAACCTGCGGAACTGGCTGCATGGTTCACCGATCTCGAACAATCTGCCGCTGCTGTATTTCCCCATAATGGATCAGTACCAGGATGCGGAGGAGAAGGAAGCGCGTATCGGGTATATCGGCCGGGTAACTTATAGTTACGCGAATCGTTATTTCTTCGAGGCCAGCGCAAGGCGGGATGCGAGCTATCTTTTTGCGCCGGACAAACGTGTGGGTTATTTCCCCGGTGCGTCGGCCGGATGGCGGATCACGGAGGAACCCTGGTTCCGGGACCTGGTCAAGAGCCAAAATGTGCTGACCGACCTGAAGATCAGGGCCAGCTATGGACAGCTGGGGGATGACCGGACCATTACAACCGATCTTACCCTGTTCGGGGCAAGGGCTCCCATCGTAGCGCCATATGCATATCTTCCTGGTTATAACTACAACCAGGGCACTTCCATCATCGATGGGAATGCGGTGATCGTGTCACGCGACAAGGGGATACCTACCGATCGCGTCAGCTGGTCCAAGAGCAAGATAACGGACGTAGGGATGGATTTCAGTCTGCTCAATGGCAGGCTGACGGGTACTGTCGACTATTTCTACCGGAAACGTACCGGTCTGGTAGGCCCGAAGAATGATGTCGTCGTCCCTGTAGAGCTGGGGTATACATTGCCGCCAGAGAATACCAATTCCGATGCGCAGTATGGCGAAGAGCTTTCGCTGAATTACAATGGAAGGATCGGCACGTTCAGCTTCAATGTAGGGGGTAATATCTCCTTTACGCGGAGCAAGTTCCTGCGGTCTTATAACCCGGTCTTCAACAACTCTCTTGATCAGTACAGAAACAGCAGGGAAGGTCGGTATCAGAACCTGGACTGGGGGTATACGGTGGTCGGCCAGTTCAAGTCGATGGCGGAGATCCAGGGATATAAGGTGGACATCGACGGACAGGGCAACAGGACGCTTCTGCCGGGTGACCTCATCTATAAGGATTTCAATGGAGATGGAAAGATCGATGGCAATGACGATCGTCCGCTTGGATTTGGATATGGCACACAGCCGAATGTGAACTTTGGCTTTACGATCGGTGCGGCCTATAAGGGTTTTGACTTCCACGCCGACTTCTCCGGTGCGGGTGGTTATACCTGGTATCAGAATTGGGAGCAGCGCTGGGCTTTCCAGAACAATGGCAATATGAACGCCATATTCAAGGACAGATGGCACCGAAAGGATCCCTTTGATCTAAACAGCGAATGGATCGCGGGCAAGTATCCGGCCAATCGTTATAATGTCGGCAATGGGCACAGCGACTATTCGCACAACTCGACCTTCTGGCTGCATAACGTTAGATATATCCGGGCAAGGACTATCGAGCTGGGGTATACGATACCTGGTCACCTGCTGACGAAGGTGAAAATACAGCGCGCCAGATTGTATCTTAATGCCTATAATTTGTTCACCATCGATAATCTGAGGCAGTACGGTGTCGATCCGGAAACGGTGGATGACAATGGTCTGCAATTCCCGCAGAACAGGGTAGTCAACGGGGGGGTGAACCTTACTTTTTAAAATTGTCGAAAGCACAAAATATTTCAATGAAAAAGATTGTCATACTAACGATACTTCCTGTTCTGATGGGCGTCGCGGGTTGCAAAAAGGACAGCAACTTCTTAAATGTAGCGCCGACACAGGTAATCCCATCCGACGTGGCCTTCTCCGATCCGGCGCTGGTCCTGTCCATATTGGGTGATCTCTACAACCGGCAGCTTGATTTTTCGTCTTTGGATGGTTATCTGCTGGATCCGAACGATCCCAATTCGGGTATCGCCGGCTGGAGGAGTTTTGCGGACTTCGGGGAGAGCTTTCCTTCGGAAGCGGGCAGCTATAACATCGTCCGGAATACAAGCTGGCCCTATAATTCCTGGTGGACCTGGGACTATACCTATGTCCGTGATCTGAATCTTTTTATCCAGCGGGACAGCGCTTCGACGGAGCTGCTGGCCGCGGACAAGTCGCGTTTTCTGGCCGAGGGGCGGTTTCTTCGGGCGAACTATTATTTCGACATGGTAAAGCGGATGGGCGGTGTGCCGCTGATCCTTCAGCCACTGGAGTACGACTACAAGGGTAATGTCAGCTCTTTGCAGTATCCGAGGGCGAAGGAGTCGGAGATCTATGACTTCGTGATCAGCGAGGCGGAGGCGATAAAGAACCTGCTGCCTTCTGATGCCAATGAAAAGTCAAGGGCTACCAAGGCAGCCGCGCTGGCCATGGAAGCAAGGGCGGCGCTGTATGCAGGCTCTATCGCCAAATATGGAGCAGGCACGCCGCAGGTCTCTCTGCCGGGCGGAGAAGTAGGTATCTCTGCGGCCAAGGCGAACGATTATTATACGATAGCGTTGAGGGCTGCGGGTGAGATCATCAACGGCAGTGCCGGTCCCTATGCATTGTACAAAGTGCTGCCGGATCTTTCGGACAATTTCGCGGCCATCTTCACGGATAAGAGCAGCGTGAACCAGGAGAGTATTTTTGTCGAAGACTTCAAGGCGAATGCGGGCAAGACGCATGCTTTTACGACCAATGACCAGCCTTATTCCTTTTCGGACGAAGGAGGAGATGCGGGCAGGCTGGATCCTTCACTGAATCTCGTGGAGGCCTTTGAGAAGCTGGATAACACCTATGCCCCGATACCGACGACGGATGGCGGCGGGAACCCGATATATTATACGAATCAGCAGGACATATTTGCCGGCAGGGATGCACGGCTGGCGGGGACGGTACTTTTACCGAACGGCCTATTCAAAGGCACCCATGTCGACATCTGGGCCGGTTATCAGCTGGCCGATGGCAGCGTCCTGACCAGCGACGAGGCCGGTAATCTGAAACCGTTGCCTGGTACGACTGCTCCCGTGCAGGTAGTCGGTAAGGATGGTCCGGTCA
>Ga0193716_1001638_pt1 | contig 12946 bp, 9 predicted proteins | sample U2c1metaG_FD_145901 | JGI IMG/M metagenome (GOLD analysis project Ga0193716, IMG submission 145901) | Soil microbial communities from a riparian zone of the East river system, Colorado, United States - U2c1 | ecosystem: Environmental > Terrestrial > Soil > Riparian zone | place: USA: East River...
CGCGGACCACGAGCTCCGGCTCGAAGAGCAGTTCCTCCATCGACACCTCGATGCCCGCGATCTGGTTCGCGAGCAGCTCGACCGCGGCGCGGCCCATCGCCTCGATCGGCTGGCGCACGGTCGTCAGCGGCGGGTCGGTGCAGGTCATGAGCGCGGAGTCGTCGTAACCGATGACCGAGATGTCGTCCGGGGTGTTCAGGCCGAGACGCCGCACGGCGCGGATCACGCCCAGCGCGAGCGGGTCGCTCGCGCAGATGAGGCCGGTGATGCCGTTCTGCACGAGCCGCGTGCCGACCGCCTGACCACCCTCGACGGAGAACATCGTGTGGCCGATCGTGTGCTCGTCGACGGTGAGGCCGATCCGCCGCGCGCACTGTTTGAACGCGACCAGCTTGCGTCGCGACGGGATGTGGTCGCGGGGCCCGAGCACCATGCCGATCCGCTGGTGCCCGAGTGCGACGAGATGCCCGAACGCCTGCTCGACGGCGACCGCGTCGTCGCACGACACGACCGGGTAGTCGAGGTCGATGGCCGCGTTGACCAGCACGACCGGCAGCTTGCGGCGCGCGAGCTGGTAGTGGTGCTCGTGGTTCGCGTCGTCCTCTGCGTGGCTGCCGCCTGCGAACACGACGCCAGAGACCTGCTGCGCGAGCAGCAGCTCGACGTAGTCCGGCTCGGAAACGCCGCCGGTGCACGTGCACAGCACCGGCGTGAAGCCCTGCTGCGCGAGCCCGCTGCCGACCACGTCGGCGAGCGCGGGGAAGATCGGGTTCTGCAGCTCCGGGAGCACCAGGCCGACGAGGCGGGCCCGTTCGCCGCGTAGCTGCGTCGGCCGTTCGTAGCCGAGCACGTCCAGTGCGGTGAGTACGGCCTGCCGGGTCGCCTCCGAGACACCCGGCTTCCCGTTGAGCACTCGGCTCACGGTCGCCTCACTGACACCGACCTTCTTGGCCACCTCGGAGAGCCGTCTTTGCGCCATGCTTGCAAGTCTACGACAACTCTTGCAAGGACTTGCGCTGACTTGCGGCCTGTGGGCGAAATGTCTGTTCCCAAGTGCCGTGAAGGGTCGACCCGCGCGTGTCCTACCGTGTCGTGGTCGCTCGCGATGGCACCATGTGTCGCGGTCACGGGGAAGGACGGTGGTCGGGTTGGCGGAGTCTGAGGCTCTGTTGCCGGCCACCGTGGTGACCGCCCATCTTGCCGCGTGCGCCGCCGCGCTCGCGGACGCCGACCTGCCGGTCGCGGACCTGGCCGAGACGCTCGACCGGCTGGTCGCCGGGCAGCGGCACATCTCGGCCGCGCTCGCGGCCGTCTCCGGCCGGCTCGCGCGGGGTCCGGTGACCGAGGAACGGGCCGCGCTCGTCGAGGTCCTGCGTGCCGCCGCCGCTGCGTCCGGCCACGCCGCCGACGCGCTCGCCGCCGGTGAACAGCTGTTCGAAATTGTTGCGGACGAATCACGCTTTTAGCTGGTCAGGGCCACTTTTGCGGACTAGAATGAGATCAGTCCGCTAGTGGGAGGTTCGTCTATGCGAAGCGTCTGGAACGGCACGATCAGGTTGGGTCTCGCGAACATCCCGGTGAAGGCGTACGGCGCCACCGAGGAGCAGGGCACCGGCCTGCACCACGTGCACGTGACCGACGGCGGCCGGGTGCGGCACCGCAGGGTGTGCGAGGTCGACGGAGCCGAGGTGGAGCTCGCCGAGCTGGCCAGGGGATACGTCATGCCGGGCGGCGAGGTGGTGGTGCTGACCGACGAGGACTTCGCGAAGCTGCCGCTGCCGACGTCCCGCGCCATCGAGGTCCAGGCGTTCGCGCAGGTGGAGGAGATCGACCCGATCTACTTCGCGCGGAGCTACCACCTGGAGCCGGAGCCGGCGGGTGCGAAGTCGTACGTGCTGCTGTCCGAGGCGTTGCAGCGGTCCGGCCGGGTGGCGGTGGTCAAGATCGCGCTGCGGCAGCGCGAGACGCTCGGGGTCCTGCGCATCCGCGACCAGGTGGTCGTGCTGGAGACGATGCTGTGGCCGGACGAGATCCGCCGGCCGGAGTTCCCGTTCCTGCACCAGGACATCGACGTCAGCGAGACGGAGCTGCACGAGGCCGTCGCGCTGATCGAGAGCCTGTCGGAGAAGTTCGTGCCCGCGCGGTACACCGACAGCTACCGCTCGGCGTTGCAGGCGCTGGTGCGGTCGAAGATCGACGGGAACGAGCTGGTGCAACCGGCGGCCGCGTCCCAGCTTGAGGGCGCCGCCGACCTGCTGAGCGCCCTGCGGACCACGCTGGCCGACAAGCGGGTGCCGAGGCAGCGCGTCGAGGAGGCCCGCGCCGCGGAGACCGCGGCCGAGACGGCGTCCGCCACCGCGAAGAAGGCGGCGCGGAAGAAGCGGGCGACGACGAAGTCGCGGTAGACAGCGAAAAGAGCGGGCCTGTCCGGTGATCCGGGCAGGCCCGCTCTTGTGCTACTTGCCGTCACCCATCAGGCCCTCGCGTAGCTGTTCCAGCGTGCGCGACAGCAGGCGGGACACGTGCATCTGCGAGATGCCGATCTTGTCGGCGATCTGCGTCTGGGTCATGTGCCGGAAGAACCGCAGCGTCAGGATCATCCGCTCGCGCTCCGGCAACTGTTCGATCAGGGGCCGCAGCGACTCGTAGTTCTCGACGCCGTCGAGCGCGGCGTCCGGTTGGCCAAGCTTGTCGCCGAGCGGGTCGGAGTCGGAGTCCGGCGAGAGCGCCTCGTCCAGTGACATCGAGTGGTACGCGTTGCCAGCTTCGAGGCCTTCGTACACCTGCTCCGGCGAGAGATCGAGGTGTTTGCCCAGCTCACTCGGGGTCGGCGCACGGCCGAGGCGTTGGGACAGCTCGGCGCTGGCCGCGTTGATGGCCAGGTTCAGCTCTTTGAGCCGCCGAGGGACGTGCATCGACCATGAGGCGTCTCGGAAATGTCTTCGCACCTCGCCCATGACCGTGGGGACGGCGAACGACAGGAAGTCGGTGCCCCGGTCGGGCTGGAAGCGGTCGACGGCGTTGATGAGACCGAGGGTGGCGACCTGGATCAGATCCTCCCTCGGCACGCCGCGGTTGCTGAACCGTGCGGCGATGTGCTCGGCCAGCGGCAGGTGGCCGGTCACCAGTGCGTTGCGAAGCGTCGCGCGTCTCGGGTCGCCATCGGGAAGTTCCGCCATCTCGACGAACTTCGGGGTGAGGTGTTCGTAGCCGGTGGCCGAGGTCTCCTGGTTTCTGGCGCGCGAACTCTGGGTCCCGGTCACCCGGGCAGCCCTTCCGACCTCCGCTTGGCTAGTTCGATGTGCACGAGAGGTGCGTCCGAGTCGTCCGGGCCGTCGATCCACGTCGCCGTGTGGTCGGTGAGCGTGGTGAGCACCCGCCAACCGAACGAGTCGCTGCTCGGCTTGGTGTCGCTTGTGGACGGAGCGCTGACCACGAACCGGATCTCTTCCGCGTTGACGTGGAAGGCACAGCGCAGCGTCGACCGCGGCGCGCTCTGTGTGATCAGCGTGGAACACGCCTCGTCGACCGCGAGGCGGAGGTCCGCGATCGAGTCGAGGTCGAAGTCGGCACGCATGGCGATGCTCGCGGCCAGCGAGCGGATGATCGGCAGGTTGGTGAGCACGGCGGCGATGCGCAGCTCGATCTCTTCAGGACTGCCGTCCTCGGTTACCTCGAACATTTAGCCGGAGTACCCACAATCTTGAAGTCGAACACAGACTTTGAGGTCCAACACAGGTTGCTCCGGCCGCTTCGTGACCGCGCCCACATACCGTATCGGGTCCACCGGTCCGGCTCAAGCTGCCCGCGCTGACCTGCGAAGACGTCCAGTCGTGATGATCAGTCCACAAAGGACGGCTGAGTGTTGGTTCGGCGAGGGCGAGCAGGTGGTCACGGCGAACGAGGGGCGCCACGGTCTTCCTCGAGGAGCAGGCGGCCGACTTCCTTCGCGGTCCTCGACCAGGCCTGACACTCCACAGAGGACCGGGCGGGCCCTTCGGCCGCGGCCGACATGTTTCCGGCCTACCGTTGGCGCATGTCACGGGTACGCGAGTTCCGACGTCTGCACGACGACTTCCTGCTGCTGCCGAACGCGTGGGACGCCGCCTCCGGGGCCGCGCTCGCGCGCGCCGGCTTCGCCGCGGTCGGCACCACCAGCCTCGGCGTCGCCTCGGCCGCCGGTCTGTCCGACGGCGCCGGCGTCGCCCGCGCGGCGACCTTCGCACTCGCCGCCCGGCTGACCGGCCTTCCGGTGCCGGTGTCGGTCGACATCGAGGGCGGTTTCAGCGACGACCCGGCCGAGGTCCGGGCGCTCGGCGCCGAGCTGGCCGCCATGGGTGTGGCCGGCGTGAACCTGGAGGACGGCCACGCGGACGGCACCCTCGCCGACCCGAAGCGCCAGTCCGAGCTGGTCGCCGCGTTGAAGGAGAGCGACCTGTTCGTCAATGCCCGCACCGACACCCACTGGCTCGGCGTCGACCGGGACAGCACGCACGACCGGTGTCGCGCCTACGTCGCGGCGGGCGCCGACGGTGTGTTCGTGCCCGGCGTGACGGCCGACGACGAGATCCGTGCGCTCGTCGCGGCGGTGCCGGCGCCGGTGAACCTGTTGTTCGCGCCCGGCCGGCAGTCCGTCCGTGAGCTGGCGGCCCTCGGGGTGCGTCGGGTCAGCACCGGTTCGCTGCTGTTCCGTGCGGCACTCGGCGCCGCGCTCGAGACGGCCGCCGCGGTCCGCGACGGCACGTCGATCACGCCGAACGTGCCCGCCTACGGCCAGATCCAGGAACTGGTCGCGGCGGGCACGACTGACGCGGAGGCGACGACGGGATTCGAACCCGTGTGAAAGGCTTTGCAGGCCTCCGCCTATCCTCTCGGCCACATCGCCAAACCGTGTGCTGACAACACAAAGCTCTCATCGCGGGACCCGTGCGTCAACGCGTCCCGCAGGATGGGAATACCCGCGACAGCCGACCTCCCGTGTGGGAGGCCGGCTGCTTTGGTTGCTCGGTCAGGCGTTCGCCGGGACCTTGGCGTCCTTTTCGGACTCCTCGGACTCCTGGGTAGCAGGCTCCGTGTCGTCTTCGAGCAGTGGTGCGGCGCTCGGGCTGTTCAGCACCTCGTCGTCCAGGATGCCGGTGCCGCGTGCGACCAGGATCGGCACCGCGATCTGGCCGCCGACGTTCGTGGCCGTGCGCATCATGTCCAGGATCGGGTTGATGGCGAACACGATCGCGACGCCGGTGGCGATCACCTCGGCCGGCAGGTTCACCGCCGCCAGCGTGAGCGTCAGCATGGTGAACCAACCGGTGGTGCCCGCGGTGGCGAGCGAGCCGAACGTGGCCACCAGCACGATCAGCACGTAGTCCCCGAAGGACAGCGCGATGCCGTTCAGGTTGGCGATGAAGATGGTGGTGACGGCCGGGAAGACCGCGGCGCACCCGTCCATCTTCGTCGTCGTGCCGAGCGGGACGGCGAAGCTCGCGTAGCCGCGCGGCACACCGAGGTTCACCGCGGCCTGGCGGGACAGCGGCAGCGTCGCGCCGGAGGACTGCGAGACGAACGCGAACTGCAGTGCGGTCCACGACTTGCGGAAGTACGTCAGCGGGTTGATCTTGCCGACGAACCGCAGCAACACCGGGTAGACCACGAACAGGACCAGCGCGCAGCCGAGGTACACGGCGACGATCAGCGAGATCAGCGGTTGGAAGAACTCGTTGCCGTAGCTCGCGAACGCGTTGCCGAGCAGGCCGAGCACACCGATCGGCGCGAGCCAGATGATCCAGCCGAGCACCTTCTGGATGATGTCGAACGCGGCCCGGTTGAAGCTCACGAACGCACCGGCGCGGTCACCGAGCGCGTACGCCGCGCCACCGACCAGCAGCGCGATGAACACCACCTGCAGCACGTTGCCCTCGGTGAACGCGCTGAACACGTTCGTCGGCACGATGCTCTGGATGAACGCCCACCAGTCGCCGGGCGCGCGCTCCGCGATGTTCGCGACGGCGTCCTCGGACGGGGTGACCCGCACGCCGCTGCCGAGGTTGCCGATCGTGCCGATGGCGATGCCGATGAGCACCGCGATCAGCGAGGTCGCCGCGAACCAGAGCAGGGTGCGGCCGCCGAGCCGGGCGGCCGTCCGTGGGCCGCCCAGCCGGCGCAGACTGGTGATGCCGACCACGATCGCGGTGAACACCAGCGGTATCACCGTGAACTGCACGAGGCTGACGAATACTTCGCCGATGCGGGACAGGGTGGTGGCGAGCCAGGAGACCTCGGCCTGCTTGGCGATGAAGCCGAGCAGCGCGCCGAGCACCAGGCCGGCGAGCACTGCCACGCCGAACACCGTGTTCCGGCGGGATCTCGGTTGTGTGGTTGTCGACATCTGTACTCCAGGGCGTGTGGGGTTGACGGCTCGTGCAACGGCCGATCCGGTGCGACTCTTCCCCATCGGGCGCTGATCAGGTGTCCTTCTCACCATGTGGACCAGACCATTTTGACCTCGACCTAACTTGAGGTCATAGGTTCGTGGCATGGAAACGATTCTGGTGACCGGCGCCACCGGCAACGTCGGCCGGCACGTGGTGAACGAGCTGCACGCGGCGGGACATCCGGTGCGGGCCCTGACCCGCTCGCCCGCCGACGCCAACCTGCCGGCCGGCGTCGAGGTGGTGCGCGGCGAGCTGCCCGACCTGGCCGAGTCCGTGCTCGACGGCGTCGGGCCGGTGTTCCTCGTGTGGCCGTTCACCACCGCGGACGACGCGCCGCCGGTGATCGACCTGATCGCGCGGCACGCCAGCCGGGTGGTGTTCCTGTCCGCGCGTGGCGTGCCGGACGACGACGACGCCGCGAACGCCCCGGGTGCGCTGTTCCACGCGCGGGTCGAGTCGTTGCTGCGGCACAGCGGTGTCGAATCGACGTTCCTCCGCGCCGGTGGCTTCGCGTCGAACACGCTGCTGTGGGCGGACGGCGTGCGGGAGGGCGTGGTGCGCTGGATCTACGGCGACGCCGTCCGGCCGCTCGTGCACGAACACGACCTCGCCGACGTCGCCGTCCGGGCGCTCACCGAGCCGGGGCACGCGGGGGAGCGGTATGAGCTGACCGGGCCGGAGGCGCTCACGCAGGCCGACCAGTTGAGGCTGATCGGCGAGGCAGTCGGCCGCGACGTGCGCTGGGAGGAGCTGGACGTGGCGGCCGCGCGGGCGGATCTGCTCGCGCGCGGCTGGGCGCCGGACTTCGTGGAGGGCGGGCTCGCGTACTGGGCCACGCTGATCGACAACCCGGAGTCGGTGACGAAGACCGTCGAAGAGGTGACCGGCAAGCCAGGTCGTTCGTTCGGGGAGTGGGCCCGCGATCACGCGGACGCGTTCCGCTGAGTGCGGTTTGGGCCTCCGGCCCCCGGTTTCCAGCTTACCGGCGGGCACCGACAGTTTCGGGTGTCGAGCGGTGCGCCTGTGGACAGGTCGTCCGTTGTGGACAACCGCGCCGTGACGACCGTTCGGCGGTCCGGTTCTGTCGGCGCCCTGCCGTAGCGTGGCAACCGGGGGCCGGAGGCCAACCCTCACTCAGCTCAGCAGTGTGCCTTCACCTTCTGCAGGTTCGTCACCAGGTTGGGCGGGCCGTCGAGCGGCGCCGGGTCCTCCGGTGTCGGTTGCACGCCACCCGCGGCCACCTTGTCGAGCGTGGCAAGGCCGGAGTCGCCGATCGTGCCGAAGATCGTGTAGTCCGGGCGCAGGTAGGCGTTGCCGTAGACGAGGAAGAACTGGCTGCCGTTGGTGTCCGGGCCCGCGTTGGCCATCGCGAGGGTGCCGCGCGGGTAGATCTTCCGCGCGCCGGTCGGGTCGGTCGGCGCCGGCTCGAGGCCCACCGGAAGCTCGTCGGCGTACTTGTACCCGGGACCGCCCTCACCGGTGCCGCTCGGGTCGCCGCACTGCAACACCTCGAGCGTCGGGTACGTGGTCAGCCGGTGACACGTCGTCCGGTCGTAGAACCGCCACTTCGCCAGGTGCACGAAGCTCTGGACGGTGCACGGGGCGACCGACCGGTCGAGCTTCAGCGGCACCGGGCCCTGGTTGGTGCTGACGGACACCTTCACCGTGCCGCGGTTGGGCGTGCGGTGCGGGTCGGGCGGCAGCGGCACCGGCCTGGCCGCCGGCTCGTCGGGGGTCTTCGTGTACTGGCATGGGCCGTGGGTGGACCCGCCGCGGTCGGCCGCCGCGCCGGTCGGCGCCGCGATCGTCAGACTCGCGGCGGCTATCAGCAGGGTGCTCGCCGCGATCGTGAACTTCCTGAACACTGGCTCTCCTCGTCCCTCGGGGCGAGGCAGTCTAGGCCGGTCGGGACCCGTCACACCAGGCCTCCTACGGCCCGCTCGAGAATCGAACTCGCATCCTTGACAAACCGGGCGGTCGGTTTCGTACGCTGAGTGCAGTCGTCACCAGGTCAGGTTCAGGCGATGACGAAGCCTACCTTCAAGCCCTGGAGGACAAGTGCACGCTCGTCAACGAACCGAGACGCTCACCGCCGAGCCGGCCCCCGTCATCGTCGACGTGGTGCCAGAGCGCGCCGGCACCAGTCTTTCCGCCCGCCGCTGCGTTTCGCTGCGCTGCCGCCGCGACACCGAGACCGGCGCGTTGACACCCCGGCCCGCCGCCGCGCGGTCGCTGCTGTGCGGCCACTGCCGCGACGACCTCGACCAGCGGCTGCGCAACCTGCCCGACCTGTACGTGGCGATGGAGCGGTCCGGTCGCACCCCCGGGGTCCCGCTGTCCCCGCGCACGGTCGAGGTGCGCGCGGCGATCCGCGGCGTGCTCGCGTCGTGGGCGCAGGTGGTGGTCGACGAGCGGGCGGTGTCCCGGCCGATCCGCAACGTGGCCGGCATGGCCGAGTTCCTGCGCCGGCACGTCGACTGGCTCGGCGCGCACCCGGCGGCCGCGGAGATCGCCAGCGAGGTCGGCGAGCTGGTCACCGCGGCGTCGGAGCTGATCGACTCCGACGCGTCGTGGCGGGTGGTGGTCGGCAAGTGCGCGGACCCGCGCTGCACGGGCGACCTCGTCGCGTGGATGCGACCGTTCGCGACCGCCGAGCCGTCGGAGATCACGTGCACGCAGAACCGTGACCACGCGACGAGGTCGCCGGGGTGGGAGAGCCGGCGGCGCGACTCCGCGTAGCGCCCCATGACCAGTTCGTACCCCGCGCCGATCGCCGTGGTGTCGATGGCCTGCCGGCTGCCGGGCGGTGTCGAGTCCGCGGAGGACTACTGGCGGCTCCTCGTCGACGGCGAAGAGGCGGGCAGCCACCCGCGTGTCGGCGAGCTGTTCGACGCCGCCTTCTTCGGTATCCCAACGCGCGCGGCGCAGTCGATGGACCCCGGGCACCGGGCGCTGCTGGAGACCGCCTGGGAGGCGTTCGAGCGGGCCGGGGTTCGCCCGGAGTCGTTGCGGGACAGCAGCACCTGCGTGTATGTCGGCGACCGGCTCTCTGGTCGGGTCGCGCACGCGTTCGGCCTGCGTGGTCCCGAGGTCGGCGTGGACGCGACGTCGCCGCTGGGGTCGCTGCGTCGCGCGTGTGTCGCGTTGGGGTCGGGGGAGTGCGACCTCGCGCTCGCCGGCGGGGTGACGGAGCGGGGCTGCGGCCTGTTCGTCCTCAAGCGACTGTCCGATGTGGACTCTGACGACCAGGTGCTCGCGGTGGTCGGCAAGGACGACGTCACGCGCGCCGACCTCGACGCCGTCGAGACGACCGGCATCGTTGGGCTGATCAAGCTGATGCTCGCGTTGCGCAACAAGACCAGCCGGGGCGCCCGGCCGCGGCGCGCCGGTGTGTCGGAGCTCCTGCGCGACGGCGCGACCACGCACGTGGTGATCGAGGAGGCGCCCGCGCCGGCATCGCGTATCGCGCGGACCGGCGTCGCCGGGACTCCGGTCGTGGTGTCCGGGCGCGACGAGGCCGCGCGTGCGGCGAACGCGTCGCGCCTCGCCGACTGGCTCGACACGCCCGGCGTCGGCTCGTTGGCGGACGTCGCCAGGTCCGCCAGCATGCGCACGCGGTTCGACTGCCGCGGCGCGGTCGTCGCGCGCGATCTCGCCGAGGCTGTGCGCGGACTGCGTGTCCTCGCCGCCGGCGATCAGCGGCCGGGGGTGGTCGCCAGCACCGTGCGGGCCGGGGGTCTCGCGATGCTGTTCGCCGGACAGGGCGCGCAGCGGGTCGGCATGGGTCGCGGGCTGCGGGCGGTGTTCCCCGCGTTCCGTGCCGCGTTCGACGCCGCGTGCGCGGCCGTCGATGTCCACTTGGGACGGTCGGTCGCCGACGTGATCGACACCGACTCCGTGCACCGGCCCGAGTTCATGCCGCCCGCGCTGTTCGCCGTGGAGGTCGCGCTGTACCGGCTGTGGGAGTCGTGGGGCGTCGCCCCGGACGCGGTCGCGGGCGACTCGGTCGGTGAGCTGGTCGCCGCGCACGTCGCCGGCGCGTTGCGCCTCGACGAGGCGGCCCGTCTCGTGGTCGCCAGGGGCCGGCTCGGCGCGGACGAGTACGCCGAGGTCGTCGCCGCGGCGGATTTCGGGCAGCCGACCATGACCGTGGTCAGCACGGTCACCGGCGTGCTCGACGCGGTCCGCGCGCTCGACGAGCGTGGCGTCGGCCATTTCGTCGAGTGCGGGCCGGTGTCCGGCGACGAGGTGCACGCGGTGCTCACCGCCCTCGCCGCACTGCACGTCGCGGGCCACGACCTCGACTGGACGGCGTTGTTGGCGGGCACCGGCGCGGCCCGGGTGCCGTTGCCCACCTACGCGTTCCGGCGTGACCGGCACTGGCTCACGGCCGGCGACGTCCGCCCGGAGGCGCCGCCGCACCCGTGGCTGCGGACCATCACCGCGACCGCCGACGGCGAGGGGCACGTGCTCACCGGCCGGGTCTCGCTCGCCGAGCAGCCGTGGCTCGCCGACCACACGGTGTTCGGCACGGTCGTCGTGCCCGGCGCCGGGCTGCTCGAACTGGTGCTGAACGCGGCGCGTCAGGTCGGCGCGGTCGGCGTCGGTGAGCTGGTGCTCGGCCGGCCGCTGGTGCTGCCGGAGACCGGGCACGTGCGGCTGCGCGTGACGGTCGGGCCGCTCGCGGTGGACGGCAGGCGCCCGGTTTCCGTGTGCTCCCAACGAGAGTACGGCCACGAGGCGTGGCAACGGCACGCGACCGGCGAGCTGGTCGACGACCCGGTGGCCGACGGCGCCGACGGGTTCGCCGAGCTGGCCGAGTGGCCGGTCGCGGACGCGACGCCGCTCGACCCGAACGACGTCTACGACACCCTCGACCGCCTCGGCCACGCCAACGGGCCCGCGTGCCGGGGACTCGTCGAGGTGTCGCGGCGCGGCGCGGTGGCGTTCGGACTCGTGTGCCCCGCACTGCTCGACGCCGCACTGCACGCGCTCGCGGTGGTCGGGCCGGTCCGCGACGCGGTGATGTTGCCGACCCGGTGGCGCGGCGTCGAGCTGCGCCCCACGACGAGCACCACGCTGCGGGTACGGGTCGAGCAGGCGGCGCACGACAGCGCCCGCGTGTGGATCGCCGACGAGCACGGCCACCCGGTCGGCTACCTCGACGAGGTGTGCCTGACCGCGACGAGCGCGGCCGACCTCCGGGGCGGCGACCCGCTGGAGCACCTGTACCGGGTGGCGTACCAGCCGATCGAGCCGGCCGCCGGCGAGGTCGCGCCGGACCGGCTGGTGGTGGACCTGACGAGTGCCTCGGCCGCCGGCGACCCGGCGGGCCAGGCGACCACGATGGCGACCGAGACACTGCGGCTCGTGCGTCGGCTGCTCACCGAGAACGACTCGGAGCTGGTGTTCCTCACGAGGGGCGTGACGATCGAGCCCGACGTCGACGGGCTGGTGGCCGCGCCGGTGTGGGGCCTCGTGCGGTCCGCGCGGGCCGAGCATCCCGACCGAACACTGCGACTGGTCGACATCGGTCGCGACGCCGCCCCCGCCGCGGTGTCCGCCGCACTCGCCGCGACGGAGCCGGAGCTGGTGGTGACCGGCGCCGACGTACTCGCGCCCCGACTGACACCGGTGGTCGAGGAGGACCACTCGGCCGGGCCGCGACCCGATCCGGCCGGCACGGTGCTGATCACCGGCGGCACCGGTGAGCTCGGCCGTCTGATGGCGACGCATCTTGTTGTCACGCATGGGATGCGGCACCTCGTCCTCGCGTCGCGGCGGGGTCCGGACGCGCCGGGTGCGGACGACCTCGTCGCCGAGTTGTTCGACGCGGGCGCCGAGTCCGTGCGGGTGATCGCCGCCGATGTGGCCGACCGCGCGCAGGTCGTCGCTCTTCTGTCCGAAGTGGACTCGCGGCACCCGCTCACCGCTGTGCTGCACCTCGCCGGTGTGCTCGACGACCGCCTCGTCACCGGGCAGGACCCTCGGCGGTTCGCACGCGTGCTCGCGCCGAAGGTCGCCGGCGCGTGGCACCTGCATGAGCTGACCCGCGCCGCGCCGCTCGCCGCGTTCGTGTTGTTCTCCTCGGTGTCCGGGGTGTTCGGCAGCGCCGGGCAGAGCAACTACGCGGCCGCCAACACCTTCCTCGACGCACTCGCCGCGCACCGGCGTGCCGACGGGCTCGTCGCGACCAGCCTGTCGTGGGGCCTGTGGGAGCAGTCCGGCACCGGCATGAGCGCGCACCTCGGCGAGGCCGAGCTGGCCCGTCTGCGCAGGCAGGGCATCACCGCGCTCACCGCGCACCAGGGCCGCACGGCGTTCGACGCCGCGCTGTCCCGGCCGGAGGCACAGCTCGTGCCGGTCCGGCTGAGCCGCGAACCGGCCGGTGGCGCGGAACCAGCCGCGCCACTTCGCGACCGGCTCGCTGCACTGACCGACGACGCGCGCCGCGCCGAGGTGACGCTCCTGGTACGGCGTGCGGCGGCGGTCGTGCTCGGCACGGCGGTCGGCGAGCG
>Ga0193716_1001640_pt1 | contig 12935 bp, 10 predicted proteins | sample U2c1metaG_FD_145901 | JGI IMG/M metagenome (GOLD analysis project Ga0193716, IMG submission 145901) | Soil microbial communities from a riparian zone of the East river system, Colorado, United States - U2c1 | ecosystem: Environmental > Terrestrial > Soil > Riparian zone | place: USA: East River...
GTATGGGCGCCGGTGGCGAAACGGCCCACCAGGTTCATCACATCGATCGAGCCCTGGGCGCTTTCGAAATAGGCGCCCGCCAGCATCATCTTGTCGTCACCGCCCGGGGTGATGGAGAGATACTGGCTGCCCAGGAAACCCGCCGAGGTCACCAGCACGGAGGAATCGGCGGGGATCTTGATGTCGTCGCGGATGCTCATATGCACCGTGGCCAGATAGGTCTTGGGATCCAGGGTCAGGTCCGTCACCGAACCGATCTTGATCCCGGCCAGCCGCACATCGGTGCCGATGCCCAAGCCGTCGACCTTGGCCAGCTTGGCGTTGAGCTCATAGCCCGACAGGCTGCCGGTGCCCGTGCGGTAATAGGCAAAGGCGAGGAACGCCACTGCGACCGCGACCACCGCGGCGCCGATAAGGGTTTCGGCGATATTGTTCTGCTGCATGACCTTGCTGCTCATAAATCAGTCCGGCTTCCAGGCCTGGTAATCGCCGGTGGCCGGCGGGCGGGCGCCGCCCTTGGAAAGGCTGCCGCCGGGACGATAGGCGCCGTCGGTGCCGGTGAGGTTGGGTTGATGCGGCTGCTCGAAGCTGCGGGCCTTGAGCGGCGCACGGGTGGGCGGCTCGGCATAGGTGTGGTGCAGCCAGCCATGCCAGTCGGGCGGCACACGGCTGGCCTCGACGGTGCCATTGTAGAGCACCCAGCGGCGCGAACCGTCCTTGTTCTGGTAGTAGCGGTTGCCGAAATCGTCGGTCCCCACCGCGCTGCCGGACAGCCAGGTGGTGAGCAGCGTTCCCCAGGTCGCAGAGTTCCACCAGGAAAAGATCATCTTGAAAAAGGACATGAAGGGGGGCCCGGGGACTCGGCCCGGACTATAGGCGGCAAGGGCGTTTTTCGCCAATGCCGCAGTGCGTCAGACTCGGCCTTTTTCACTTATCCCCAAACCGTCCCAAGGCCGGTGTGACGCTGTGATGAAATGAACCGAAAAATATTTCGGAGCCTTAATCCGAAGCCCGCTTGACTCGCGGCTTTTTGGCCGCCCGGCGCCCTACCACATCTGGCGATTAAGACTTGTGTAACTACTATTTGCTTGCGCGCACCTTTCCGTCGGGTCCATATTTGGGGAAGTCACCCCTTGTGACCACCATATCTGGCGACGACGACCCCGCTGCGAAGCATCCTTCGCGGGCGGGAAACTGTCCCCGAAATGGCGGCTTTCGGGGATGCCTGGGCCAGTCCAACGCTTTTTCTCGGGGTACCCGTCATGCGCATTCGCCGTCATTTTACGGTTGAGGGTCATTCGCCGTACGAAGGCATCGCCTTCAAGAACGCCGCCAGCGAGATCCGCAACCCGGACGGTTCCATCGTCTTCAGCCAGACCGACATCGAGGTGCCGGAAAGCTGGAGCCAGGTCGCCGCCGACGTGCTGGCGCAGAAGTATTTCCGCAAGGCGGGCGTGCCCAAGACCCTCAAGCCGGTGCCCGAAGAAGGCGTGCCGGAATTCCTCTGGAAAAAGCAGGGCGGCAAGGACACCAAGGAAACCACCGGCGAGAAATCCGCCAAGCAGGTGTTCGACCGCCTGGCCGGCACCTGGACCTATTGGGGCTGGAAGGGCGGCTATTTCGACGGCGAAGCCGATGCCCAGACCTTCTATGACGAGTTGTGCCACATGCTGGCATCGCAGAAATGCGCCCCCAACAGTCCGCAATGGTTCAACACCGGGCTGCACTGGGCTTACGGCATCGATGGTCCCGGCCAGGGCCACTACTATGTCGATCACAAGAGCGGGCGGCTGACCAAATCGGCCAGCGCCTATGAACATCCCCAGCCCCACGCCTGCTTCATCCAGAGCGTCAAGGACGACCTGGTCAATGAAGGCGGCATCATGGATTTGTGGACCCGCGAGGCGCGGCTGTTCAAATATGGCTCCGGCACGGGCACCAACTTCTCGCCCCTGCGCGGCGCGGACGAGCGTCTGTCGGGCGGCGGCAAGTCCTCCGGCCTGATGAGCTTTTTGAAGATCGGCGATCGCGCCGCCGGCGCCATCAAGTCGGGCGGCACCACGCGCCGCGCCGCCAAGATGGTGATCGTGGATGTCGACCATCCCGACATCGAGGACTTCATCGACTGGAAGGTGATCGAGGAACAGAAGGTCGCCGCCCTGGTGGCGGGTTCCAAGCTGACCGAGCGCCATCTGAAAGCCGTGCTGAAGGCCTGCGTCAATTGCGAAGGTTCGGGCGGCGACTGTTACGACCCGCAGAAAAACCCGGCCCTGCGCCGCGAGATCAAGGCCGCGCGCAAGAGCATGATCCCCGACAGCCTGATCGAGCGGGTCATCAGCTATGCCCGCCAAGGCTACAAGGACATCGACTTCCGCACCTATGACACCGACTGGGACAGCGAGGCCTATACCTCGGTAGCGGGCCAGAATTCCAACAACACCGTGCGCGTCACCGATGAATTCCTCGCCGCCGTGCTGGAAGACAGCAACTGGGACCTGGTCAATCGCGGCAGCGGCAAGATCGCCAAGACCATCAAGGCGCGCGAGTTGTGGGACAAGGTGTCCTATGCCGCCTGGGCCTGCGCCGATCCGGGCATCCAGTTCCACACCAGCATCAACGATTGGCACACCTGCCCGGCCGGCGGGGAAATCCGCGCCTCCAATCCCTGCAGCGAATACATGTTCCTGGACGACACCGCCTGCAACCTGGCGTCGCTGAACCTGATGCAGTTCCGCAAGGGTGACGGCATCAAGACCTTCGACGTCGAGGGCTTCGAGCATGGCGTGCGGCTGTGGACCATGGTGCTGGAGATTTCGGTGCTGATGGCGCAATTCCCCTCCAAGGAAATCGCGCAGCTATCCTACGACTACCGCACCCTGGGCCTGGGCTTTGCCAATATCGGCGGCCTCTTGATGTCGGCCGGCGTTCCGTACGATTCACGCGAAGGCCGCGCCATCGCCGGCGCCATTTCGGCGCTGATGACCGGCGTCTCCTATGCGACGTCTGCCGAGATGGCGGGCGAGCTGGGCGCCTTCCCCGAATATGCCGCCAACAAGGATGCGATGCTGCGGGTGGTGCGCAACCATCGCCGCGCCGCCATGGGCGAAAGCAGCGGTTACGAAAAGCTCGCCACCCTGCCCGTGCCGCTGGATGTGAAGGCCATCGCCGACACCGAACTCGCCCAGGCGGCCAAGCGCGCCTGGGATGAAGCCCTGACCAAGGGCAAGGAGCATGGCTTCCGCAATGCCCAGGCCACCGTGATCGCGCCCACCGGCACCATCGGGCTGGTGATGGATTGCGACACCACCGGCGTGGAGCCGGACTTCGCCCTGGTCAAGTTCAAGACCCTGGCGGGCGGCGGCTATTTCAAGATCATCAACCGCTGCGTGCCCGAGGCCTTGGCCAATCTGGGCTATGGCCAGGCCGAGATCGACGCCATCGTCGCCTATGCCGTGGGCCACGGCACCCTGGAAGACTATCAGGGCCGGCTGAACCTGGACGCGCTGCGCGGCAAGGGCTTTGGCGACGAGCAGATCGGCATCATCGAAGCCTCGCTGGAAGCGGCCTTCGACCTGCGTTTCGTCTTCAACAAATACACGTTGGGCACCCAGTTCTGTGCCGACGTGCTGAAGACGGACCCGGCCACACTGGACGCGCCGGAGTTCGATATGCTGAAGGCGCTGGGCTTCTCCCGCGCCGACATCGACGCCGCCAACATGCATGTCTGCGGCGCCATGAGCCTGGAAGGCGCGCCTTACTTGAAGGAACAGCACCTGCCGGTGTTCGACTGCGCCAATCCCTGCGGGCGCATCGGCAAGCGCTCCCTCAGCGTGGAAGCCCACATCCGCATGATGGCGGCGGTTCAGCCCTTCATCTCCGGCGCCATCTCCAAGACCATCAACATGGCCAACAGCGCCGCCGTCACCGATTGCGGCGAAGCCTATATGCTGAGCTGGAAGCTGGGGCTGAAGGCCAATGCGCTGTACCGCGACGGCTCCAAGCTGTCGCAGCCGCTGGCCAGCCAGGTCTTTGCCTTCGCCGACGAGGAAGAAGACGACGCCCTGCCCGAAGCGCCGCGTCCCGCGCAGACCGTGGTCACCGAGCGGATCGTGGAGCGCGTCATCGAGAAGATCCGCAGCCATGAGCGCGAAAAGTTGCCCCATCGCCGCAAGAGCTATACCCAGAAGGCCATCGTCGGCGGCCACAAGGTCTATCTGCACACCGGCGAATATGAAGACGGCCGGCTGGGCGAAATCTTCATCGACATGCACAAGGAAGGCGCCGCCTTCCGCAGCCTGATGAACAATTTTGCCATCGCCATCTCGGTCGGCCTGCAATATGGCGTGCCGCTGGAAGAATTCGTGGAGGCCTTCACCTTCACCCGCTTTGAGCCGGCGGGCCTGGTGATCGGCAATGACTCCATCAAGAACGCCACCAGCGTGCTGGACTATATCTTCCGCGAACTGGGCGTGTCGTACCTGGGGCGCACCGACCTTGCCCATGTTACGCCCGCGGCCGACGAGGACCTGGGCCGGGGCAGCGATGGCGGCACGCAGGAAGTCGCGATCAGCAAGCTGGCCTCCAGCGGCTATCTGCGCGGACGCACCCAGATCGCCATGGTCAAGGGCGGCGCCGCGCCCAAGATGCTGGTCGAGGACGAAGAAGAGCATTTCGGCCGCCTGGAAGCCCATAATGACAGCACGCTGGACCTGTCGGAAATCCGCGCCGGAGTGGAAGCCACCCTCAGCAGCGTCAGCGCCCAGGTCGCAACCCTGGAAGCGGCGATGGCGCGCCCCGTCGCCACCAGGAGCGGCCCCACCCGCGCGGCGCGGGCGGCGGAAGCGCGGATGAAAGGTTTTGAGGGCGACAATTGCGGTGCCTGCGGCAACTTCACCTTGGTGCGCAACGGCACCTGCATGAAGTGCAACACCTGCGGCTCGACATCGGGTTGTTCCTGATATCGGGCAGGACTGTCATGACAAAAGGCGCGGGAGCGATCCCGCGCCTTTTTTGTTACCACTGTATGGCCTATGTCCAGTCCAGCGCGCTTGAACAAGTCAGCTACGACGAGGAAGACCGCACGCTATGCGCCACCTTCCGCGAATCCGGCCGCACATACATCTACCGCGACGTGCCGCTGGAACTATATGACGGGCTGCTTTTTTCAGATTCTTTGGGGGCTTACTTCAACGCCCATATCCGCGATCACTTTCCCTTTCGGGAAATATGACGCTCAGGACACCAGCTTGAAGCGGGTTTCCGAACGGCTCTCGGCGTCAACAGCGGCCTCTTCCAGTTCCGCGGCGATGCCTTCGAACTTGCGGCGATAGAGCTCGATGCTGGTCTGGGCGGCGTGGCCCCGCAGCTGCGCCGCAAGAGTGCGCATCTTCAGGGCATTGCCGCAAAATCCACCAGGGTTCGCCATGCAGTGCAAACGCCCGTCTTTCAGACCCGTTCCGGCGGTTTCCCGGGGTAGGCGTTAGTACCGATCCGCAACCATTTGGTAACCGTCGCGGGCCCAGCCTATGGCCGTGCGCGCCACCCTTGCCATGATTGCCTTAATCCTGCTGCCGCTCCCCGCGGACGCCGCAGACCCTGCCGCCGTGGCCAGGATCCATGGCGGCATCGTGGACTGTATCGGCTGCAACCTCGCAGGCGCCGACCTGAGCAATACCTGCGTCAAGGACCATGACCTGCACGGCGCGGATTTCACCGGCGCCAACGCGCTCCTGATGTGCATGTCCTTCGCCAATTTCACAGGCGTAAGTTTCAAGGGCGCCGAACTGTCGGGCGCCAATCTGGCGGGTGCGAAGATGGATGGCGCCGACCTGACGGGGGCCGGAACCTCGATCACATCTTTCCTGGGCACCGACCTGACCCATGTAAAGGGCCTGACCCAGAAGCAGCTCAACGTGGCCTGCGGCGACGCGACAACCAAGCTGCCGCCGGGCCTGCGCATTCACACCTGTCAATAATCAACTCTGCTGAGACTGGACCGCGCGGCGGAAGGCCAGCGGATCGTTGATCAGGTCGAACGGCTCCTTGGTGCCGCCGGTGCCGATCACCAGGATGGTGCCGTAGTTGAACAGCCGGGCGAAGATGTCCTGGTTGACCTCCACCGATTCCACTTTCGAAAGATTGATCTCGATCGTGCGACGGGAAATGAACCCGACCTTGACGATGACGCGCCTGTTGGTGACGGCGAATTCGCTGGCCCATTGCCGGATCCAGGCGCCAACCAGCATCAGCACGCCGAAGCCCAGCACCAACACCCCGGCCTGGGGGATGCCGAAGCCGCCCAGCCCGATGCCCGCCAGAATGAACAACGCCGGCGACAGGAAGACGATGGGATGAATGCGTGTGGTGTACACGACCTCTTCGCCCGCGATCAGGCTGTTCTCGACATAGCTTGCCATCTGCCCCCCCCTTTTTGTTCTATTCCGCAGCAGCTGGAAGCGGATCGGGCTTCCAGCGCAGCACCGGCTTCCGCGCCGCCGCCGTTTCGTCCAGCCGCCTGCGCGGCGCCAGGTGCGGCGCGCCGGCGAAGCGTTCGGTCTTCTTGGCCTTGGCCTCTACCGCCAGGGTGTGCAGGACGTGGATGAAGCGGTCCAGCGACTCCTTGGATTCCGATTCCGTCGGCTCGATCAGCATCGCGCCATGGACCACCAGCGGGAAATACATGGTCATGGGGTGATAGCCCTCGTCGATCATCGCCTTGGCGAAATCAAGGGTGGTGACCCCGGTGCCGTCCAGGAAGCTGTCGTCGAACAGCGCCTCGTGCATGCAGGGACCGTCGCCGAACGGCGCGCTCATCACATCCTTCAGTGAAGCCAGAATGTAATTGGCCGACAGCACTGCGTCTTCCGACGCCTGGCGCACGCCGTCGCGGCCATGGCTGAGCATGTAGGTCAGCGCACGGGTGAACATGCCCATCTGGCCATGGAAGGCGCACATGCGCCCGAAGGGCTTGGCGCCATCCGGCACTGCCGCCATGTCTTCGATCAGACGCAAGCCCTTGCCATCGGCCACCAGCAGCGGCACCGGGGCGAAAGCCGCCAATCGCTCCGACAGCACCACCGGCCCCGCGCCGGGACCGCCGCCGCCATGCGGGGTGGAGAAGGTCTTGTGCAGGTTGATATGCATGGCATCGATGCCCAGGTCACCCGGGCGCACCTTGCCGGCAATGGCGTTGAAATTGGCGCCATCGCAATAGAAATAGGCGCCCGCTTCATGCACCGCTTTCGCGATCTCGACGATCTCGCCTTCGAACAGCCCGCAGGTGTTGGGATTGGTCAGCATGATGGCCGCCACATCGGGACCCAGCTTGGCCTTGAGCGCTTCGGCATCCACCCGGCCGTTGGGCTTTGCAGGCACCTCGTCTACCGTGAAGCCGGCAAAGGCGGCGGTGGCGGGATTGGTGCCATGGGCGGATTCCGGCACCAGGATACGTTTGCGGATTTCCCCGCGTGCGGCGATGGCGGCGCGGATCGCCAGCAGGCCGCAGAGTTCACCATGCGCGCCGGCCTTGGGCGACATGGCCACGGCCGGCATGCCGGTGAGGGTGGTCAGCCAGTTCATCAGGGCCGAGATCAGCTCCAGCGCGCCCTGGGTGGTGGATTGCGGCGCCAACGGGTGCAGGTCGCCAAAGCCCGGCAGCCGCGCCATCTTCTCGTTCAGGCGCGGATTGTGTTTCATGGTGCAGGAGCCCAGCGGATAGAGCCCAGCATCGATGGCGTAATTCATCCGCGACAGCCGCACATAATGGCGGATCACTTCAGGCTCGCTGAGGCCTGGCAGGCCGATGCCACTCTTGCGGCGCGCCCCGCCCAACCGGTTGTCGGACACCTTCACGTCGGGCAGGTCGACACCGCAGGCGCCGTGGCCCAGTTCGAAGATCAGGCCCTCTTCATGGTCAAGGCCCCGGTCGCCGGAGATGGTGGCGATGCTTGCCGGAAACGCTTCGCCTGCGCTGCTGGGGCGACCCTGGTTGTTCATGCTCATCACAGCACCTCTTTCAGCGCTGCGGTCAGCGCGTCGAAATCGTCATCGGTATTGGTTTCGGTCGCCGCCAGGATCAGCAGGTTCGCGGCAGCCGCTTCGCGCGGCAGCAGGCGCGAAGCCGGCACGCCGGCGATCACGCCCTTGGCCGCCAACGCTTCAACGATGGCAGCAGCAGGCTTGGACAGCTTGATGGTGAACTCGTTGAAGAATGCGCCGGTGATCAATTCCACGCCGGGGAGCGCCGCCAGCCTGTCGGCCAGCGCCGAGGCCTTGGCGTGATTGATGCGCGCCAGCCGCGTCAGGCCTTCCTCGCCCAGCAGCGACAGATGGATGGTGAAGGCCAGGGTGCAAAGGCCGGAATTGGTGCAAATGTTGCTGGTCGCCTTTTCGCGGCGGATATGCTGCTCGCGGGTCGACAAGGTCAGCACAAAGCCGCGGCGGCCTTCGGCATCTACCGTCTCGCCGCACAGCCGGCCCGGCATCTGGCGCAGGAATTTCTCGCGGGTGGCGAACAGCCCGACATAGGGACCGCCGAAATTCAGGCCGTTGCCGATGCTCTGGCCTTCCGCCGCCACGATGTCCGCGCCCTGCGCGCCCGGCGGCTCCAGCAAGCCCAGCGATACGATCTCGGTCACCACCGCGATCAGCAGCGCACCCTTGGCATGGGCGGCATCGGCGATGGGGCGCAGGTTGCGGATCTGCCCGAACACGTCCGGCGACTGCACCACCACGCAGGCGGTTTCCTCGTCGATCAAGGCGATAATATCTTCGGCGCTGCCCGGCGTCACGGGACTGCGGCTGACCACGCCGGCCAGGCTGGCGACAGTTTCCACCGTCTCGGCATAATGGGGATGCAACCCGCCCGACAGGATCGCCTTGCCGCGTTTGGTGATGCGCTGGGCCATCAGCACCGCTTCGGCCGTGGCGGTCGAGCCGTCATAGAGCGAGGCATTCGCCACTTCCATGCCGGTGAGCAGCGCCACCTGGGTCTGAAATTCGAACAGATACTGCAAGGTGCCCTGGGCGATTTCCGGCTGGTAGGGCGTGTAGCTGGTGAGAAATTCCGAACGCTGGATCAAATGATCCACCGCGCTGGGCACATGATGCTTGTAGGCGCCCGCGCCGCAGAAAAAGGGCGCGGCGCCCGCCGCGACGTTCTTTGCCGCCAGCTTGGACATGGCACGGTCGACTTCCAGCTCGCCTTGCGTGTCGGGCAAGTCGAAGGTGGCGAGAGACGTCAGCGCCGACTTGGGCACGTCGCGGAACAGGGCGTCCACATCCGGCGCGCCGATCTTCGCCAGCATGGCGCGGCGGTCATCCGGGGTCAGCGGCAGATAACGCATTACAGGCTCTCCACGAACTTCGCATAAGCCGCCGCATCCATCAGCTTCGTGAACTCGCCCTTGTCGGTCAGCTTGAGCTTGAAGAACCAGCCTTCGCCTTCGGGGTCTTCGTTGACCTTGGAGGGTTCCTTTTCCAGCGCCGCATTAGCGGCAGTGACGGTGCCACCCGCCGGGGCATAGATGTCGCTGGCCGCCTTGACGCTTTCCACCACCGCGGCCTCGCCGCCGGCCGTCACGCTCTTGCCGCTGGCGGGAAGCTCCACGAACACGACGTCGCCCAGGCTCTCGGCGGCGAATTTGGTGATGCCGACCGTGGCTTCGTCGCCGTCGAGGCGGATCCATTCATGCTGGTCGGTATAGCGGACTTCACTCATGACATACTCCTGGCTTAGCGGCGATAGGTGTGGGGAACGAAAGGCATGGATGCGATGACGGCCGGCATGGCCTTGCCGCGCACCATCAGGTCCACCGGCGTACCGATGGGGGCGAAAGCTGTTTCGACATAGCCCATGGCAAGCGGCGCGTTCAGGCTGGGGCCGAAGCCGCCGCTGGTGATCTTGCCGATGATGCGGCCGTCCTTGCCCGCGATCTCGGTGCCTTCGCGCGCTGGCGCGCGACCTTCGGGCAATATGCCGACGCGCTTGGTGGGCATGCCGCCGGCCATGATTGTGTCGGCGCCGGGAAAATCCTTGGCTTCCTTGCGGCGCTTGCCGATGGACCACATCAGGCTGGCTTCCGCCGGGTTGCGTGTGTCGTCGATGTCGTGGCCGTAGAGACAGAGGCCCGCTTCCAGCCGCAGACTGTCCCGGGCGCCCAGGCCAATGGGCATCACTTCGGCTTCGCCCAGCAGGGCACGGGCGACGCGCTCGGCGTCGACACCTTCAATGGAAATCTCAAAGCCGTCTTCGCCGGTATAGCCGGTGCGGCTGATGATGGCGGGCGCACCGGCAACCGTGGTGCGCACCACCTGCATGAAAGTGAGATTGGAGATGCCTGGCGAGTGGCGCTCCAGCACCTGCGCTGCCACCGGGCCTTGCAGCGCCAGCAAGGCGCGGTCGGGTTTCGGTGTCAGGGTCGCCGCGCCCTTCAGCTTTTCGGTGATATAGGCGAAGTCACCTTCCTTGGTGTCGGCATTGACCACCAGATACAGGTCCGCCTCGCCGGCCAGGCGCGAGAACATGAAATCGTCTTTGATGGTGCCGGCCTCGGTCAGCAGCAGGCCATAGCGCTGCATGCCCTCTTTCAATCCTGCGACATCGGCAGGGGTGACGCGCTCCAGCGCGGCGGTGTCACCGGACAGGAACGCCTGTCCCATGTGCGACACGTCGAACAGGCCCGCTTTCGCGCGGGTGTGCAGATGTTCCTTGAGGATGCCGGCAGGATACTGCACCGGCATCTCATAGCCGGCGAAGGGCACCATCTTGCCGCCCAGCTCCAGATGCAGGGTGTAGAGCGGGGTACGGCGCAAAACGTCAGAGGCAATGGTCATATCGGTCCCAATAGCAAAAGCGCGCGCCCGGATGGACGCGTACCCCTTCTGTCATGGGACCTGAGAGTTTTCCTTGGCGTACCAAGTTACCCCTTCGGCGGAAGCAGCGAGCGCCGCTTCACTTTCCAGAAGTTCATCACCCGATCGCGGTCCATTTTGCCTGAGAGTTTCCGGGGCGGTTGCTCCTTCGGCGGCCCTATTCAAAGGGCTCTCTCCCGCGAGGGATCGTGTGCTGGCCAGACCCGCGGCGCCTCTCGGCGGACAGGAATGTTGCAGAGCATCATAAAGAGGGGCTTTGGGGAGTCAACGAAAGCGCCAAAAACGGCGGAGTTACTCACATTCTTTCGGGAACTTCGATGCCCAAAAGGCCCAGGACCCGGGTCAAAACCGCCAGCACCAGGGCGCAAAGCCCCAGCCGGGCGGCCCGCAAAGCCGTGTCCGGCTCGGACAAGACATGGTGCGCCCCGTAGAAGCGGCTGAAATTCTGGGCCAGCTCGAAGGCATATTCGCACAGCATGTTGGGCGCGCGCTTGTCCTCCGCCCCCGCCAGCACATCGCCCAGCGACAGCAGCTGCAGGATCAGCCTGCTTTCTTCCGGCGAATGGACCGCCGGCACCCCGACCGCCATGTCCTGTTCGCGCGCCTTGCGCAGCATCGACTGGATGCGCACCGCCGCATATTGCAGGTAAGGCCCGGTCTTGCCCTCGAAGCGCGAGAAGCGCTCCAGGTCGAAGACATAATCCGTGGTGCGATGATTGGAGAGATCGGCGAACTTGATGGTGGCGATGCCCACCTTGCGCGCAATCTCGCTGCGCTCTTCGGCCGAATAGTCCGCGCCGATGCCCTGCTCCGCCAGCCGTTTGTCGGCTTCGGCGGCGGCCATGCCGATCAGGTCGTGCAGCTTCATCGCCCCGCCGGCGCGGGTCTTGAACGGTTTGCCGTCGGCGCCGTTCATGGTGCCGTAGCCGACATGTTCCAGATGGGCCTTGCCGGACAGCTGCGCCTTTTGCGCGGCGCGGAAAACCTGTTCGAAATGACCGTGCTGGCGGTGATCCACCACATACAGGATCAGATCCGGATCATAAGCCCGCACCCGCTCGATGATTGTGGCGAGGTCGGTGGTGCCGTAGAGCACGCCGCCTTCCGACTTGACCAATATCAGCGGCGGCAGCGGTTTCTTGTCATCATCCCGTGCAACCGGCACCACCAGCGCACCTTCGCTGAGCTCGGCCAAGCCGCGCTGCTTCAGGTCCTCGATCATGGGCGCGATCAGCGCATCGACGCTGGATTCCCCGTTCCACAGATCGAACGAAACGCCCAGGCTGGAAAATTCGCGGGTAAGCCCCACTTCCGTCACCTTGACGAAATGGCGCCACAGCGCGTGATAGCCGGGCCGCCCGGCCTGCAAATCCACCGTGGCGCGGCGCGCCACTTCCAGCCGCGCCGGATCGGCCTTGCAGGCGGCCGAGGCGCGTGGATACAGCGTCTCCAGGTCTTCCATGCTGACCGGTGACTCTTCGGGATAAGGCCCGACAAAATTGGGATCGAAATAGATCGGCGCGGTGCCCATGATTTCGATCTCGGAAATCAGCTGGCCCATCTGCAGGCCCCAGTCGCCAAGATGCACATCGCTCACCACTCGCCAGCCATTGGCGCGATAGAGCCGCTGCAGGCAATCGCCAATGATCGAGGAACGCAGATGGCCCACATGCATGGGCTTGGCGATATTGGGTCCGCCGAAATCGATCACCACCGTCTTGGCGTTGGAACGCGACACCCAAGGCGCACGCTCCCGGGCCAGCGCCGCGGCACGGGCATTCAGCGCTGCTTCGGTGAGATCCAGGTTGAGAAAGCCGGGCCCCGCGATCTCCACCTTGGCGAAGAGCGGCTCGGCTCTGAGCCGAGCCGCAATTTTTTCGGCGATGGCGCGAGGGTTGGATTTGGAGGCCTTCGCCGCCGCCAGTGCCCCGTTGCACTGGAACGCAGCCAGGTCCGGCCTGTCGGAGGCCTGAACCAGTCCGAAATTCGCCGAAAGCCCTTCTGCGGCGAACGCCTGGCCGGCGATGCGCGAGAGTTCGGCAGCCAACGATGTCATGGGACGT
>Ga0193716_1001641_pt1 | contig 12935 bp, 17 predicted proteins | sample U2c1metaG_FD_145901 | JGI IMG/M metagenome (GOLD analysis project Ga0193716, IMG submission 145901) | Soil microbial communities from a riparian zone of the East river system, Colorado, United States - U2c1 | ecosystem: Environmental > Terrestrial > Soil > Riparian zone | place: USA: East River...
GTGTATATGCAACAGCGGAAAGCTGCAGAATAGACTTGTGGCCGCAGACCATGGTAATTGGCCAAGTTTGTACATGCCGCATCACATTCACGTGGCTCAAAAGTGACCAGTAATATCTTGTCTGAGTGTCTACCGTCTAAGTAGTTGACTCATGTGGACATCACAGTATGCAATCGCAGTGCTGCTATGCAACTGGCTTGCATGAAGCGAAGCCACAGTTCCGCTCAACGCTGTCGAACGAAAGAATCAGTGACAGTCGTTCCTATGGCAATGGCCACCATTTCTCTCGCGAATCTGATGCCTTTCACCAAAACCAACGAGGATGCCGCAGTAACGTTGGAACCCGATCTATCGGCTACGGTTAGCGGAAGTAAACGATCGAGACAAGGGACGATGGTGACAGGAGAGCACTATGTATATCAACTGATGTACCTCACGTTTCGACTCGACGCTGTTTGCCCACCTATCAGTGTATCTCCACCCCTTTACATCGACCTGGAACCGTAGGAATGGTAGAAGATGTGCTGCGGCTCTCCCTTTCACGAGAAATTTTATTTGGCCTAGAATTTGAAGCGGTCCAGGATTCTATGATCTGGCTTTTCCTGCGGCAGTGAACTGGAATCTCAAGAATGCGTATCCGATGTTCACTTGTGTCCGGTGCTACGTCCCCAAGTGCGAATCAAGGATTGGCGCCTTACATTTACCTTGTTCCTTGGTGGGCAGATTCAGCAATTTCTTAGCGCTCGGGTGCCCAGACTTCCCCTCGAATGCGTGTCAGAGACCTTCAAAAGTCGCCTTCTGTGTTCTTCTGTTGTGTTTCTCCAAATCCCATGGCCCCACTTGCTCACACGCTCCTCCGAGACACTGGCATACGTCACGTTTACTCGTCCATACCACATGGTCCCGCCCATATCTCTTCCAATGTTGGAATCCCGAGGATTTGGAACGGACCGCTTTCTGCGACCAGTGTCGATCTCGTCGCAATGGTGGTCAGTGACTCCGGACTCGCAAGCGCCGATCCTGAATGGTGGAATTCGTCCATTTTTGGATGTGTTCTCATGGGCCTCCAACCTCGAGGAGGCTGGCAGATAATGCAACGAACTGTCCAATGGGGGAGAGACAGCCTCGTCAGTATTTTGGTGTGAATTGCTCAAAGCCGGCACTTTACGCATATTTTGCGTGCAGTATACGGAATCGCCTTGAAGTCTGGGAATCTGAGGCTTGGACTTCGCCGACGGAGGGGTCGCAGGAAGGTGCTGAGTGGAAGGCTGGGGAGACGTCGCAGTGAAAGCGGCCGACGAAGTTGATTGATGGTAGTCGTGGTGGTCAAGGGTTTATCTGCAACCTCCTTCGACCGCGCGAAGGTGGCACATATACCATCGCAGAGCAAGCGCGAATGCAGTTGTTGAGTGTCATTCTCGTAGCTGCAGGTCTGATGGATGCTGAGAGACTCGCGCAACTGAAGGAGATTATGCGGGAGGACTTCGAAATCAGCGACAGACTGGGTGTAGTCTTCTTCCCTCTTCTTGTTGGATTGGTATTTGCACAGCTTCTTGCGGTCGCTTTTGCCCTCACCGTTGTCTACGCCATCTTCCGCCACAACCTATTCGGTCACTTCGCTCCATACGTCATTCAACTATGTTCCCTGACATCGTGGGCAGTCGGTGCCATTGGTCTATTGATGTTGGGGGGAAATCCTCGAGTGAAAATCGTCGACACAGCTATCTCTCCTTACATCGAAACTCGATTCCACGCTGACACTGTAAACGACGGAAAACCGGATAAAGGCTATATTCGTCTGGAATTTGGCTCCATCCATGGCTCAATCTATGTCTCGAGTCGGGGTCATTGCATTCTCCCCGTCGACGTGGTTCGTGCTATTTGTAGGTGGGACCTGGAATTGCAGATGCCTATGCTCTGGAAGATGGGCTTCTTGTGGTCGAGCCTATTTCTGCTTATCAGCATCTTGTTACAAATTGCTGGCGCACAGGTTACTTCACTGGGTTCCGAATCAATGGCTGTTGCGTTTCTCATGGCCACATCTTTGGCGAGAGGGTGGGGAGTATCAGGACCAGAGGAGTGGCTGATACCCAAGTGGAAAATGCGTCAAGGGTCTAATTACGGTGCATCATTGCTGGGCAGAATGGTGTCTAGACAGAGGTAGAGGCGACATCGATGTTGTTCGGTCAGTGATTTTAGAAGTGTAACTGTATAGATGACTAATGGATTTCCAGCTCTGCTGTCTATTGTACACGATATTTATCTCGCCTAGGCTCTTGGATACCCACGAAAAGCACACTCATGTAACATTCCGTTTCTTTTTAAGCAGCATGTCTTCACAGAATCCGATCTACTCACCTTCTCGGAATACGCCCAACGCAATGAGGCAGGGACTATTACACGGGTACCTTCAAGTCGATTACAACAGGTTTGTTCCGTTTCTCAGTCAACCGTTTCTCCCCCGTCATCCACGCAGCATTCACGAAGACCGACTCTTCACCTGGCTTCAAATCAGTGAAGTCGTAGACTCCGTCCGTCTTGTCACCCGTTACTATTGTACTCTTCGCAATTCCCTCATCATCTGTTCCAACAGCACCATTGCGCCAGACGATCTTTTCAACTCCATAACTAACGTGATAGTGTCCAAAAACACACAGTAGCGGTCGAGCCGTTACCACCTTCTGTCGTTGTGCTTCGCATCCCATTAAACTTGGGATAGGAATAGTATCTAGGCGCCCTCTGGGGGCGCCATGTGTAAGCCAGATATCTATTGGTTGATGGCTAGTCTTTGGTGCAGATGCCCATGCCGCGGTAGCTTCCGGGCTGGGGTGAGGCAAGTAGGTGAAGGCGTAGTTACTGTTAAGAAAATCAGGCTGAGTAGGATTGCCGTAGACGGAGATGAGGTCATTGTAGAAGAGCCTCGGCTGTGGATTATCGAGGTATACAACGCCATCCGCACGGACAGAAGAAGAGGTCAAAAGCTCGACTATTCTAGGGTCGAAGCTCTTGTGAGATCGATCTAGTCCCAGGTCGTCATAGCAGCGAGTGAGAATATCTATTGGGAGTGGATGTTGCTCCATCCTCAGAAAGCAGGACGACAATCTTCATACCTGGAATGATAAGTTTCAATTTATGAGGGAGCTTCCTGATCCAACTCAGGGCCTTCTCCAGCTCATCATACGTTCCGTCGTCAGTCATGTCGCCGGCATGCAGTAAGATATCACCATCCGGAACTTTGTCTGTCAAATTGTCATTGTGAGTATCGGAGACACAGACGATACGGACACGGTCGTTGGTCATTTTTCTGATTGGCGCGATCGATCCTTAATTCCCGAAGAGACGACGGATCTAGATCTGCAGCTGTTGGATTCCGACTTCCGCATTTGTGCTGCTGTCTTCCGAATTTGGAATTCCACATGGTGAGTTTGCTTCCGCCGCCATCTGATTGGTATTCCCATCTGCGCCCTGCGCCGTTACGATTATTTATCTAGTCAGAGTGCGTGGAAAAGATACACTGGCTGCGCAGCCTACTAGACCAACCTTACCTATGCTCAAGCACATGTTATGTTAACTCGGCACCGAAAGTGAGATTTGCTAAAGCACGACGTCCATTTCTTCCATATTCCCAGTTACCCTTGCTTGTTCCCAACTGTTTCAAATTTACTCTTGGTCTTTGCTTCTTACAGTCTTCGTTTAATCTAAGCGTGGTTGCGGTTGCGTCAATATACAATTACGGATAGTCTAAACAATCGCCTTCCGCCTCGAAGTAGGCTTGCTACGCTTGCGTTTCTTTCCCTGCGCAAACGCGTTGGCGCTTTTGAGATCACGTCCCAGTGGGTCTTCTTTTTTGACCTCATAGATACGGACCTGAAGGGGCTCGTTAGAATCAGGCTACGGATAATAAATATTTATCAACACTCACGATCCAGTTTTCTGAAGTGAAGGCTTCCTCTGGATGAAATCTATATCAAAGACAAATTACATCTGACAATCGGACGACAAAACGCACCAAGGTAATCTAGGGTGGGTCCTGTTTTCGGGACATTTTGTCCACGTACACGATCAACGGCTGGGTTGCCGGCAAAGAGCTCCGCAAAACTTACGGCAAAAGTCAATCAAATCGTTTCGTATATCCAGAAGGAAAGAAAGCACGCACCGGTAGTAAGACATCTTGTACATCAAGCTGTTTTTCATGGCAGGCGAGGCCTGGTCATCGACTTTGTACTCACCCTGTGGGGTGAAGTAATTCGGCTCTTGGATCTCGTCTGGCCAGACTCCTCCGGAAATTCGGACCATCCATAGAAACTTGTTGATATCGTCTCCCGAGTACCCGATAAGACCACCGAAGATTACGAGCACGTAACTCACATCGTGCTTTTGCAGAATGGGGTATGCAACCTCTTCGCTACTTGACATGGCTTTGCCGACTGTAGCTATGTGAGCTGGAAATAGAATAAGTCAATATCACCGAAAGATACCACAACAGAAAGATCACTAACTGTTGTTCCAGGTGTTATTGTCCACCAAAGTCGGCCGGTCAGCCATTCCAGCAATCTGATACCCATAATCCCACCAGCTCATGACAACTGCCGTTTCGGGAGTGTTTTGACGGAGCCAGTAATAAGCCTCGCGGAAGTCGTCAATGATATGTTGACTCCCATCCGGATTCTGCGATGCAAGCACAACAGAGGGCGACGAGTATGCGTTGGATGTCACCCAGGTACAGTGCATCACGAAGAAGATAAGCAACATGAGGGTATTGAAGATGATTGCGACGCGAGTGTCGAGACCGAAGATACCGTGTGGTGTTTCCTTCCTGCCTTTCTTCGCAGAGGTGACGTTGGAAACCAGGTCGGCCATGGTGCTAGTAGAAGGCACATGGGCTGCAGCCTTCTTTGATTTCTTGGTGGAAGAAGTAGAGGGAGGCGCATCTTCTGATGTACTATTGGTAGGTGGGGCAACCTGCCCGCTGCCGCCCACATCAGGCAACTGCGGGTCTATATACGTATCCAGAAGTGATGACAGCGCGACTGCAGCAGCCACGCAGACCACAGGAGTCAAGGTAAGCATGAGACGAACCATGACTCCAGCAAAGTAGCTCGATACAACTGCGTAAATGATCACGAAGAGGTGCTCATCACGAAGTTCCTTGAAGCAGAAGACCACACCGGCGGGGAACAGGAAAATGAGGAACTGCAGATCCATAAAGAAAGCGGGCCATGCTGTCGGTTGATGCTCAGATACGGACGCGATGATGGGGATATATCTTGTGAACATAATAAGTCAGTGGATGAATTGTGGATTGGTAGATGGAAGCCTGACTTTTTGGCATATCCCGTGTCCCAAAGGGAGTAAAAGCGACCGGTCCAGGGAGCTATCCACCCCTTCAGCGTGAGTCCTACTATCCCTGCAGTACCCAGTACCCCGATCGAAATGACTGCCCCGAAAAGCACGGTCTGGAATTGCTTAGAAGACAGATGCGATCGAACCAGCTGGGCAAAGGCGACAATCTGAAGAAGACCGAAGACACCTGATATGGTGACCTCGCCATAAGAAACTAAACTGGTCGCGAAAATAGATGTACGCACCCAGCGCAGCCATGTGTTCACTCGTGCGTACCGGTTGGAAGCCGACGAATGGAACTTGCATACTGGCGAGAGTGCCAATGGCGTACCAGGACGAATATGCAACATAGAGCCGGTTGGTGAAACGACCCATGAGGATGAGAACAAGAGCGTGCAGAGGGATCATGTTTGTAATGAATGCGTAACCACCTGCGTTGATAGTTAGTTCAAGACCTGCCTTAACCACACTCGTAAAGGTAACTTACCCCAGGCTGCTACCATGTAGAAGTAGAAAACTGCAGCAATCGTCCCAAAGAAAGCACTTCCTTGCTTCAGGGCTTTGATCCATGCATAGAAGGTAAACATGAGCAGGAAAATCGCAATAGCTTCGTTATCGTATGAACCGGCCACGGAACGAGAGATGTATCCTGGAACAATTCCCATAAATGCAGCGGCAAGAAGACCGGCACTTTCGTCTTTCAATTCCTTTGTAAACCTAGCACAAGTTTGTGCTGTCAATAAAGGGCGTCAATGGACATGGGAAAGACGTACATGTATGTCGACCAGGCTGTCAAGGCGCTGAAGCCGGGAGCTAGGAGAACACAAATGTTTCGGATGTCGACAGGAAGGTTCAAAGCATGCAGCAAGTTATAGATGACACCGCTAGTAGCCATCAATCCAGGGTAGATAGTTCCTCCAACGACACGACCGAGGGGATACCACGCTGTGGGATCAAACCAATTCCAAAATTCCTACATACCTAGCTCAGTCGCACAATTCGTAAATTCGTGATCTAATACGAACATAGAAGCCTTTCGACGCGAGCACTCTCGTTGCACGACTGTTGCCCGATGAGCATTTGTTGGATATACGGGGCACAAAGACTCACTAGTTAAACCATGGATCGCTGAGCAGAGAAACGTATCAGGTCCCGAGAAAATTGGCTGAAATGAAATATTCAATACATACAATTCATGTATGATACTCTCGAAGTTGATGACAGCGAACAGACGCGAAGCGATAGCAGCCCCAGATATTAACGCCAAAGCTACAATACGCAACAAAGAAGCAGTGTTTGCGACCGTCGCCGGCGAAAGGTCAGAAGGGAGTGGGTAGGCCGCCGGCATGGCCTTCGGTATTCGATGATAGAATGTATGATACCCAGGTAGAAAGAAAAATCAGAGAGAATGAGCCAGGGAGGAGAGACGTGTTCGTGGCACTGCCACGCACAAATTTAGATTATGATCAACTTCTAATGCTGCTCTAATGTCAAAAAATATTCGAAATGGATTACAAGGTTTCATTGGCAAGCACGGCTACAGTTTGGTCTGATACAGTATACCCAGCTACAATCTCGAGGACGGTGGAAGACAACAAAATACATACATACTTTACACCTGTAGACCTTGTCCCGACTCGTTGGCATGGAGTGCTTGCCTCTTTGCCTCCAATAAATTCCTCTCCTTGCCCCTTTGAACTTCTTTATCCCAATCAGTCCCGAGCCACACCGCACCATATTCTCCTATCCCAACCACAAATAAGCCCAGGACTTGGCCTAATACCGAACAATCAGATAACGGCCAGGACTCTGAAGGTCTATAGTGCCACATACCTATCCACAGACCTTCCAATCCGAGATGAATTCGCGGGTGGAAAGCTAGACTGATTCCCACCGGCAAAGCCAACACGTAGTATGCGACCAAATTAAAAATAGCACCGAGGTGTTGACGGCCTGGATATGAGGATGGGCACAACGCAATCACAAACATGATCCACAGCACATACCTTGGCCACGAAGAACTCCACCGCATGAACCAACTAGGCCGTCTGCTATCTGAAAATGAAATTACATCAGGAGATAAATAGCTTGTGTGGAAGGTGAGTATTTTATTACTTGAAACGATGCAACCAGAGGCATCACTTTGCTGACCAGCATCACGACGTCTGTCTCTTCGCTAAAAATGTAACCAAAGACCTATTGAAAGTGGTAAATATATTCCGTCATGTGACCACAACAATACGAACATACATCTTTAAAGACCATGAGGATAATCATGACAATGGCGCCAACGATAACGCTGAGAAGTGCTGAGGCATGCGATGCACGCTTGGCGCCAACTGCTGACTGTAATCCAAGAAGATTGCCGACACGAGTGGAGGCAGCGACTCCAATACCGAAAGGTATAGTATTAAGAACTACCACCCATGATCAATATTAAACTTATCGGTCCAGCATTCCGACCTTGTCTTACTTTGATCGGTCGTCATAATGACAGATTGGGCAGCCAGCGGTAATTCTCCCAGACGACCAGCCGCAAGCGCAACAATTTCGAATGCAGCCCTACATGTGGCATATCACCAACCATCAATCGTGGAATGAATTTGGCGAAACATACCATTCGGTCCCGACCATGAGAATGCCAGGAAGTGCAAGCTTCAAGAAGATGACACAACTCTTTAGGTCCAAAACAGCTTCGATTTTGATTCCACCCCACGTGCCGTTTCTCCTGTGCGTAGGAGAGAACGTCGTATATAGCGCCAGAAGACCGAATGAAAGCCAGTAGGTTATCGAAAGTGCCAGAGGAGACCCAAGGAGACCGAGCGGTGTATGATGGATCAATACAATGCTGACAGCGACATTGATCGGGAATACAATGAGCAGAACCATCGTTGATGCCCTCATTATTCCTACGTTGATGAGATAAAGCTATGGCTAAAAGAAAAAGGACCTTGCAAATTTTTACCTTGACATTGGAGGTATTTCTTCAGACTTTCGAAACCAATATATCCTGGGGCTCCAATGATCAAAACACGCAAAAACCTTTGTACGTCTTTGCAAAGTTGTGATGGTTGTCCAAGGCCAAGAAGAACAGGCTCCGTGAAAGCCCAAAATATGCAGACAGGCACCAGAAGAGCCCACAATAGTATGATACATCGCTGGAGGTGAACGGACAGGTCTGTGGGACGGCTGCCACCAGTGAACGACTGCGAACCAAGGGTGTCCAGAGCGGTGGATCCACCGAGTGCAACACACCATCCTGAAATATATAACAGGATGTGGGATCATCGCATCAATTAAAGCAGTCCAAGGACTCGCCAGTAACAAAGGCCAGCATTAAAGCCACAGAAGCGGCCGACAATTCATTTGGACCGAGTCGGGCAGCAATGAGGATTGAAACAGCTTGAATAGAATTTTGTAACATATACGACAAAATCACTGTAAAAATCATCGTTAACTCGGGTTACCTCCAGGGGCTGCACGACAAACCAGGTATTGAATCCACAAGAAGAGAGTAGAAAAGTTTAACATCGCCAGGTGGCTGAACACCTCCTTCCACTTCCGGCATGTCGGCTGCGGTTGGATATTGACCATGTCCACGAAGCAAAAGCGGCTCTGTTTCGTTCGCATCAGCGTTTGAGGCCGCCATGACAGTAAAATCGTGGTGAATGGTACGAGATAATCCTCGGATGCTCTTTTTTGATGATCCTTTAACCTCGAGGTTGTGTCGGACTTTCATTTCAAAACCGCGATCTCGGCGCTTCGGAAAGACATCCAGTGGCTTCGGGTTCTGCCCTTTGTCCTGTTCTCACAAGTCTTATCATTCTTATCTATTGCCTCAAGGCAAAAAAAATCTCCATATGGATCCCTTGCTGCCCTCGTTCTTGCCGGACCATCCGAGCCGCCACCCAGACTTGGTCATGGGACAAATATACCTTGCTACATACTGTAGCATTAGATATAAGCGTCTTATTTTTCACTTTTCCCTCTAAACCGAAAAAACTGATCCCAACGAAATTGTGACAAACCCACCTATCATGCTTTTCAAATGCACCATAGTTTACGGCGTTCTCGTTGCCACAGTCTTCGCTCATGGTAGCCATGATCATGCAGACCAGATGCCTCTCGACTATGTCAAGTATCCTTATCAGGCCATCTACCCAGGTGACAACGAAGGTACCCTAACACCAGTATAATCTCGGTCTATGCAGATATTTAAAGCATTTGCTTGTGAACAGTCACTGCCGATTCTATTTTTTCTGGCATCACAACTTTTGCCAAACTCCCCTGGCATCAGTGTCTGACTAAAGACAAAGAGGACTTGTTTGATATTGCCTTCCTCGGGGCACCTTTCGTGGGTTAATAATTGTTTCGTTAGTGTTCGATATCACTAAGTAGCTTTCAGGACACTGGAACATCCTATCGTCCTGGAGCTCGCTTCGGTCCTGCTGGCATTCGCGCAGGTTCCCGCCGTCTTACTCTTTACGGGGGATACAATGTGCCTCTCGCAGTTAACCCTTTCCAGTCTGGCCTTAAAATCGTCGATTGCGGTTAGTGAAACATATCTATGCGGCAATGAAAAAGCGCTTTATACTTGTGCTTGTGTAGGAGACATTCCTGTCACTCCTTACGACAACCAATATGCTATCAAGCAGATAGAACATGGCCATAAGTCCCTTCTTCAACGACCAGCCTTCTCTCCGCTGGGCAATGACTCAGTCACTGGCGAGCCTCTGGTTCCTATCTCTCTTGATGGCAAGCATCACCCCAGGATCATCACCCTTGGAGGTGACCACACTATTGTGCTACCAATTTTGAGATCTGTTTACTCCGCATACGGTCAAATCAGTGTGATTCACTTCGACAGGTATGACTTTGACACCTCTTATATTGGGGAGCTTGAGTTTACCTGGCTTGTCAGTCATCTGGATACCTGGAAGCCCGCAGTGTTCGGCGGCGCTCCTTCTGCCCAAGCTGCTATCAACCACGGAACCTATTTCTATTGGGCTAGCCAGGAAGGCTTGATTAAGAATGGGTCTTCAATTGCAAGTGTTCCTCTTCCTCTTCTGAATTCCGTCTCCCGTTCTCTCTTTTCGCCATTTCTTTAAATACTTTGATCCTAGTTCGTCTTGTATTGACAGCACGGAGCCATTCGGACCACTCTTTCTGGCCCAGCGGACTATGCCACCGATGACGAGTCTGGTTTCCAGAGGATCGAAGCCCGCGAGATTGATACCATTGGTAAGTTGCCCGTGGTCGTATATTCTCTTGGGCTAAAATTTTCTACCTGCAGGTACGGATGGTATCATCGAAAAGATCCGCAAAACCGTGGGTGACAAACCGGTTTATCTTTCAATCGACGTAATAACGTTTAATATATTCCTCGTATCCTTTCTAATCCTCCTCCTTTCCGAAGATTGATTCCATTGACCCCGCGTTTGCACCTGCTACTGGAACACCCGAGACTGGTGGCTGGTCCACACGCGAACTGCGGACTATCTTGAGGGGCCTGGATGGCCTGAAAATCGTTTCTGCGGACCTAGTCGAAGTGGCCCCTGCGTACGATACCAACGCCGAGTTGGTGAGATACACTCTTGGTCCTACCTCTTTGACGGAAATCTGATCCCTTTATTCTCTGTAGACAACCATGGCTGCTGCCGATGTAAGTTAAAGCTCCATGATCATGCAGATTGTCTCATTTCCTTGAAGGTGCTATTTGAAGTCATGAGTATCATGGCCAAGACGCCTCTAGGTAAGGTGGCGGACAAAGCCGACTGAAGAACATGCGGAACGGGGCAAAGCTGATCGCTGATCGCCCGTGCCCTCACAAATAACGGATATAGCGATTTTTCTTTTTTGTCCCATGACACATTCTGATGTATGTTCCTGAATGATAGCGCTACTCTCGAGTCTGCCTTTTTGAAATTCGTGGGCAATGTTGAAGTTTCTTCAAGTTTCATGCTGTTGCTTCAAGATGCCTGCAGAAATTGTCCCGCAGAGTCATCCCAAAATTCCGAGTGATGATAATCACTCGATAAATCACTCCTAATTCACTCGCAGTCGGCAACAATGCCGTTTACACTCACGATTATGTAAGATAATCACACACACGTGACCATTATCTCATCGGAATCTGGAACGAAAAAAAAAAATCCAAAGTGCAGCGAGAAATAATGTACACAGGTAAGAAAGGACAACATATAAGCACAAGAGCTCAAAACATCCGCTCCGTCTAGCTCTGCTTGTCAACATCGAACCTTGACACCATGTCTTCATTGATTGTTTTAATTGGTCCCTTGAACCATTTGTGGGCCGAAACAACCCATGAAATTGAAGCAAAGATGAACACGCCCATAATGATAACGACAGCATAATCTGAAGGTCGGAAGTTCAGTGAGTGAGTCGAGGAGGCTTGGTAAACACTAACTCATGTCTTGGGCTGTCGCCGATTGACCCGGCGGGAAAAGCAGTAACACGACAATAAATGTTACCCAAGCCACAGCGATTATACCGATAGGCATATACCATCGACCGAGGCTGAATGGTCCGGGTATGAGTTTATTTCTGCCGGATGTTATCCGCAGGAATATAGGCGCAGCATAGGAAACATAGAGGCCGATGACCGCTGCTCTATTTCACGGTCAGAGTATTCCGAAATGAATTAAAGGAATACACACCCTGCAAGAGAAGACAACGCAGCCAAAGAGAACCCGAGAAGCCCGCAAATCGCCGACGCGACCATAACTAACCAGACGGCGTTTACGGGTGTCTGTGTGTGATGATTCATTTGTTTCCACCAACGAGATCCAGGAAGGGCGTTGTCCCGCGCGAAGGCAAAAATTACCCGGGACGCGTCAACCCCTTGTGCGGCCCCGGTGACGAACTAACCGAGTTGTAGTCAGGTAGGATTTGATTTAGATCATAAACGGTCGCACTTGTACCACGATAATAAAGCTCCAGATGATTAACATACCCCTTTTGCCAAGAGTGACGAGGAAAAGTTGTCCCATGGGCAGAGGGAGTGTCGTTGTGAGCACATCAGCAACAGATGCTGTCGCAAAAGACGCCGCAATCAGAAGGATCCACCCCAGACCAGCAGTGCCAGCAACTCCGATAAGGATAGCCAACGGGGCGGCGCGTGCACTATTAGTAGCCTCCTCTGACACGTGGCATGCAGAATCGTCTTCAAGAGATTTAAATGTTAGAGGCAATGAAAAAGTTGTTTTGAGACCTACAGCCAGTAAGTGTCCACATGGGGGCCGTAAATGCCAACAAAAATGCCCAGCCATCTGAAGAGCATTAAAGTTACAACAATAGTGCAGCAAGTCAAATGCTTACTGTTCATCCAACCGCTGTTGTTCTCGAAGAGCGTAAAAGCGTCCTTCGTCGACACTTTATTGTCGCCCGAGCAGACCAGCAGAGCAATAATTGCTGCGACAGTCGTGCCGACTAAGGTCACACTAGGATCAGTAGTCTTGGGCGAGATTGATGTGAAACTCGCCATTTACAAGAACATACATCAAATTAAGACGCGCCAAAATGTTCGTTGCCGCCGAACACACAATGCCGTGGGCGAATAGAATGGCCAACAA
>Ga0193716_1001642_pt1 | contig 12930 bp, 19 predicted proteins | sample U2c1metaG_FD_145901 | JGI IMG/M metagenome (GOLD analysis project Ga0193716, IMG submission 145901) | Soil microbial communities from a riparian zone of the East river system, Colorado, United States - U2c1 | ecosystem: Environmental > Terrestrial > Soil > Riparian zone | place: USA: East River...
ATTTGCCTCCCGTCTGGACGTCCATGTTATAGGACAAATACTCTAGCATGCGAGCGTTCAGCCGCCATGCTAGAATAGTCCTACAAGGTCCAATAACACTGGCCTAAATTGTTGGACTCCGCATCGATCTGTTTACTGGTTGGGGTGAATAATTTTTCCGACTTGGGTGAACCATTCAAGGGGAGGAAACTCCGGCGACCACATGATAAAAGAGACCTAGACCGAAGATATAATTGTGGGATTTCCGAAGTGCACAGAGAGACTCGTGCGTGCGAGGCGGGTCAGCCGAAGTGAGGGGATTGGCTGTTTGTGCAAGAAAAACGGGTACCAACGTTGAGGTTGGCGATCTTATCTTCTTCTGTCAAGAGATGTCTTCTCGGAACAGAAGTGAAAAATGCGAGAGATACAAGGAAAGGCACCCACGTTGTTGGATCCTGGAAGTAAGAATGGAGGAAGAGAAGATGAACGATGAATCAAAGTGATCAGGTTAAGCCGGTCGGTCAAGCTAGACCAGTACACCAATGCAGATTGAGAAGTTGCGAGGGGGTGATATAAATCAGCCCGGAAATTTGGCGGGATTGTGTGTAATCTGAGAGAATATTGATAGAGTGTGTGTCGCGATAGACACGACATTCGTCAGAATGCTTCCTCCATGTGCATCCGAGGTGTAAACTGTCCAAAGTATCAATAAAATCCAGTTAAGAATGGCATTGTAGCAGAAACTGACATCCGCTGAAAGGAAAACTGATTATGGAAGGAGAGATGCTGCGCACCGCAAATGTGCGTGTGTGACAGTGAGGTATATTGCACGGATTTGTGGCATAGCTGTAGACTGTGACGTACATGCATCGTAATCGGGTGCTGACCTCCTGCCCCTTCTGTAGAATCTCCTCAGATTGATACATGCACAATAAGGCCAGTATGGCTTTGAGGAGATGCGTGCGCCTTGAACGTGCATCATCTCGCCGCAAGCACGTGTGATAAGTCTATGGGGAGTATCGTACGAAACGGGCCCTCTGCGGATCAATGTGGACAGGCTATCGGACCGCTGGTAACGCATACTATCTGTAAGCTGTTTGAGTAGTAAAAGGGTGAGTAGAAACATTGGGGATCGGGAAGAAAGGAACAAATTGCCCGTGACACAGCGCCACGCGTAACACTTGTCACCCCCAACTCGTTTCAATATTTGTCTCATCCTTTTGTTTCAACCCCGAGCTCGCTGCCCTCGTCACCGACGACGAAGGCTCGGCCCTGCGCCTGCCACACACAGCTGGACGGAGATGAATTCTCTTACTTACCTCTCGCGCCAGTTCGACGTGTTGGCCTCACCGCGGACTCCGCCGTCCACTCCTTCTGAAGAGCGAAATTCATTTCTCAATGATGGGGGTGTACGAGCCTTGCAAGAGGACGGAACATCAAACACATCTCTCAAGCGTGTAAAGACGTGGTCGACCAAGTCATTCCTGTTTTCCTCAACCCAATCAACCAGACCATCAACTCCCAAACGTTCACATTCGTCCCCAGCAGACATCATCACTATGGCAGCATTAGCCACTCGATCGACGACAACAACTTCTTCGGAGATCCCTGTTCGTTCAAAGTTGAGCGTGGAGAGCCTGCTTAGACGACTCTTCTTTGTTAGGGTGTTTGTTGTGCTGTGGAGTGCTCTGTGTTCAGCTTGGGCGTCGTTAACACGACGGGATGTTGCACGGACAGCAGATGCGACAGTGGAAGAAGGAACAGACACAGATGAGAAGGAAACTGAGGACGAGACTCAGGGCGAGAAATTTGTATCAATATTATCATCAGCACCACCCCATCAACCACCAATTCCATCATTCCCTTCCCCACCATCTGCAAACCCACCTTCCATTGTTCACTCACTTCATCGCTCGGACACAGAACCTGCATTTCCCTCGGACTCGCAAACAGGGACCGGCCCTTCTCAATCCCAGCAGCTACTCTCTCCGTCTTCCAGTCAGTCTGCAGTACTATCTGGCAGTGCTTCTCGTTCTGAAACGCCACCCTTTCCCACTCGCAAAACACCATTTCATCTGCCAAAAACATTGGTTCTCGATCTTGACGAAACTCTGATTCATTCTACCTCCAGGCCCATATTCGCATCGGGGTCTGGTGGATCGGGCTTACTGGGTCTTGGCGGCTTTGGAAAGAGGAATAAAGGTGCAGGACACGTTGTAGAGGTAGTTCTGGGAGGACGCAGCACGCTTTATCATGTGTACAAAAGACCTTTCGTGGATTATTTCCTAAGAAAGGTATGTCACTTCGCAAAAATGGAGTTTATCTCTCTTTTTAAATCGATGTTTCCTTAGGTCTCGGGATGGTACACATTGGTCATATTTACTGCGTCTATGCAAGAATACGCGGATCCTGTAATCGACTGGCTCGATGCTGGCCGTGGAATCCTTGAACACCGTTTTTTTCGGGATGTAAGTGGTAGTCCTTGTGAGAGTCTAACTGATGTACTAAAAGTTACCGCTGTCAGTCATGTACACAGCTCCCAAACGGATCATACACGAAAGATCTGTCGATAATAGAGGATGACCTCTCACGAGTTTGTCTCGTTGACAACTCACCCATCAGTTATCGCGCCAATGAAGGTCCGTCTGAGCTCTAATGAAAGAGGTTCTATATTTACCATAGCCTTCAATTTAGCGAACGGCATACCAATAGAAGGCTGGACGCATGATCCATCAGACGAGGCGTTGCTTGACCTTTTACCTGTCCTCGATTCACTTCGGTTTACTGGCGACGTCCGTCGCGTCCTCGGCATACGAGGGTTTTCGTGACCCAGCCTGGTTTATTGAGACGTCGATTAGTCTAGCAGGCAAATATTGCTGTCTGACTCCTGCCTTTGTCGGGTTTTACCGTTCGTCTATGAATTGTCATCCGCAATCATTCCACATTATACTACCGGTCATTAGCTTATCACTATCGACATCATATCCATTCAACGCATAACTTCATTACTGTGCATGGACCCCTCGTTGTCATATCTTAATCGTCCTTAACCTTGTAACACCTAGATCTCAAATTTGCAGCTTTGTTCACTCGCCCAGTTTATGTTGAATGATGAGGGCCGATGTAATTCAACATTCATCTTGGCGCGTAGAGTACATGTGCAATTCGATGTGCCAGTCGATGTATTAAGACAAAGATGAAGGATGGGAGATACAGAACAGTCAAGAGAACCCAGGAGGTGGAGGTAATGTAACATCTGGCGGCCATTGAGATATATGTAAAATCGAGAGAGGGATCCAGAACGATGGCGACGCCAAAAACTACATGGCAAGGGCCGCTTGCAGTTCTTTAAGCTGTGCTTCCTCGTCGTCCTCCACTGCTGTCGGCTGTCTTGCTGTGACACCAGCGGCGAAAGGGGAACATGGCCGACATTCTTCCACTCTGCTTGGTCCAGCAGGGGTGTGGATTGGCGCACGATCTGCACCCATCAACCGGTCGTTCAACTCTGTCTGCTCCAGTTCGTCCAATTCTGCCTTGAGATCGTCCTGTCATGGCGAATGATAAGTGATGCATATAGTACACAACAATACGACACCAACCTCGTCTATTTCAAAACCACTATTCATTGGGTTCGAGATTGCATCCGCTATATCGTTTGCCAGCTCTCTCTGCTCGTTGACTTTGTTCATCGTGGCATCAACCTTATCCATTGTTCTGCAAGTGATGTAGAAGTAAAACAGGATCGCCATAGTGTATAAGTTGAAACATACAAGTTACCGTGGATATGACCTAGTGCTTCTGAAGCCTTCTTCATGGCAGCCATTGTTTCTGCATTCAAGTTCGCCGACTCAAGGGTATTAACTTGCATCTCAAGTTGCAGTCGTGTCCCCGCCAATCGATCTAACTCTACCTCACTCGCCTTCTTCCGACGCAGAGCAGCAGTTGCCACTACAAATGACTCATGAGCGGTATGCAAAGGGGATTCCAATAAAAGCACACCACATACCAGTCTTGTTCGAGACGGCATTAGCTTTCGCCTTCTTCACCTCCTCGTCAATCTTCTTCTGCAGGTATTCCTCCTTCTTCTCTATCATCTGCAGCTGCTGCCGCAAAGTTACGATAGCATCTCGAGCAGTTTGTTTCGGGTCTCGCCTCCCACCAAAATAGCTCATAAAACTTGCCATCATTGGTCGTGGCGAAGGATAAGAATGAAGTTGAACCAGAACGAGTCGTAGAAGAGTGAGGAGAGGAGACTTTGAAGCACTGCGCAACAGAGTTTCTGAGTTCGCTGCGTCACTCAGCCACAGCAGATGGTTGTCCGGATAAGGGAAACGATCTTTGTGATCGGTAATTATAACTGAAGCAAAGCGTCTCATTATGTGTCCAAAACCTTTATACAAGAACACGCCGTGGATAATGGCGTTTAATAATTCCACAACTACCATTCATTTCAACACGTATCCTATGGCACCGTCACCGACGCTTTTTGTCCTCGTCGCTGCAACCCACCTCAATCAACGAAAACGAAATTTATTAAGAACGAGACTGACCTTCCCTCATCACTGCGTTCATCTGCTGCGTTTTCGCCACGGACGACTCGCCATGCCACACGGCAGATCGTTCCGAACCAAACAATCTGCATTACCTGTGAAATGCCGATTCAGCAGGGATTCGAGCTAGAAATAGACAGCGATGATTTACCTGTAAAGCACACAGCATTGAAATGAATATATATCTTGCGGAACTGGTGAAGTAAAGATCGCGTTCTGGTGCCCATTCGAATGGGAGGAGGCGTATGGGATCCGTCCAAGCAGACCTGATGACGACGAAAATGAAGAGAAGGTGCCGTGTAACAAACCACGACACTAAAAACCAGGTGAAGGTGATATCACATAGTGTAGACAGATCAATGTAGCGCAACATTTTGGCGAGCTGTGATTTCCAACGTCGGGAGCATTAGATATCGACCACGATGTAAAAGCTCCCCACTCACAGGTAACCAAATGTCACACCAGTCCATTAGGACCAAAATAAGGCACCCAACGCGAGTAAAGTTGGTAAAGTAACTTGCACCAATAAGTGCAATTGTAATCACATGGTGGGCCATCATCTGCATGTGGTCTTTCCTCCGAGCCTCGGCGTTGAGAATTAGCAGTTGGTGAAGGTAGAAGGCCGCCTGCATGAGATAGTAGAATTTGATAGGTCCAGCAAGGGGTATATGAGGATAGTCTCGCCAGAGGTCTGTAGGGTCGGAAAGTTTGGTGGGAAGATTAATATGAATGTACTGTGGCATTGTCAGGTTAATTTGTTATGGTCACAATCCAAATAAGAGACGCGCACCAGACCATAGCACCATGTAAGGGAATAGTATGTAACCGACCAGCCTTGCTCGGCAAATCTAAGCACTTTCCTGTGCATCTTCCGCTCTTCCTTCTGAGTTGTTCTCCTGACATTCGGATACAAGGCATTCCCATTGCTGTGGCCATTCGCCAGGCCTAGTGCCTGTCCATTAACCTTTATCTTTTTCGAATTCTCCACGTCCCTCGTGAGTTTCCACCTGGCGAATGGCTCCAATAAGCCCAACCTTGTCACATCGCGTAAAACTGCCATGACAGCGATGCAGGTGACGACGAAACAGACATCGAGAAGTCCAGTTTTATAATATGATGACCTGTAAAATGAATCCGGCACGGCCGGGGCAGTTACTGGGTAGGAGAAAGTAACGAATGGAACCAGGAAGGATGGAAGAAGTGATTTCATCCGTGAATGGGAAAATCGTCAAAAAAATATTCGTGAGTATGGGCTATGTCCGTTTAGCGTGAACAGCGTCGAACCGTGATCCTCTGGTAGTCACAGTATAGTCTGTAAGGTCCCTGGGCAGGAAGAACGTGGTTGAAAAGAAGAGTTTTCGACTTCAAATTTGAGGGGTTGCAGAAGCGTGAGACAGTGATAGCGAATTAGGAGGCGACGAAGACGTTGAAACGTTCGTCGCATATATTTCCATTTGCCGTCATGTCTAATCAGCCGAACACCACATTGTACATCAACAATCTCAACGACCAGGTCAACAAGGATGAGCTACGGTCTCAACTATACGCTCTCTTCACAACCTATGGCAAAATTATTGATGTAATCGCCGCCAAAGGTCCAAAGAAAAGAGGTCAAGCTTTTCTTGTGTTTACGGACTTGGCAGGTGCAACATCGGCACTACGAGCGTGTGAGGGCATGGTTTTCTATGATAAACCTATGGTGAGGAAGATAGTTCGCCGTCTTGGACGCGATGCTCATCAATGTTTTTGCAGCACATTGATTATGCAAAGTCAAAATCATACGCCACTTTGAAGCGAGAGGATCCATTGTTTGTTCCACCAAACTCTGCCCATGCACATTCTAGCGCGACACAGAATGGGCGAATTACAATCTCATCGGATAAAAGGCAGAGAGACGACGATACTGAAGATGGCGAACGCCAAACTAAGCGGGAAAAACCAGATGAGGATGATGAAGAGGAAATGGAAATTGATGAAGATGAGGAGTCCGGACAGCCTAGTACCAGTACTCTCACATCTGGTACGTCGTTGTATCTGGCGCTATCAATAAATCATCGTTTTACGATATTTCGTTGGAAGCATCCGTGCCTCCTGCGATTGAGCAACCGTCGACACGGTTACTATGCACGAACCTACCGCAAGAAGTGACAGATGATGTATTATCTGTATTGTTCCAACAGTAAGTGATCGTCGTTATCCTAAATCAATCTGATACTCATTCTTTCCACTTGCTAGATATAAAGGCTTCCGCTCTAACCATGTCGTGCAATCACCAACACCCAATGATGCAGGTGCAAAAATCAAAATGGCACAAGTGCTATTCGATTCATCCGATCTTGCTACGGTGGCCAAAGACGCGATGAATGGTTTCTTGCTTAAAAAAGGGTGGAAAATGTCTGTGGCCTACATTTGACCAGGTCGGTGTATCAAAAATGTATATACTCGAGTAATGTCGTCTTGCTTAAAAGCTACCATGAAATGTCGGCCTTGGCAGCATTCTTCGGCAGAATACATTTCGCATTTTGCAATACACTTCACGGATTAATCACTGGGCCCAGTTACTAACAATCTACGCTTTCAATGCTTGCAGAATGGCCTCTCCGATGGGTTTTGCAGACGCAGGGTTTTGTCCGGTGATTAGGTGACCCGATACGACGACGTGAGGCTGTGGAATATTCGGTTACAGGCTTTTTCTGCAGGTTTGAAGGCTTACAATCCATGGTTCGGCCGCCTTTTCATATTTCCCACCTTGTTTTGTGATCTTGTCCTCGAGTAAGAACGGGATATCTTTAACTTTGCCGGCCAGCTCCTCTTCCACGTTGCTGAAGCCGGTGAACGGCTTCCCAGCGAAGATGGATTTGTTTTCGCTGTCGGTCGCACCAACAAGAGCCCTGGATTCCGATTATCGTAATGCTGCATCAGCATGTTGCACATCACTCACGCAGGCCCGTGACAGACCGCAGCTGTTATCTTGCCTGCGCGGTAAAACTGATGGACTTTTTTTCCGCTAGCAGCACATTTTCACCTGCGATGAATGCTTACCTCCGATGCGAGTTTTATGTTAACGGGGTCAGTGGCAAGATCAATAACAGGGCCATGACCGCCGATGTAGAAAATGGCGGAGTAGTCCTTGACATTGATATCCGACAACTTCTTTGCGTTGGCTAGCTTATCCTTTACGGTCTCGTCCTTCAAAAAGTTGACACTTTCATCGTCTTTGAACATCTTCCAGGAGGTTAGTAAGCTTATACAGGGGCACAACGATGACTGGGTAGACTCACTTTCACGCTGCCATCATCGACCTCAGGATCGGGGCCAGCAAGAGACGCAAAGTCGATGGTGTGAGTAGGGGAAAGAACATAGTAGGGATGCGCTGCCTCGGGCAAATACCAGCCCTGCCATTATTGCAAAGGTGAATTTTATTGTTATTGTTATTTAGAATGAGACACTCGCAGTCTGAGCGCCTGTCAGCGTCTTGTTGGCAGAAGTAAAAACAAATAAAATTCGAGAAGACATTGTTGTGTGGGCGTGAAGGGGAATTCAAGGACAAGACTTGCGTCGGCTTTTTATACGAAATTGCGTCATTTGTAGAGCGATGACTAAGGGAAAGGGGTAGAAGTACGATCGGCCCCGGAGCTAACATATTCTTTGACCGTTCGTCAGGACGTTGCTCATCATTTAGGAACCTCTGATCAATGGATCGCAGCCGTACCTGTGTTGATGTTACTCCTCGTCAATTTAGTTTCGGATATAGAACATTTTTCCCAAACGATTGTGGACGCCTTGGCAAATGCGTGCGAAGCCATTTCTTTAGATGTAATAAGGACACCCACTCTGGCCAGGGTATGACGAGCCAACTTCAATGACCACACCGGTTCTATAGTTCATAGTCAATAAATCTGAAAGTTAGACATCGTAAATGGTCGAACATTGGGAGCAAATTCCTCAAAGTCACGCGTCCCAATAACTGTTCGCAGCGTTTGTAGGAGCACAACTTGATTATATGTGCCGCCATCTTTATACGCTGCCGCCTGAACGACAGATTAAATTTGATAAGTTCTGTCAGATCCGACAAGGGCGAAATCGCAGCAAGCGTCACATCGGTTCCCACACCAAAATAACACGAATGAATAATAATGCAAGGGCATTCGAACTGAACGGCTGACCAAGAATATATGGAGCGGGATCGTAAGTCCAGACCATTTTTTCAGTGAGCTTATCCTTAGGATGAGTCCCGGCATAAACAGGTGGCTTCTCTTCTCTCCTGAACACGCAGATGCCTCCCGTCAGCAGGGCAAAATCCGGTCTCTGGACAAAAGCACTTGTATCTTGATCGCTGTCGCGTATACATCTAATTTCGCCTTCAGTGATAATGGCAGTAAGGACATCTCGGATATTACGGTCCCAGAAGCAGATGTATGATCAGTTCCGTTTTCATCTGGTGGACCTCTGTGAATGGTTGGGAGTAGGTAGGTCCTCCAAAGATGCTCAGCGTTCTCATCTTCGCTAGGTCTGATAAGTTGCTTCAAGTCGACTTTGCCACACATATTCTTTGCATCCATCTCCAAAGACGAGAATTCATGGTGCGACAGAGGGACCTTCTCATCCTCCATGAGATCCCTGCTGACATATACGAGCAGTTGGAAAATGTCCCCTGGAAGCATTTTGATCGGTGCCGACCAGGTTTCCATAAGGTCATATGACTTGTCAACTACAGTGATGCGCACCAGCGTCTCGCTTGCGCTTGCCGTACGCTAGATGTGATCAGAATGTGTGCTGCCATGCAAGCCAATGTACTTACTTTGGTCGGCGAGCTGCTCCATGATGAAGTGGATCTCACTGACGATAGGGTCCGGGTGAAAGTAATGCGAAATAGGGTAGGCTCCAGAGGGTCGGCAAAACTTGTAATGTCCCCAAAACTGCGCAGCCGTTCAAGAAGGCTTTTCGTTGATATCATTGGTAAGGAATTTCTTGGCTATCAGGCGGAAAAATGAGCTACAACGTAGCCACAAATATGCTGCCTGCCAAAACTTGGCATCTGTGTCCCGGAAACGTGTTCTCGTTTTATTTTTTATTGTAGGAGTGACCGCAATGAGGCCACGTTGGCATTGGAAGGGACTTCCACCGAGTCCACATTGACGGAATCGCCTAGCATAGCAAACCAGAGGTCAACATCATCTCTGTGCCTTCGGCCTCGATTTTGGTGTTTGGGGAATCGAGTTCTCACGATGCGATTGGCCGATCGTTTACTAAAAAGGAAACTCGGCACTTCACTCTGAGCCTGTTGGCATCAACCAGCTCTGTACATATATCTGTGGTAGTAAGCTCTCATCATGTCTTCGTTTTTTGGCCTGTAAGTTAGGTGGTTGGTGGGTGAAACTTGATGCTCAAATAGCTCCATCTGCTATTTCAGTGGCAAAGACTCGTACTTTTAAACCAAGGAAAGACGTTCCCGAGGGCACGAAGCAATACCAGTTACGAAAGTATGCAGAGGCAACACTGGTGCGCATTTCATGAGCCGCACCTCTTCGGAGCTGACTGCCATAATCGATGCTGTCGACGCGTCCAGGGATCGGGTAATCTGAGGTTGGCAGTACAGTTGCCGGAAGGCGAGGATACGAATGAATGGCTGGCTGTACATGGTATGTCATATTTCCACCGCTTTCAAGACCAGGATACTTAGATGTATATACAGCGGTCGATTTTTTCAATCATCTGAATATGTTGTATGGCACTGTCACTGAGTTTTGTACACCACAAGAGGTTCGTGTTCAGCATCCATACAGTTGCGATTGGCTTAACGAGGTGCCAACTAGTGTCCAATTATGTCTGCAGGTCCTAGGTCGGTCTTTGGGGTGCACTATGTATCGTCCCTACAACTGACCGCGGGTGCAGATACGAATACCTTTGGGAAGACGGCGTCAAGTTCAAGAGACCGACTAAGCTGCCCGCCCCGGAATACGTAGATGCACTGATGAACTGGGCCCAGAACCTCCTTGATGATGAGAATGTCTTCCCAAATAAAATTGGTCTTACTACACTTGAACTACCTCAGCCAACATCACACTGACCAACTTGTACAGGTGTGCCTTTCCCCAAGAACTTCCGTGACACAGTGCGCACGATCGTGCGTCGGCTGTTCCGTGTATATGCGCATATATATAGCAATCACTTTGACCACATATGTGCTTTAGGCATAGAGGGCATGTCGCGTCACCATGGGTAGTGTTAAATTGATTGACTAATTTTACTTCTAGCCCATCTGAATACAAGCTACCGACACTTCTTCCTGTTCATTCACGAGGTTTGCGCAGTATTTTTTGCCAAGTTATTATCTCTGTTGACACTCCTATCTGCAGTTCGACTTGATCGATAAGAAAGAGCTAGCACCGTTGGACGAACTGAATGACGCCATTCTCGCCGAAGATGGCAAGACGCGGTAGTCTGTATTTCGAATGTAATTGTACGGACTTTCCAGGGTAGCCACTTCAGTCTTGTTAGACTCAGATCTAAGCGATCTAAAGTTGATCTGGTATATGCGTTTTTGTCCGTGGAACACAGCTAACACAGCCGTATCGACAAAGTTCCCGACCCAAAATGACATCACCTTGATAGACAATCTGTCCTGCAGAGCTTCAAGATCAAGGTCCGAGGTGACGACAGAAGTTGCAAATTAATGATTCCCAGAAGGTTTTGGGTTTATGACGAGGACGTGACATCTACATACGCGGACCTTTCCGGACATGGGATAATACGTTTGAACGCGACACAAAATGAATAAAGCTATGACGTACAAGTCTCAACGTGTTTGGAGACAAAGAGAAATACTGCTGCTACAAAATTAGAATCGGCGGACGTGTATCTGGCTTGGAAGATGTTCGTGTGTTTGTGTAAAAAGAGAAAAGAACAAAACAATGCAAAGGTCTTGGGGGGGGAGTAGGCAGGGGGTTGGGAAAAGCGTGGGTGAATGATGGATGGATATGGTGGAAATAAGTGAATTGTACTATAGTCCGTGACGAGTGTGTAGTGGAAGGATGACCAACTAGGTTACACAACAAATAACGAGCACCAATGAACGAAATTTAGATGCGGATACGGACCAGTTAAGGATGAAGAGCTTTCGATGTTTGGCTCTTTTCTGCTATGAATTACTGAGCCAGGGCTGCGGGTATTAAAATGCGCGGGTGATGGTGGAGACAGCAAGCGAGAGGGCAACGAAACCGAAACAGTGAAGCCGCACTTATATTGTTGTCTACGGCAAATCAGTCGATTGTCCAAACCCGGGTTTAAAGTTCTTACCTTTACGACGGACCAGGCATGCACTAGATTCTTGACTCTGTGTGTCAGAGCGTCGCGACAGAGGTCACAAACCAAATGATCCCCTAATGGATTAAGGGCGGATTCCATCGTGCTTACGGAAAGATCTTGAAGGCTAGTATTAGAAACATAAATGATTTGTGGATGATCAGTGGACTGACCAGGTCTCGCGTCCCATGCCAAATATGCCGAAGCCAAAGCCCACGCCCTCGTCAGCTTCTTTTGTTCCGTGAAATCGCACCACTGCGTAGGTGCATGTGGGTGGGGAGGCGATATAAGCAGACGTTTTAGGGCATCTGCACGACCAAAATGCAGGAAAAACAGGCGTTTTAGGTAGACGGGACCGATTCGCCTCGCCATTTCATCGGTTAACGAAGCCAGGGTGAGAGAGAGGAGATGCGAAGAAGTCGATGCTGCTAGGTCGTAAAGATCGTTGGAGGCGGCAAGAGCATATAGCTCTAGTGGATAATGTGGAGCATGCGACATGAGCAAAATGTAAAGATGTGTGGAGTTTGCGATCCGATCGTGAAGTGGTACACCATAAGTTTTCAGGGCTATCACAGCAGATTCGAGGGCAAAAAATGAAGGGGCGTAATGAGCGCACGACATGTTGTATACGGCATGTAGCAAGATGTTCAGGACGACGGATGATTCTGGGACTGCAAGTACAGGTCCTAACTGGTCATGATCCTGGCGAGTTGGTAGCGGAATCGTGTGGTTAAAGCCATTTTCTGACGCCTTGAGAATTTTATTGGTGTGGACGTAGAAGAAGACCGAGTCGTTAGATAAAAGGACAAGGTCTGCAGGATGCGTATTGTGGGGGGCTCCAGGGCAGAAAGTGGTCGAGACCGAAACTAGCGTATTCCCTTCCGTGGAATCATCCGCTGGCGAGCCGGCGTGCGAAGCCTGTACCCATGGTTTAAGCACTCATGAGCATCACGAAAGAAAGACACATACAGGTGGCGTTGGGATTTGGGGAGAAGGAAATGGAAGCTTTGCGAGCTGAGTTCGCTCGGCAACTGGCTTATCAGGGCTGCAAGGACGTGAAGAAAAGTCTAGTTCCATCGGCTCTGTGACGAACTGG
>Ga0193716_1001643_pt1 | contig 12926 bp, 9 predicted proteins | sample U2c1metaG_FD_145901 | JGI IMG/M metagenome (GOLD analysis project Ga0193716, IMG submission 145901) | Soil microbial communities from a riparian zone of the East river system, Colorado, United States - U2c1 | ecosystem: Environmental > Terrestrial > Soil > Riparian zone | place: USA: East River...
GGCGATACCGATCCTCTTCGCGCGCAAGCGAGATCCGTCATTGCGCGACGTCGTCGACGGCACGCTCGTGTTCGGCAATCCGCTGATCGCGTTCGCGCTGCAGGCGGCGCTGCTCGACGGCGATCGCATGCCGCTCGCCTATTCGGCGCTGGCGCTCGCCGCCGTGTACGCGGCGCTCGCGTGGCCGCTGATCGGGCGCGAGCGCATGCGCGTCCTCGGCGAATCGTTTGCCGTGCTGGCGGTCGGTTTCGCGACGCTGGCGATACCGCTCGCGCTCAGCGCGCGTTCGACCGCGTGCACGTTCGCGCTCGAAGGCGCCGCGCTGGTTTGGCTCGGTTTCCGCCAGCAGCGCCGGTTGCCGCGCTGGAGCGGCCTTGCGCTGCAGGTGCTCGCCGCGGGCGCATTCGTGGCGTCGGTCGCATTCGATGCCGGGACCGCGGATGCGATCGCGATCGCCAACGGCGGTTGCATCAGCGCGCTGCTGATCGCCGGCGCCGCGTTCGTCAGCGCATGGCTGTACGCGCGCGCGGGTGCGCATGCACAGCTTGCGCTGCTCCTGTATCTGTGGGGTATCGCCTGGTGGCTCGGCGCAGGCCTGCGCGAAATCGATCGTTTCGTGCCGCAGTCGCTGCATCCGCAGGCGCTGCTCGCACTGGTCGTCCTGACCGCGGGCCTCGCCGGCGGTGCCCACCGCTGGGTGCGCAAGGCCGCGCTCGCATGGACCGCGGCGCTCGCGCTGGCCGCAGGCGTCGCCTTGACGTTCGTGTTCGCAGCCGCGGACGAGCGCCCGTTCGCCGGCTGGGGCCTCGCCGCTTTCGCCGCCTACGCGGTGATCGGCTTTTTGACCCTGCGCGAACTGCGCGATGCGTCGACCGGTGCGCAGCGCGTCGGGCATCTCGGCTGGCTGTGGACATGGACTCTCGCGATTGCGCTCGCATTCCGCCAACTCGCTGGCGACGCCGCTCTCGCCGATGGCTGGCGCGATGCGGTGACGCTGCTGCCGCTGCTCGGCGCCTGGATGCTGGCGCTGCTGCGGCCGGCGTGGATCGCCCCGCCGCTGGCGGCGCGATTCGCCGCGTATCGCGGCATGCTCGTCGGCTCGCAGGCGCTGGTCGCGCTCACTGCGTTCACCGGACTGCTGCTGCACGACGGCAATACCGCACCGATCGCGTTCGTGCCGCTGCTCAATCCGATCGAGCTCGTGCAGATCGCGATCCTGCTGTTCGCCTCGTTGTGGCTGGCCGATGCCGACACGTCGGCCGATCTTTCGAAGCGGCGCATGGCATTGCTCGTTGCCGCCGGCTTCGCCTTCGTCACCGCCGCGACGTTGCGCGGCGTGCACCATCTCGGCAATGTTCCGTGGGATGAAAACATCGGCTCGTCGATGGTCGCGCAGACCGCGCTGACCGTCGTATGGAGCGTGCTCGGCGTGGTCGGCTGGGTCACCGGCTCGCGCCGCGGCAGCAGGCCGCTGTGGCTGGCCGGCGCGCTGCTGATGGCGATCGTCCTCGCCAAGCTGTTGCTGATCGACCGCACGCATCTCGGCAGCGGCTTCGGCATCGCCTCGTTCATCGCATACGGCCTGCTATGCACGGTGATCGGCTATTTCGCGCCGGCGCCGCCGCGATCGGCCGTGGCGGCGAATGCCGAGGGAGTGCGCACATGATCCGGCGCGCCCTGGCTTTCCTGTTGTCGTCGGGGATGCTGCACGCCGCAAGCGCGAACTCGCCGGCCGACTATGCGTACGTGTTCCCGATCGATACTGCGACGAACGCAGACACCAGCGCCTGGCGCGTCGAGCTGACGCCCGAGGTCTATCGATGGGTGCAGGACGGTGCGCTGCGCGACGTCGAGATCTTCAACGCCGCGCAGCAGCCGGTGCCGTTCGCACGCATCGCGGTCGAGGCCGCGGCCACCGAGCGCGAATACAGCGCGACGCTGCCGGCGCTCGCGTTGCCTGCGACGGCGACGGCATCCGCGAGCGACCTGCGCCTCGTCATCGATCGCGACGCCGACGGACGCCTGCGCCGCATCGACGCCGGAGAGCAGTCGGCCGCGAAGACATCGACGCGCGACTGGCTGCTCGACGCGAGCGGCATGGACCGCGCGATCGACAGTCTGCTGCTTTCGTGGAGCGAACCCGCCTCCGGCGTGGTAGCGCGTTTCGGCATCGAGAGCAGCGACGATCTGCAGACCTGGCGCAACGCCGGCACCGCGACCGTGCTCGTGCTCGAACAGCAAGGCGCGCACCTCGAACGCCGGGACATTACGCTCGGCGGCGTGCGCGCGAAATACCTGCGCCTGCATCGGCTCGACGACGGCGCCGAGTTGACCGGCCTGCGCGCATCGGCACGCTCGGTCGAGCGTGGACGCGCGACGCCCGTGCGCTCGTGGATGGTCGCCGACCCGCTTCGCGCGAGCGACGCCGGCGATCCTCCGGGCCTCACGCGCTTCGGCTATCTGCTGCCATCCGCGCTGCCGGTCGACACCGCGCGTGTCGAGCTCGTCACCGACAATGCGCTGGCGCCGATCACGCTGCTCGCGCGCGCGGCGGAAACTTCCACGCAGTGGAATCACGTCGCCCAGTTCACCGCGTTCCGCCTGCGCCAGGGCGACGAAACGATGCGCAACGGCGACATCGATGTGCGCCTGCCGGGCCGCCTGCGCGAATTCCGCATCGAGTCACCGACCACGATCGCGCAGGCGCCGCGCCTCAGCTTCGCGTATCGCCCCGACAGTTTCGTGTTCCTCGCCGAAGGCGATGGCCCGTATGTGCTCGCCGCGGGCAGCGTGCGTGCGCGGCATGCGGAGTATCCGGTCGAAGCGGCGCTCGCCAGCCTGCGTGCGAATTTCGGCAGGGATTGGCAGCCACCGCTCGCTACGTTGGGTCACGCGCGGTCCAGCGGCGGCGATGCTGCGCTGCGACCGACGCCACCACCGCTGCCGTGGCGTCGCTGGGTGCTGTGGGCGGTGCTGATCGGCGGCGCGTTGCTGGTCGCGGGGTTTGCGTTGACGCTGCTGCGCGGGACCACGAAACCTCATCCATAGGGTGGGCCTTGGCCCACCAACAGGCGCGTCGAAAAAAATGGTGGGCCAAGGCCCACCCTATGGCTTGCGCAACCGCCGTCGCGCCTCATACAACTTCGCGTACTTGAGAAAAACATAAAACGCACCCGTCACCGAGCTGACGAATCCGCCCCATCCGCTGAGAAAATAGCGCTTGAACACATACTGGCGCACGAAGAACACCGGCGGATACAACACCATGCGCGCGCCGAGAAACCGCTGCCCGCGTGCCATCTTGTGCGCGACCATGCCGCTCGAGTAGCGGTTGATCTTTTCGACGCGCGTGGCGATGTCGGCATCGCCGTCGTTGACGAAATCCGCCTGCCACAGCGTGCGCACCGGTCCGTCGGCTTCGACCGCGGCGTGCACGGGCACGTCGTTCATGCGCGCGCGCCGCCGGTCGAACAGCCGCAGATGTCCGTTGCGCCACGAGCGCCGGTGCTGCACGGTCCAGAACATGCGTTCGCGGCGCGGCAGGCGGAAACCAGCCACGTCCGGCGCCACCAGCGCCTGCTCGATGATTTCGCGCGTTCCGGGCGACAGTACTTCGTCGGCATCAAGATTCAATATCCAGTCGTGGCGCGCCGAATCGATCGCGCGCTGCTTCTGCGGTCCGTAATCGTCGAACGGATGCGTGGCGATGCGCGCGCCGTGTTTGCGCGCAATCTCGACGGTCGCATCGGTCGAGCCCGAGTCGAGCACGACGATTTCCTCGGCCCAGTCGACCGCGGCGAGACAGCGCTCGAGCGTGTCGGCATTGTTGTAGGTGATGACGACGACGGACAACGGCTCACGCATCGACGATGTCCTCGCTTGCGCCGAGCGCCGCGCAGTAGAGCGCAAGCAGCCACCAGAACAGCAAGCCCCACCAGGCCGAATAGAACGCGAAATGCGTGTTCAACGGAAAACACATCGCGAGCAGCGCGAGGCCGGGCGCGAGCGCGCGCGAGCGCGCGAGCGGATCCGCGCGCAACCACGCGCGCAGCGCGAGCCAGACGCCTGCGAGCCAGAACAGCAGTCCGAGCGCACCGGTTTCGCTGAGGATCTCGAGCACGATCTGATGCGCATGCGACGCACCGGTATCGCTTGCGGTATCGATGAACTGATCCTTCGGACCGGCATACGCCGGATACGCGTAGCGGAAACCGCGCACGCCGACGCCGGTCAGCGGATGCGCGCGCCACATCGCAACGGCGGTGCGCCAGATGCTGATGCGGCCGGCCGAGGCCTCGTCGACGGCGCCCTCGGTGCCGCGCAGCAGCAGCAGGCTGCGCTCGACGCGCGAGCCGAAGCGCTGCGAATCCTGCAAGGCCACGGTGACCATCGCGCCGGCGAGCACGGCGAATGCGACGAGCGCCAGCGCGAAGCCGCGCTTGCTGCGCGTCTCGCGCCAGGCGAGCGCGACGCAGACCAGCGCATACATGACCCATGCCGCACGCGAACCGGCGAGCAGGATCGGCACGCCGAGAAAGACGAATGCGACCGCGAGCCCGCGCCAGCCGAAGCGATCGCGCGCGGCCAGCAGCACGAACGGCGACAGCACGGCGAGCACCGGACCGAGCTTGAGATTGCCCGCGCCGAAGATCCCGGACAACCGCTGCGTCTCGGCCGCGCCGCCGAGGCTGTAGCCGGTCGTCATCTGCACATACGCATCGATGACCCATAGCAACACGACGACGGCCAGCGCGGCGAGCACCGCCGGCCATGTGCGCGCGGTTCGCAGGGCCCAGACGGCGAAAACGGCGAACGGCAGGAAGCGCAGCGTCGATGCGATCGTCGACCACGTCTTGCCCGACGCAATCGGTGCCAGGCCCGAAAGTAGGGCTGGCAGCCAGTAACACGCGAACAACACGATGACCAGACGAATCGCGCCATCGCCGCGCAGATCGATGCGCCCGCGCGCGAGCAGGACCAGCGCAACGATGCCGCCGATCGCGATCGGCAGCTCGGCCGCGCGCCCGACTGGCAGCAGCACTATGACGGCAAGCACGACCAGTAATGGCCACAGGACGCGAGACGAGGAAAGTGCGATCACGAACGCTCCGGCAAGGTCGGCGCGATTCTAGGCTGGAACGCGGGCGTCGCGTTCGCCGGCAATGCGGCGAACGTCAGCGCGAGGCCACTTCTTCGTACAAGGCCAGCGTCGCCGCCTGCATCTCGTCGAGGCGATAGTGCTGCAGCGGCGAGATCGCGGGCGCGCGATGCAGCAGCTCGGCGGCGCGCTCGACCAGCCGCGCGCGATCGCCGGCCGCGACGCGGCCGACCGGATACAGATCGGCCAGCAATTCGCCGACGCCGCCGTGGTCGTAGCCGAGCACCGGCCGGCACAGCGACAGCGCTTCGATGACCGTGCGGCCGAACGATTCCGGCTTGTTCGAGAGCTGCAGCACCAGCGAGGAAATCGCATAGATGTCGCGTACGTCGTCGCGCGGCGCGCTGATGGCGAGCCGGTCGGTGACGCCGCGCGTCGCCGCGAGCTGCTCGAGCTCGGCGATATACGCCTCGCGCCCCGGCTGATGCGCGCCGAGCAGCAGCAGGCCGACCTCGATGCCGCGTGCCTTCAGGTCCGCGACGAGCTCGATGGCGTCGGCGTGGCCTTTGAGCCGCGTGCCGCGTCCGGGCAGCGTCAGCAGCGGCACATCGGCCAGCTGCGGAAACTCGGCGAAGAACCATTCGCGCCAGGAATCGCCCGGCTGGTAGCCGAACGGAAACGCGTCCGGATCGACGCCGCGCGGGATCACGATCAGGCGCGCCGGGTCGGTGCGCGGGTAGTTGTGCAGCACGTGATCGCGCACGGTATTCGACACGCAGATCACGCGCTCGCCGCGCGCCATGATGCCGCTGTACCAGCCGGGCGTGTTCAGTCCGTGTGCGGTTGTGACGAAATGCGGCCGTGGTGACAATCCGCGTAACGCCAGCCAGCCGAGCCATGCCGGCACGCGCGAGCGCGCGTGCACGATGTCGGCGCGCTCACGCTGGAACAGCGCGCGCAATGCGCGCACCTGGCCCAGCGAAGCCAGCGACTTGCGCGCGATCGGAAGCTCGATGTGCTCGCTGCCTTCGGCGACCAGCGTGGCGACCAGCCGGCCGCCTTCGGAAACGACGATCGAACGATGGCCCGCGGCGACCAGCGCGCGCCCGATCTCGACGGCCGAGCGCTCCGCACCGCCCGCATCGAGTGCGGGTACCAGCTGGACGACGGTAAGGCGGCGCGCTTCCACGCTAGTCATCAATCAACCAATACATATTCGGCGCCGCAATACGGGCACTTCGCATGGCCGCCATCGTCGGCAACCGGCAGGTATACCTTCGGATGCGAATTCCACAGCGTCATGCCCGGCATCGGGCAACTCAGCGGCAGGTCGGCGCGCGTGACCTCGTAGCGATTTTCGGCGTTGGCGGGTATGAGTTTCTCCGCCGCGGGGTTCGGGCGCGACATTTGGCGGGCTCCGGCAAGACAAAAGGGGTGCAAGTTTACCAGCAGGACGCGTGCCAACTGTTTCGTCGCGTGTCTGTGATTCAGGTCTCGGCCCGCGGGTGATCCCCGACGCAGCGCGGTAGTGGGGCTTTCGGCCTAGAATCCGCCGACGCCGGGGGACGGCCATCACCGATTCGAACACCTGGGAGGAGCCAATGGATTTCAACAAGCTGATCGCGCGGGTCAAGGGCATCCTGATCACGCCGAAAACCGAGTGGCCGGTCGTCGCCACGGAGCCGGCCACGGTCGCCGGCCTGTACAAGAACTACGTGCTGATCCTGGCCGCGCTGGCACCGGTCGCCACGTTCATCAGCGCGGCGGCATTCGGCATTCACGTGCCGCTGCTGGGCACGATGCGCCTCGGCATGGGCGTACTGCTGACCCAGCTGATCCTGACCTATGCGCTGGGCCTGGCGATGACGTACATCGTCGCCCTGATCATCGACGCGCTGGCGCCGAGCTTCGGCGGCCAGAAGGATCCGGTGCAGGCGTTCAAGTCGGCGGCGTACTGCTATACGCCGGTGTGGGTCATCGGCATCCTGAACATCATCCCCGGCCTCGGCATCCTGACCGGCCTGCTCGGCCTCGCCGCGGCCGTATATGCGATCTATCTCCTCTATATCGGCCTGCCGTACACGATGAAGTGTCCGCCGGAGCGCGCCGGCGGCTACGCAGCGGTCGTCATCATCATCGGTATCGTGCTGGGCGTGATTCTCGGCGGGGTCATCGCCGCGATCAGCGGCGTCGGCAAGATGGCCAGCGTGGCCGCGACGGCCGCGCTGGGCTCGGGTTCCTCGTCCGATTCCGGCTTCGTGGTCGACAAGGACAGCCCGCTCGGCAAGCTCGACGCCTGGAGCAAGAAGGTGGAAGCGGCCGGCAAGCAGATGGAAAGCGCGCAGAAATCCGGCGACGCGCAGGCGCAAAGCGAGGCGCTCGGCAAGATTGTCGGCGCCACACTCGGCGGCGGCGACCAGGTCGAGGCGCTGGCACCGGAAGTGCTGAAGCCGTTCATCCCGGAAACGCTCGCCGGCCTCAAGCGCACCGACTTCTCTGCCGAACGCAACGGCGCAATGGGCATGCAGGTCGCCGAAGCACGCGCGACGTACTCCGACGGAGGCAACCGCTCATTGCACCTGGAAGTCACCGACATGGGCTCGGCCAAGGGCCTGATGTCGCTGGCCGGCTGGGCCGCCGTGCAGCAGGAGCAGCAGACCGATCACGGCTACGACAAGACCTACAAGCAGAACGGCCGCCTCGTGCACGAGCAGTGGGACAGCCAGACCAGGTACGGCGAATACGGGGTCGTGCTCGGCGACCGCTTCTCGGTCAAGGTGTCGGGCAACGCCGACAGCATCGAGCAGCTCAAGACCGCGGTCGGCAGCATGAATCTGGCCGGCCTCGAGGCATTGAAGGATCAGGGCGTCAAGAAAGGCTGAGCAAGCCGGCGCCGGAAACGCTTTCCCTCCCCGGCGCGGGGAGGGAAAGTCCTACGCGACGACCGACCCAATTACATCGGCCCAGTTACTTCGGCGGGTTCTTCTTGGCCTCGGCAAACGCCTTGGCTTCGATCGCTTCGGTCGTGATGTGGATCTTGATGTCGTCGCTGACCATCGGCACGTACTTGGTGATGCCGAAATCCGAGCGCTTGATCGTCGCCGTCGCATCGAAACCCGCGGCCGGCGCCTTGCGCATCGGATGCTCGCCGACCTTGTTGACCGTGACGTCGAGCGTGACCGGCTTGGTCACGCCGTGCAGGGTCAGATCGCCGGTCACCTTCAGCTGATCGGGCGTCGCGCCTTTCTCGACCTTGGTGCTCTTGAAGGTCGCCGTCGGATACTTGGCGGCATCGAAGAACTCGTCGGTCTGCAGGTGCTGGTCGAGCTTGGGCACGTTGCTGTTGACGCTCGACAGCGGAATCGTCGCGGTGACCGAGGACTTGGTCGGGTCGGCCGGATCGAATTCCAGCGTCGCATCGATCTTGCCGAACTGTGCGCTCGGGTTCGAGAAACTGAAATGATTCCAGGCGAACTGCACCTGGGTGTGACCCGGGTCCAGCGTGTAGGTGACGGCGAAGGCGGGGGTGGACGCCAGCGCCAGTGCGCCGATAAGCAGACTGCGACGAAACATGCGAATGTCCTCGTGTTGTGGAATCCAGGGAGTGATGCGGCGGAGCCGGCGCGTGGGCCGGCATCGATCGTACTAGGGAAACCCCTCAAGAGCGGTTTCCCATGGCGAACAGTGTGTTCGCCGGAAACGTCCGGCGCCCTGACTGTAATCGGGGCCGGTGACGATGAATTCAATCGACAACCGGGAGCCGGTAACCGTGAATCGGTAGCCGGAAGGCCGCGGCGCTACCGGTTCCCGGCCACCTCTGCGCTACGCTAGCGCTCATGACCGATACTCCCGCGCCGACCTGCTGGGCAATCAGCGACGGCGCCGCAGGCAACGAACGACAAGCCTCGGCGCTTGCGGAGGCGCTCGGCGTGGCGACGCGCGTGTTGCGCATCCGCCTGCGCCAGCCGTGGGACGTCCTCGCACCACACCTGACTCTCGGCGCGCATGCAGCGATCCGTGACGAGGACGGCGCCCCGCTCGCTCCGCCGTGGCCGGATATCGCGATCGGCTGCGGCCGCCGCGCCGCGCTGGTCACGCGCGCATTGCGTGGCTGGAACGCGGGCCGCACGTTCGTGGCGCAGATTCTCGATCCGCGCGTCGACACCGCGGCATTCGATGTCGTCGTCGTGCCGCATCACGACAATGTGAAAGGCGCGAACGTGATCCGCAGTATCGGCGCATTGAATCCCGTCGACGCGCGCTGGCTCGCCGGCGGACGTGCGCGCTTCGCCCGCTTCGCCGAGCAGCGCGGGCCGCGCACGGCCGTGCTGATCGGCGCCAGCCATCGCGCACAGTCGCTCGACGCCGCCTACTTCGATGCGCTGCTGGAGCGGCTCGGCGCATGGCACGCGGTCGATGGCGGCAGCTATCTGGTCAGCGTATCGCGACGTACGCCGCCCGACGTCGCCGCGCGTCTGCGCCGCACATTCGCCGGGTTCCCCGGCACGTTCTGGGCCGGCGCCGACGACGGCGAGAATCCGTATGCCGGCTTTCTCGCCTGGGCCGATCGCATCGTCGTCACGCCCGATTCGGTCAACATGATTTCCGAAGCCTGCGCCACCGGAAAACCGGTCTACACGTTCGCGCCGCGTGCGATCGCGGGCAAGCTCGCGCAATTTCACAAGGAGCTGCACGCGAGCGGGCACTTGCGCTTGCTGGACGAAGCCACGCATCGGCCGCAGCCGGCGCCGCTGGCGGAAACCGCGGAGATTGCGGAGCTGGTGCGGGCGCGATGGCAGCGATGGCAGCGATGGCAGGTTGATGGTGGGCCAAGGCCCACCCTATAAATCCCACACGACAAATCCCGACCGCTATTTATAGGGTGGGCCTTGGCCCACCGTTTCCCCCTCTACACATTTCGACACGCACGCGTGGTCACAACCGCGGCCGAATCCGCAGCTCCGGACGCGGATGCGGTCCGTCGCGCGCATCGTGCTCGAAGATCGGATAGCCGAGCCGATCGCGCACGGCGGCCATGCGGTCGGCAAGCGCCAGCAGCTCGGTATATGCGGCACGCGCCGCCTGCTCCTGCTCGGGGGGTTTGAAGCGATAGCTCGGCGGCGCCGCATGCATCGACAGGATCGCCGCCTGAGTCGTCGCGGTCTCGCGCTCGGCGACGCGGATGCCCTCGAGCGCCTGTTCGAGCAGAAGCATGGCCACGCGATAACGCACCCAGCGGTGATTGCGCCAGCCGGTGACGATGCCCTCGGGCGGATTCGTGTCGGCGTAGTGCACCAGCAGGATGCGCGCCGCTTCGCGACCGCGCGCAGCCACGGCATGGATCAGCTCGGGCAGCATGCGCAGATTGAGCCCGCCCTCGTCGGCGGTCAGGCGCACATGCACGACGCGGTCGCGGAATCCGGGCGTGCCGAGCTGCGTGCTGTCGCTCCAGTTCTGCATCGTGTCGACGATCGCGCCGAGGAAACCGAGCACGGTGCGGCGTCCGCCGCGTTCGACGTCGACGACCTTCGCGGTCAGGCCGCTGCCGTTGTGGTCGGGCATCCACACGTAGTCCTGCGGATCGCGCGCGTGCTCGCGCACGAAGCGGCCGTCGGTGAGATCGATGCCGAACGTCGGTCGGCTCGGCAGCGTCGCGTCGAACAGATGGATCGGGAAATTGCTGCAGATGCCGCCGTCGGAGAACCACACCTTCTCGGCGACGGGCAGCCACTCGCCGGGAAGCCCGGGATCCGGGTCGTTGCGCATGCGATACAGCGGCACTGCGCTCAGCAGCAACGGAAACGCGAGGCTCATGCGCACCGGCACGATGATCGGCAGGTCCGCCATCGCGCATAGGCGGTATTTGCCGGCCAGCGGACCTTCGCCGTGCGCCGCGCCGGCCTGCACGATCAGATGATCGACGACGACGTCGGGGAACAACTGGCGCCACTCGTCCGCATCGAAATGGAAATCGTTGATCTCGAGCGGAAAGCTGTACGGGCGACCGTGACTCAGCGCGGTCGTCATCAGGCGCAGATCGATGCGCCGCAGATGCGTCTCGCGCAATGCGGCCTCGTCATCGACCAGGGAAGCGTCGTCGCCGCCGCGCCAGAGATCGCGGAAAGTCAGCGGGTGCCCGGGCGCGCGCTGCGCAAGACCCTGCAGTTTTGCGTAAAGCCACGGCGTCAGCGCATTGTCGCTGCCCATGCCGCTGCACAGACCATAGCCATTGGCCGGGATGCAGCGTGCGAGCGCGACGACGATCCATATCGCCAGCCACAGCATGAACACGATTGCGCCGAGCAGCAACGCCACGACGATCGCAAGAACCGGTGCGCCGTTACGCAGCAATACGAAGACAGCCAGCGCGGAAAGCGCAAGCCCGAGCAGCGCCGTGAGCGGAAAATTCCCGATCGCGGCGAGAAACCAGCGCAAGCCCGCCAGCATCCAGCGGCGCCGATCCGGCATCAGGCCGGCGACGAGCAGATCGAACAATGGGCGCGTGCGTGCCTGCGGCTCGAACAATCGGAACAGACGCGTCGCGCCGCGATCATCGGTTTGCGCCAGTTCCGCCGGCAGCGTCGCCAGCCTTTCGAATCCACCGGATGCACGCCCGAACTCGGCGGCAGCGGCAGCGGCCGCCGCGATCGCACCGGCCGACGTGCCGCCGATGCTGCGCAGGCGGTAATGCGCAGCCAACGCCGCGATCGCGCCCGGATAGACGATGCCGCTGGCGATGCCGCCTTTCATGACGACATCGCACTCGGCGGCGTCGATGCCGGCGCGTGCAGCTTCGTCGATGCAGTGGTCCGCTGCGAGGGGTTCTGCCGCCATGTCTGGCTCCTTGTCCGGTGCGGGATCGATGCTGCCGCGCGGGCGTGACACCTGCACGTCCTCATGGCAATGCTGACACTCGCAGGCGCGCATGGTTGCGCCCGACGTCTCAGCGTCACGCGTCGATCAGGCCGTGCTCCATTGCGATCGCGTGCACTTGCGCGGTGTGCGCCTCGACGTCGGCGTCGCGCGGCGTCAAGCGCGGGCGGCCGTCGAGCGTGCAGCCGATCGCGCGTGCGAGCAGCATGGAGTGCGCATTTGTAAGCGTGACCGCCTCTGCGGCGCACAGCACGCCAGCGCGTTCGGCCGCCGCGATCAGCGCGGGCGTATTGCCGCTGGGCAGAAGCTGCGGATGACCGGACGCGTGCGACAGCACGATGCCCTGCAGCAGGAATTCGATGTCGACCAGCCCGCCGACACCCTGCTTGAGGTCGAAGCGGGCGACATCCGAGCGGTCGCGCTCGGCGCGCCAGCGCGCGCGCATCGCGCTGATGTCGGCGCGCACGGCGGCCTCATCGCGCGGCGCGGACAGCAGGGCGGAGCGCACCCGCGCGAAGCGGGCGCCGAGCGCCGCCTCGCCGGCGACGGCACGCGCGCGCACCAGCGCCTGCAATTCCCAGGTCCAGGCGCGCTCGCGCAGATACGCTGCATAGGCATCGATACCGAGCACGAGCAGACCCTTGCCGCCGTCCGGACGCAGTCGCACGTCGACCTCGTAGAGTTTTCCGGCGCGCGTCTGCACATCGAGCAGGTGCACGACGCGCTGCGCGAGGCGCGTGTAGTAGCGCGCGCCGTCGAGCGGACGCGCGCCGTCCGACTCACGCTGCGCGAGATCGCCGTCGTACAGGAACACCAGATCGAGATCGGAGCCGAAGCCAAGCTCGCTGCCGCCGAAGCTGCCGTATGCGATCACCGAGAATCCGGCGGTTTCGGTAGCGCCGAGGCGTCCGTGGTTGGCGGCGAGATCGCGCTCGGCGATGCGCAGCACCGCGGT
>Ga0193716_1001644_pt1 | contig 12907 bp, 10 predicted proteins | sample U2c1metaG_FD_145901 | JGI IMG/M metagenome (GOLD analysis project Ga0193716, IMG submission 145901) | Soil microbial communities from a riparian zone of the East river system, Colorado, United States - U2c1 | ecosystem: Environmental > Terrestrial > Soil > Riparian zone | place: USA: East River...
GCTCGCAGATCTATGCATTGGGTGACGGGCGAGCTGGCGGGGAGATGGGGCAGCCAGGTGGCGGAGGGAGGCAGGGGTTAGGGCCTGTTGGCAATTTGGTCAGCGCTTCGGCACACCGATATGGAGTCTGGTGGCATGAGAAAGTGGATTCGGGGTGGGTCCATCACGTTATTTTCGATGGCTTTTCCGAGTCGCATGCGCTGGCTATGGCGGATGTGAATGGAGATGGATTGCCCGACCTGATCACTGGGAAGCGATATTTCGCACACAATGGAGAGGACCCGGGCGCATATGAGCCTTCCGTTCTATATTGGTTCGAGCTTAAGCCCGGGACAAAGCCGACCTGGGTTCCCCATCTGATCGACAATGACTCCGGGGTTGGACTGCAGGTATTGGTGCAGGATATAAATAAGGATGGACTGCCGGATATTATCGTGGCAAATAAAAAAGGAGTGTTCTTTTTTGAGCAAAAGAAGTAGTCGCTGCAGCGCGCAGGCGGATGCAGCGCCGGGGCACGGGCCCGGCCGATGATGGAGGTGCCGACACTACTCGGACCGAAGACTCTTTACCGGCGAAGCGACGGCCGCTTTGATAGCCTGGTAGCTGATGGTGGCAAACGCAATAGCAAGCGCGATCAGGCCGGACCCCAGAAAAATCCCCCAGCCGATGGTGATCCGATAGGCGAAATCCTCGAGCCACTTGTTCATGACCAGCCACGAAAGGGGAACGGCGATTAAAAAAGCAAACCCCACTAGCCTTAGGAAGTCCACCGACAACAGCCGTACAATACCCGTCACGCTGGCCCCCATCACTCTGCGAACACCCACCTCCTTGGTACGTTGCAGGGTGCTGTAAGAAGACAGCCCTAGAAGGCCGAGGCAGGAGATAAAGATGGCCAGGATGGCAAAATTGATAAAGAGGTTTCCAAAACGCTCCTCAGATTTGTATTGCTTATCAAAGGCTTCGTCTAGGAAGAAATACCTCAGCGGAAGGGGCGTACCTAATTGATCCCATTTTTTCTTTATAGATGTTATGGTGCCGGGCAGGTTCCGGTTTGTGACCTTCACAGAAAGAAAGTTACAGTCATTAAAGTCCAGACAAATGCTAAGAGGTGTGATCTCTTGCTGAAGGCCGTTGAAGTTGTAGTCTTTTATGACACCGATGATCTGCCCCTTCTTCCCCCATTGACTAAAAGACCGCCCTATCGCCGCTTCGGGTGAAGCATACCCGAATAGTTTTACCGCCTTTTCGTTGAGGATCATGGCCTGCATGGTATCTGTAGCTATGTCTTTCCGGAAGAATCGACCGGCAAGCAGCTTCATTTTGTATTGTTCCATAAATCCAAAGTCGACATAGGTGAGATCGAGGTTGGCTACCTGCATTTCCCCACGACTGTTTTGTACCTGGGAGTAAGCGCTCCAGGTGCCATCGCCGGGTATGCTGCCGGAAAAGGCGGTGGATTGCACATCGGGCAGACCCGCGACATCCCGGCGGAAGACGACCTTGTGCGGGTCGTTGCGCGTATCCAATACCAGGATCTGGTCCTTACTAAAGCCAAGGTCGCGGCTTCGCATGTAATTGAGTTCCGAGTATACTACGGCCGTGCCGATAATGAGGCTTATGGAAATGGTAAACTGGGCGATGACCAGGCCTCTTCGCAGGGCCAGGCCTTTTTTACTGGTAATAAAGCGCCCTTTCAGGGAAGCGATTGGCTTAAAAGAAGAGAGTACCAGCGCGGGGTATACTCCGGCCAGCAGACCAATGACCATTGCGATAAACAGCAGGGTAAGGATATAGATCGGCTGAGTAAGTATGCCTTCACTGATCGTTTTGCCGGCGAGCTGGTTGAAAAGCGGCAGCGCCAGGCTGCATAAACCAAGGGATAAAACAAAAGCGACGAGACAGACGACCATGGATTCACCAAGGAACTGACCGGTAAGCTGAAACTTCGCTGCGCCGACTACTTTGCGGATGCCAACCTCTTTCGCTCGTTCGGCAGCCCGCGCCGTAGTAAGATTGACGAAATTGATACAGGCAATCAGCAGGATAAAGAGTCCGATGATAGAAAAAATATACACATTGCTCCTGCTGCCTGAAACAAAACCTCCGCGCGTGGACCAATAAACGTCTTTCAGACTTTCGAGAAACAAGATATAGTTCTGCTGCTGTGCCTTTAGTTTTTCACCGATATGCCTTTGTATGAATGGTTTTAATTTAGCCTGCAGGCTGGCCGGATTGACACCGGGTTTCAACAGCAGGTACGAGCTTACACTAAAGTTGCCCCATCGATAGTCAAGGCTGTCCCGGAATCTTTTCCGGGTAGACATAGATACAAAGAGGTCGGCCTTTATCGAAGAGTTCTCGGGGATGTCTTTCATGATGCCTGTGACCGTTGCGCTGAAACCGCTATCGGAAAAAAGCAGCGTCTGGCCGATGGGGTTGCTATCTCCAAAATACTTTTTCGCGGTGGTCTGAGAGAGGACAACACTAAAAGGGGATCTCAACGCGGTAGAGGGATTCCCATCGACCAATGGAACGTCGAAGATGGAAAAGAGTGAAGAGTCGGCGTAGACGGTTCTGCTCTCTTCAAACCGGACGTCACCCCTCTTTATCAATACGCTGCTGCCATTAAGCCGCACTACATCTTCTATTTCGGGATATTCGGCTTTGAGGTTGATGGCCATTGGCATGGACGTATTGGGTGCGTGCTGGGTGGCGGCAGTCGATGTCAGATCAGTCACCAGGCGGTAAATACGCCCTTGTTTAGTATGGAATTTGTCATAGCTCGTTTCAAAGCGGACATATTGATAGATCAGGAAAAAGGCAGACATGCCAACGGCGAGGCCTATTATATTAAGGAGTGAAAAGGCCTTGTGACGCCAGAGACTGCGGAAGGCAATCTTAAAATAGTTTTTTAGCATAGTCCGGTTTTTATATTAACTAATGAATTAGGAGCATACCCGATGCCAAATGTGGATCTGGTTTAAAATCAATATTTTAGGGTTGCTTGAAGGATAGAAACTGTCCGGTTTTGAAACAAGATATGTCCGGTTAGCAATGTGGATCTTACCTCCACCGGCCGGGCACGACAATTGAATACTTAGGGGTCAGGCCATGGCAACAGAATCCTTTCTCACCAAATATGTCTTCAGCACTGATCATAAGGTAATAGCCAAACAATTCCTTATTACAGGAATGGTGTGGGCGGTGGTTGGCGGGGTTTTTTCAGTGTTGATGCGGTTGCAGCTGGGAGGCATGGCGGACGGCAAGATCCAGCCCGAGACCTATTACCAGCTGGTAACAATGCACGGAACGATCATGATCTTTTTTGTCCTGACGGCGGGATTGAGCGGGACCTTCGCCAATTTCCTGATCCCCCTGCAGATCGGAGCCAGGGATATGGCTTCCCCCTTTGTCAATATGTTGTCTTACTGGTTCTTTTTTGCGGCAAGTCTGATCATGATAAGCTCCTTCCTGGTGCACAACGGACCTTCGGGAGTCGGGTGGACGGCATACGCGCCTTTAAGCGCCCTAAAGGATGCGGACTCCGGAAGTGGAACAGGTCTCGATCTATGGATCATCAGCCTGGTCTTTTTTATCATTTCGACATTGATGGGAGGCATCAATTATATTTCCACTATCCTGAATATGCGCACCCGGGGCATGTCCATGACCCGGTTACCCCTGAGCATCTGGGGCCTTTTGTTTACTGCCATCATGGGGCTGCTGTCTTTCCCGGTGCTGCTGGCAGCCTTTGTGCTGTTGCTTTTCGACCGGAATGCAGGAACCAGCTTTTACCTTTCAGACATCTTTATTACCTCTACCGCGCGGGCACTACCGTATGAAGGCGGCAGCGCCATCCTTTACCAGCACCTTTTCTGGTTCCTGGGGCACCCGGAAGTATATATCGTCATTTTTCCTGCCTTTGGGATGGTTTCGGAGATCATGAGCGTGAATGCACGAAAGCCGATCTTCGGTTATACGGCGATGGTCTATTCGATGTTCGCTATCCTGACATTGTCGTTTATGGTTTGGGCGCATCATATGTTCGTGTCGGGACTCAATCCATTTCTGGGCTCCGTGTTTGTGCTGCTTACCCTGCTGATAGCAGTGCCATCGGCAATTAAGGTCTTTAACTGGATCACCACGCTTTGGCGGGGTAATATCCGGTTTACGCCGGGAATGCTGTTTTGCATCGGCTTCGTAAGCACCTTCATTTCCGGGGGACTGACAGGGATCTGGCTGGGGGATTCTACGATTGATATCCAGCTGCACGACACCTATTTTGTAGTGGCACATTTTCATCTGGTGATGGGGGTCTCGGCGATGTTCGGCATGTTCGCGGGGATTTATCACTGGTTCCCGAAGATGTTTGGCCGGTTTATGAGTCCCGTGCTTGGATATATTCATTTTTGGGTGACGCTCCTATCGGCCTACCTGGTCTTCTGGCCTATGTATTATGAAGGGTTGGCAGGGATGCCAAGGCGGTATTTTGATTTTACGGGGTGGATCTCCTTTAATCAGTTCGGTGGGCTGAATATCTTTATATCGGCGGTGGCAATGCTGGCGTTTGCGGTGCAGTTGGCCTTTTTGTACAATTTCTTTGCATCGATCTATAAGGGGGAAAAGGTTATGGATAAGAATCCATGGCAGGCGAATACATTGGAATGGACAACACCGATAGAACCAACTCATGGGAATTGGCCGGGCGAGATACCCGAAGTGCACCGTGGGCCATATGAGTATGGGAAGGATGACGTTGAATTTATGCCCCAAACATCACCACCCTTCCCGAACGAAGTGAAGGGAACGAGCGAGAAGGAGCTTGGCAAAGCAGCTCCGCCGAAGCTCTAATAATGACACTTCTGACATTCCGTCCCACCAATATCCTCAACGGTAACAGAATCTCTTTGCCCCGTTCTCAGTTCACGGGCATATTTGGTGTAGATGCTATAAAATTTATTGCCTCGCACACCCGAAACACTATCGGGAAAATCGACCTTCGATGTCCGGTGACAATTGATACACCAGCCCATGCTTAGCGGAGCGAATTGCCTTACTTCATCCATTTCCTGAACCGGTCCATGGCAGGTTTGGCATTGTACCTTACCCGCACGCACATGCTGAGCATGGCTGAAAAAGACATGGTCCGGCAGGTTATGAATTTTTATCCATTCGATCGGTTTTCCCGGTTCAGTATATTTTCCGTTCTCCGGGTTGTAACCTGCATAGCTGAATAATTTTTTGATCTCATCATTGGGGCTGACGATAGTTCCGTCCTCGCGTTGCAACCTTTCACCGTGATAGTTATTGATGGCGGCATGGCAGTTCATACATATGTTTGGAGAGGGCACAGAGGCTTGTTTGCTTTCCCAGGCATTGCCATGACAAAGAAGACAGCTGATCTGGTTGAGACCGGCATGTACCCGATGCGAAAAAAAGATGGGCTGTTGTGGCTGGTAGTTCTGAGACCTGCCCAGGCCTATCCCCCACTCTACCATCCAATATCCAAGTACACCGAAAATCAGGAAACCTGCCAGGGCGATATAGAATTTATTTCGATAGATGGGCACCGGGGAAGCAGGAATGATATTTTGCTTTTCTTCGACAAGTCTTTTGAGATTCCGATTATGCAGGTAGAGACCAAATACAAAGAGCCCCAGGACAAATGTGATCAAGCCATATAAGAAAGAGTGGTCTTCCAGTGTCTCCGCATTAGGATAAGTGGAGGTATTCGTTTTGGCCAGGGGTTCTGCGTAATTATTTACATAGGTCAGGATCGCATCTATCTCGCCATCGCTGAGGCCGGGGAAAGTATTCATCGGCGCCCGGCCGTATGAGTTGTAAAGATTATTAAAATAAGTATTGCCTGATGCGAGGACCTTTTGATTGTTGCGGATCCAGTCATGGAGAAGCTTGCGATCGGTGACCCGGTCGGTAACGCCTTTCAGAGCAGGGCCCGTAACGACCTTAACAGGATTATGACATTGGGCACAATTGGTTTGGAACAGGAGCTTGCCATCCTGGGACAAGGCCCGGGCGGCTGGGAGAAATATGAAGAGGATGAGGAGCAGCGGGTGTACCTTTCCGGGCATGTGGTGGTTTATGGAAAAATCATGCCACGGCAGATAAAAACTGCCGGACAGTCTTATCCAGCAGTTCAGGCAGATGTATAAGAGATTTACAGCAGGTTGCTGGTCATGGGGTCGATGACTGCTTTTACTTCGGCGACAGTGTTGACAGGAAAACCTCCCAGCCTGGCATGTTCGCGGATGAGTTCTTCGCTTTCGGCAATATGTATGCAGTAGATCTTGTCTTCGGTGACAAATGACTGTATCCAATGGTATGGTTTGCCCAGCAGGCATACGGCATCACAGGAACTCCGGGCAATCGCCTGCAGTTCTTCCGGCGAAAGATTCCCGGCTCCGGGCAGGATCCTTTCGATAACAAACTTTTTCATGTGAGTGACTTTTATAGATGAATAATAATAATTCCTTATCAAAGTTGAGAATATACCCCTGATTGGATGACGGAGGTATTCCCTATTTAAGGGTAGCGGATTCCCTATTTTATGATGCCAAGACGGAGGGCTTCCTGGACGGCCTTTACCCGGGAGTTGACTTCCAGTTTGAAGAGCACGGAAGAGATATGATGATCGACCGTTTTGGCGGAAATAAAGAGCCGGGCCCCTATCTCTTTGTTTTGCAGGCCTTCTTTTAAGAGCTCTAGAACACCCAGCTCCCGGTCGGTTAAGAGGGCGGGGTTGGCCAGGGTCGTTTTTCTCAGGCCCCTGGGTATGCTTTTGATCCCCGAAGTTCTCATTTCCAGCTTCATCCTTTCATATACGGCGTTGGCACCCAGTTTATTGACAATAGCCATGGCCTCTTTTTTGTCGGCCTCTCCGCCATCAAACAGGGCCAGCGCCTCTTCATAGGGACAGCCCAGCTGTTTCCATAGATTGGCTGTTTTCCCGGCTGTCTTGGGGCCGGCGATCCGAGAGTCCCCATAAGCTTCCTGATGAGGCACTCTTTGTTTTCTTGTTTTCAGAAGCCAAAAGTCAAATTCACTGTTCTCATAAATGCCGCCCGTCTGCCCGATCAAGCCTATTGCGCATTCGATGGCTTCTTTTTCGATAATGTCTTTTCCCGTCATCCATTCGTATTCCAGCAGGGCCACCAGGGCAGGAAGAATTCGCTGCGGCTCCATGGCTTGAAAGGCCATCGTTTTTGCCTGGAGAAGAAGAGGAAGCGGATCCGTGTCGCCCTTCCGCATCCTGATCGTTGCAATGACAACCAGGGATCCCATTTTAACGATAGGTGCCTGGTCCTCTTTTTTCAGGAGGCCGGTGGCGATGTCACAGGCTTCTTTCCAGTGGCCGGTTTCGAGCATCAGCCTGGCCTTGCATGATAACATATAAGTTCGCCAGGAGTCCAGCTCTCTTTCCTCACAATACAGGATGCCCTCCGCCAGGATCTGCCTGGCAAAAGCATAATCTTTTATTTGAATGCTGTTACTGCTGAGATTGGTATACGCACGGGCCGCATGTTCGTGGTAGGAATGTTTCAGCGCAAGACCCAGGCTTTGCTGCAGGAGCCCGACGCCTTTCTGCTTGTATGCCGGCACTCTCATTTGTACCGCCCCGACATTATTGAGAGCATGGGAAAGGATCTCATCATCGCCTAATTCTTTTGCGATGACGATGGCATTCTCACCCCAGTGAATACATTCGACAATTTGATCCGACAGCATTTTCAGCTGTGACATGTTACTGTAGGCCATGGCCTTCGCTCTCGAAGAAGGTTGTTCGCTCAGAACCTCGATGGCTTGCAGGCCATAGCTTTCCGCTTTTTTCCGGTTGCCGTCGAACCACCAAAGACGGGAAAGGAACCACATGGAGTTGCCTATTTTTTCGATGTCGTTTTTCTCTTTCCAGATGTTGAGGGCTTTCCCCTGGTAGACGATGGCTTCTTCTATCCGGTTAGTCAGATAACATTCATAAGCATAACATTCATAGAACTCTACCAGCTTGTCTTTGTCTTTTCCCTGGTAATATTCGATGGCTGTGAAATAGAGTTTGGAGGCTTCTATATGGGCACCTAAACAGGCTGCATCGGCGGCAGCCAGGGGTGCATAACGTACTACTATGTCATATTCATTCGCAGCCTTGGCGTGATGGATAATGCGTTCAGTCTCCCGGTTCTTTTCAAAGCTGTCCCTGAACATCTCCAGTATCTTTTTATTCAGGGCTACTCTTACGAAGGGCGACAGGGAAGTCTCGATTGTCCTCCGGTAGAGCTCGTGCTTAAAGAAAATTTGTCCATCCTTCACCAACAATATTTTCATCTCCAAACAATTGGCTACTGCCACCGCATACATCGGCTCCATCATTTCAAGATACTTTAGCTCAAACCCGGTGGGCAGGACGGAAAGTATTTCCCAGACATGTTTTGTCTTCTCATCCAGCCGGTGGTATACCGACATTATGGAGTCTTTGATATTATCGGGCACGCCCAGGCTGTAACTGGCGAGTATCTCGTTCACATAAAAGGGGTTACCACCGGAAATGCTGTAGACGTTCTCCCCGCTGTAACCCTTTTCCTCGGCTAGTTTTTCCACTGCGGGCCGCGACAGAGGGGTCAGATGAAGACGGGTGAAAGAGTCGGGAGGCAGCTGGCCAAGAACATTTCTTAGGGGATGACGTGAATGGATCTCGTCGTCACGGTAGGTCAGCACGAAAAGACAGTGAAGACGGGTGATACGTCTCGCGAGGAATTTGATAAAGTCAAGAGTGGCTTCATCGGCCCAGTGTATGTCCTCGAATATAATGATGGCTGGGCCTTTCTGGCTGCTTATTTCGTGAAAGAAACGATTGAAGAGCTCAGCCCGGTTTTCTCTGTAATCCGTGCTGTTCCAGCTATCTCCCCGGATTTGCCAGATGATATCGTATAACGGAGCCAGCGGGCGTGGGGTAAATAAGGCATCACAAGAGCCCTGGTAGATCCGGGCCTGGCCCTTTTGTTCTTTACAAAAGGCTCTTAGCAGAGATGTCTTACCAATGCCTGCCTCACCACTTAGTAGTATGCAATGTCCCTCCCCTTCTGCAATGTCTTTTACTTTCGATTGCAGCGAGTCTAAGAAACCGGCTCTTTCGATCAATTCCATAGTAGCTGTTTATAAATTGGGGGGACTGTCATGGTAAAATAGGGAAAAATCCCTACACCCTATAGCGAAATTGAAGGTTCCTTTGTGATGGAAATTTCAATTATCAACTTTTAAGCCATTTTATCATGAAAGTTTTTTTTGGTCTCATAGTGTTTGCTGTCATGAGTCTCCATTGTTTCCGCCTGAGGGCTCAATCCGATAATGTTGTTACTGAACCAGGAAAAAAGTCTACTGAACACCTGTATTTAGACGTTCATCACCTTGGTCCCGGGAAGGTGACAGCGGGGGCGGTTGCAGAGGCACATGCAAAGGATCTGGCTGTTCAAGGGAAGTACGGTGTACACTTTCTCAAATATTGGGTCGATGAAGCTGGGGGGGATGTATATTGTCTTTCTTCTTCAGCCGACACCCAATCCATTCGTAAAACGCATGCTGAAGCACATGGGTTGCTTCCGGACCAGATCTACGCGGTGACCGAAGGTAAGGAATCGGCTACCAATGAGGAAAAGAATTTCTACCTGGACATCCATGAATTTGGCGCTGAAAAAGTTACGGCAAAAGATGTGGCCGCCGCCCATCAAAAGGATCTGGCAGTCGAAGGGAAATATGGAGTGAATTTTATCAACTATTGGGTCAATGGAGGTGTAGTGGTTTGTTTGTCACAGGCTCCGGATTCTTTGGCCGTGATCAAAACGCATAGGGAAGCCCATGGGCTGATTCCTCAGCATATTATGCAGGTTAAGCCGGGAGAGAAATAGTCGATTTGTGCTTCAACTATGGGACGACGGGTAAACAGGGCCCTGCGCGGGTGTGTGGGGCTACTGTTTCTGCGCCCTTGCCCTTTCGAGGAAACTTTTTTCTTTGAGGCGATGCTCGACCTCTGTAATGGCTGTCATGAGATTGTTCCGGGTATCGGTGATTTCTGCTATTGCTGCTACCATGATCTGCCAGACAGGCTGCATTTGTTCTACCAGCGCCTTGCCTTTGTCGGAGAGCTTCAACAGGCGTTTGCGCTCGTCCTGTTTATCTTTCATACTTTTTATGAGTTTTTCCTTTTCCAGCTCTTTTAACAGGCTGATGGTAGAAGGATGAGTATACCCTATTTCCGCAGCCAGCTCGACGACACTAAGTACCGGCTTATGATGTAAGGTATAGATGACGGGAAACCACTTTGGTTCAAAGCTGATGCCATTGGCTTTATAGATCAGGGCTCCGTCCTTTCGAAGCTGTTCGCTCAAACGCTGGAGCCTGGTGGAGATGGCAAGAAGGCCTGATTCGTCGATGACATTCATTAGGCTGTATTATCGGTTAGTCCAAATGTAAATGATAAAACACATTATCGGCCATCATACGCGGGAAATAAGAAGGCAGGTCTTCTACCTTTATCCGCTGAAAGCCATTGCGTTCGTAAAACCGATGCGCGGCTTTGAGCATGTCGACGGTCCCCAGGTACAAGTCCGTAATGCCTTTCCCGTTGCAGTATTCGATGAGGATAGCCAGCAATTGTTGTGCGACCGTAAGCTCTTTGCCGCGGAATTCTTTTTTGACGAACACCTTCCGGAGCGCTCCGGCAGAATGGCCCGTATCCATCAGTGCGATGGTGCCGATGACCTCGCCTTCGTGCATCGCGCCCCAGAAGCCACCACCCGGCCGGATGTAATTGGTTTCGATGTCCAGCAGGTCGCGCTGCCCTTCGAGAGTAATGGGGACATTGAACTCGATCTGCTGGATGGGCAGGATGAGGTCGATTATCCGTTGACAATAGTCATTTGTGAGAGGACCGACGGTAATGGTCTCAACTGATGGCATGGTTTCGAATTTAGGTTCAAAGCTACGTAGTTAACTACATATATTCAAAAAAAATGTGCCCGACCTGCCCGGGCAAAACTAAAAAGGGATTATTTAAGAACCACGCGGGTACCGGCCACAAGGTCGCCGATCCTCTTTCTTTTTTCATTGGTTACAGCAACGATAAGGCCAATCAAAAATATGCAATCAATAAAGTCGAACAGGTGCCGGACCACGGACGAGGCTATGGTCGATGAGTACGAGCCGTCTTTGATGACTTTGATATTCAAGACCCGTTTGCCGAGTGTCTGGCCGGTCTTTCCTTCAAGGATGGGGATCAGCAGGACCCATATGCCTATAGATAACAGTGCCGGAAAGCCCGATAAGCTAAAACCGTAACTGCCAACTGTTCTTAGATCCTGGCCCCAGATAAGACTGATGACATAGTCTATACCCGAGAGAATTATGCTATCCACGAGCACAGCGCTTATCCGGCTACCGATGCTTGCTGTCCGGGGCTCTTCGTATATATCTGATAGTATGTCTTCCTGTTGCATCTACCTTTTAGAGGAATAACGCTATTTAGCAGGCGTTAGTATGATATTTCTATATTCGATGGGCCCATGGTCTCCCTGGAGATAAATGGGGCCGGGCTCGCCCTCGCGGCTGTCGAGAGCCCCGCCGGTGATACCGGGTATCTCCTGGTTACAGATAACCGTTTTGCCGTTGAAGACGATAGTGACCAGTCGACCTATAAGCGTTATATCATAAGATTGCCATTCACCGGGTTGTTTGGCCGGTTGTTCGCTGGGTGAGAGAAAGCCATAGACAGAGCCGATCTGGTTATTGTAAGGCTCCAATGCGTCGCTGTTTTCGATCTGCACTTCATAACGGCCGCGCAGATAAACGCCGCTATTGCTGCCCTTCGGGTAACGAAATTCGATATGGAGTTTGAAATCGGTATAACTGGCGTCAGTGACGATATTGGAGCCGGAATGGTCGCTGTGCAGGATACCCGATGTAGCCTGCCACTGGTTGGTTGACCCTGAGGCATGCCATCCTTTAACATCGGCACCGCTAAAGAGTTTGACGGGGGCGCCCCATGCTGGTTCTGTAGTGCGGCGGAGGGACGGGGCGCGATGGCCAACCCATTGGTACGATTTCCCATCGGGATTGGTCAGGGTCCCGGTCAGGCTGTCGCCCTGAAGGCTGCCTTCAACGATAAGGTTGCGATCATCACGCTCCCATTGTGGCGGGATGGAGAAGAATATTTTTCCGTTAGCATATTCGACCTTTGAGATGGGGCGGGCGCTTCCGCCGCCGCCAACGAATCTGCCGACTAGGGTCCTAACGCCGGAACGGGTTATCTCCAGCCAGGAGGGGACCTCATGACCAGGTTGATGGACAGTAATGTCCCATCGGTCGACGATAGAGGTGTCGGCGGCTGCACGGGTCGCGAGGGTAGTGGCACGTTCGCGCGGGCCTGTCGCTGCGCCTGCGCATAGGCCGGCAGCTGCGACGTCGGGTGCGGCAAGAACTGGCGAGGCCGCGCTGAGCGTGGCAAGCAATAATATCAGGAGTAGCTTATTCATATGATCCTTTGGTTTCAGATGCATGAATTTATATCATTTTTTCTTTGCTTAGTCCCAATATTTTGCCGAGCCTTCGGCGGGCTTCCATTTTGAATGGGGTTCGTAATACTTCCATAAGAGGGCCGAAACCTTGCGGGCCAGCTGCCAGGCGGCATTGTCGGATACCCATCGCTGGTCTTTGTTATTTTTGGTCGCCACATAAAAGACATAGTCGCCGTGCGGCGCATTTGCCAGCACGACTTCCGAGCGGGAGTCATCGACCATACCCTGTTTTGAGGCAGATTGAATATAGGGCGGGATCTCGGAGAGAGCATATTCGTCCCAGAAAACATGGGTCATAATTCTATACATAGTCTGGCTGGCTG
>Ga0193716_1001645_pt1 | contig 12903 bp, 13 predicted proteins | sample U2c1metaG_FD_145901 | JGI IMG/M metagenome (GOLD analysis project Ga0193716, IMG submission 145901) | Soil microbial communities from a riparian zone of the East river system, Colorado, United States - U2c1 | ecosystem: Environmental > Terrestrial > Soil > Riparian zone | place: USA: East River...
CTCATCGTCGAGAAGGACTTTCAGCAGATGTTCAGGGACAAATTGTTGGTTGCCCTCGCGAAGGGCCAGACTCTGGCCCGCCTGAATGAAGCCGCGCGCCCGCTCGGTGAATTTCTCGATATCCATATGCTCTCCCGGTCGGCCCCTTTTTGTGGTCGCACGGGTAACGGCTCAGCTGCGCTTCGCCTACCCGATGCTTCCTGCGGCAGCGGACCATATTACGACCCTTAATGGGCGTCGTTCCCGGGTGATATGGGGTGAGGAACCCGGCCCTGCAAGATCAGGCCAACAGGCCTGTCCATCAAATGGTTACCGGCCGTTCTTAATATCCTGCCGCAGAGCTAGGAGGCGTCAGCCTCTTCATTCTCTTCCTCGCCGGACCCTTCGGTCAGGGAAAAAGAGGGCCCATTATTCTGCGGCTGCTGTTGCGGCTGGGGTTGCTGCGGCTGGGGCTGGCCATCGGCGCCGACGGGGCGCGGATTCTGGGCTGCCTGCTGGGCGGCATACTGGGCCTGCTGGGCGGCCGCCGCCGCCATGATGCGGTAGTAATGCTCCGCATGCTGAAGATAGTTCTCGGCCATGACGCGATCGCCGCCGGAATTGGCGTCGCGGGCGAGCTGCAGGTATTTTTCATAGACGTGAGAGGCGGAGCCGCGAATCTTGATCTCGGGACCCGAGGAATCATAGGTGCGGTTGGGATTGTATCCGCCGCCGCCATTGTTTCCGCCACCGCCGCCGCCACCGCCGCCGCCGTTGCCACCATGTTGCGGCCTGCGGCCGCCTCTACGAGAGCGTTTCACTGTCGTCCTTCCTTGTGCTGCCGGAATGAGCGCAACAGGCGCTCAGGTCCCAAACGCAGCCGAATTTGGTTCGCTTTGTGTCCCCTGTCCGGCGGCGGTTTTTTCTCGCGTCACCGGCCCAGCCCTGCGGTCGCCTTGCGGCCCGCAGCGGGATCATCCCCGATCCCTACCGCCCGAACCTAGCCGAACCCCGGCTTTTTTCCAAGGAAATCCTCAGGCTTTGCGCAGGACCAGGCAACGGGGAACACCCGACAGATCGGGTGCAATCCTGACAATTGCAAGGGTCGGGAACAGGAGTTCCATGCCATTTGCCTGTCCTGCGCCGATTTCCAGCAGGGCATGGCCGCCGGAGGCAAGGATGCGGGGCAACAGGCTCGCCAGTTCCCGATAGGCATCCAGGCCGTCCGGTCCCCCGCTTAGGGCGGCAAGGGGCTCGAAGCCGGCCACGTCCGGAGCGAGCGATTCGACGTCGCCGGCCGGGATATAGGGCGGATTGGAGAAGACCAGATCGAACGGCCCCTCCGCGATGTCCCAGTCTGCCAGCCGGATTTGCGCGCGGTCGCCGATCAGGCGGGCAGCGTTGGCGGCGGCGTAGCGGTGTGCCTCAGGCGAGGACTCGAAGCCGATGCCGGTCGCATGGGGAAATTCCTTCAGCGCCGCGACCAGCAGCGCCCCCGAGCCTGTGCCCAGATCGGCAATGCGCAGCGGCGCGCTGCGGTCGGGCACCAGGCGCAGCGCCTCCTCGATCAGGGTTTCGCTGTCGGGGCGCGGCACCAGCACGCCGGGGCCGACCGCGAAATCCAGGCTCCAGAATTCCTTGCGTCCGGTGATGTAGGCAAAGGGTTCATGGGCGGCGCGCCGCGCCGCCAACTCTGCGAACGCCTGTGCCTGTGACGGCGTGGGCGTAGCGGTCAGCGTCTGGTCGCGACTGATGTCCAGGACGTGGGCCAGCAACAGCCGCGCCTCGGCGCGCGGATTCTCGACACAAGCTTTGGTCAGCAGGCCAGTCGCTTCGTCGAGAGTCAATTTTCTGCCGCTTCGAATTCCGCCAGCCGGTCGGCCTGGTCCTGGGACACCAGCGCATCCACGATCTCGCCCAGCCCGTCACCGGCCATAATGCGCGCCAGGTTGTAGAGCGTCAGGTTGATGCGATGGTCGGTAACCCGCCCCTGCGGGAAATTGTAGGTGCGGATGCGCTCGCTGCGGTCGCCGCTGCCCACCAGGCTCTTGCGCTCGCTGGCGCGTTCGGCGTCCACCCGCTTGCGCTCGGCATCGTAGATCTTGGCCTTCAGCATGGTCATCGCCTTGGCCTTGTTCTTGTGCTGGGATTTTTCTTCCTGCATCGCCACCACGGTGTTGGTGGGGATATGGGTGATGCGCACCGCGCTGTCGGTCTTGTTGACGTGCTGGCCGCCGGCACCCTGGGCGCGATAAGTGTCGATCCGCAGGTCCTTGTCGTTGATCACAATGTCCACGTCTTCGGCCTCGGGCAGCACCGCCACCGTCGCGGCGCTGGTATGGATGCGGCCTTGGGTTTCGGTGGCCGGCACGCGCTGCACCCGGTGTACGCCGCTTTCGAATTTCATCTTGGCATAGACACCGCGACCCACCACTTCCATGGTGGCTTCCTTGAAGCCGCCCAGGTCGCTTTCCGACAGCGACAGGATCTCGGTCTTCCAGCCCTGCAGCCCGCAATAGCGCTGGTACATGCCCAGCAGGTCGCCGGCGAACAAGGCCGCCTCGTCGCCGCCGGTGCCGGCGCGGATTTCGACAATGGCCGAGGAAGCATCCGCCGCATCGCGCGGCAGGAGCTGGATCTTCAGATCGAGGTCCAGTGCGGCCAGCTGGGTGCGCAGGTCGGCGCGTTCCTGCTCGGCCATGCCGCGCATGTCCGAATCCGTGGCGGGATCGGCGATCAGCGCTTCGGTTTCCTCAAGCTGGGTCTGGGCGCTGCGATAGGCGCGCGCCGTCTCGATCACCGGCCCAAGCTCGGCATGTTCGCGGGAAAGCTTGACGAAGGCGGCGCCGGACGCGCCCGAGGCCATCTCGCTTTCAATGGCGGAAAAACGGTCGAGCAGCCGCTCGAGTTTGGCGGGAGGTATCATGAAGCGACGCTACTGCGCGGCTTCGAGCGGCGCTCCACGTTGCGCCTCGATTTCGGCAGCCTTCTTTTCGCAAAGCTCGACGACATGGTCGACCAGGCTTTCGTTGCCCAGCTTGTAGGCCGGCTTGCCGTTCAGATAGATCATGCCATGGCCCTTGCCGGCGCCGCCGCCGGTGAAGGCCAGATCGGTTTCCTTGGCTTCGCCGGGACCGTTGACGACGCAGCCGATGATGCTGAGCGACATGGGGGTGGCGATGTGTTTCAGGCGCTCTTCCAGGGTGCGCACGGTGTCGATGACGTTGAAGCCCTGGCGGGCGCAGCTGGGGCAGGACACGATGTTGACGCCGCGATGGCGCAGGTTCAGCGACTTGAGGATGTCAAAGCCCACCCGCACCTCTTCCACCGGATCGGCGCTCAGCGACACGCGGATGGTGTCGCCGATGCCGCTCCACAAGAGCATGCCCATGCCGATGGAGGATTTGACGGTGCCGGAGATCATGCCGCCGGCCTCGGTGATGCCGACATGCAGCGGGCAGTCGATCGCTTCCGACAGGGCCTGGTAGGCGGCCACCGCCAGGAAGGGATCCGACGCCTTTACCGAAATCTTGTATTCGCGGAAATCCAGGTCATCCAAAATCTTGGCGTGGTTCAGGGCGCTTTCCACCATCGCTTCGGGACAGGGCTCGCCATATTTTTCCAGCAGGTCCGGTTCCAGCGAGCCGGCATTGACGCCGATGCGCATGGAGCAGCCATGATCCTTGGCCGCCTGCACCACTTCGCGCACCCGCGCCGCACTGCCGATATTGCCCGGATTGATGCGCAGGCAGGCCGCGCCGTTCACCGCCGCCTCGATGGCGCGCTTGTAGTGGAAATGAATGTCGGCCACGACCGGAATGGCGCTGGCCTTGGTGATGGCCTTCATCGCCTTGGTGGCGTCCTCGTCGGGGCAGGACACGCGCACAATGTCGGCGCCCGCTTCGACGATGCCGCGGATCTGCTCGATGGTGGCGCGGGCATCACCGGTGATGGTGTTGGTCAGCACCGTGATCGGCGCGTCGCCGCCGACCGGAACCTTGCCGACCATGATCTGACGCGACTTGCGCCGGTGGATGTCGCGATAGGCGCGAATGCTCATTCTTCTTCGTCCTAGTGATTGCTGTAGCGGTCGGTCAACGATTGGGGATCGAGAGAGACGCGGCCGAGTACCTGTTGCTGCGCCCCTGCCCGGCCCAACGCGATGCCGTCGAGGTCGAGTTCTACTGCGCCGCCATTGCTGGTGGCCAGGGTGATGCCGGGCATGTCCGGCACCAGATAGCTGTCGCCGGCCTTGAGATCGCGGTTCAGCAGAAATTGTCCTTCCGCATTCTTGACCGTGATGCGGGTGTCGCTGCGGGCACGCAGCACCACGCGGGGATTGCGGTTCTGCGCGCCATAGACCTGGCCGGGACCTGCCGGCACGGCCGGAACGGCGGCGCCAGTCTGCGGCGCCGCTGTCGGCGAAGCGGCCGACCCGGCTGCTCTGGGCGGCAAAGCGGTGGCGGGTGTCTTGGCGCCGGCAGCGGGCGACGGCGTGGCGCTGGCTTGCGGCCCAGGCGCAGCAGAACCGCAATCCCCGCTGGGCGTTCCCGCAGCATTGATCGCGGGCGCACCGTCGGTGGCCGGAGACGGCGTCGCGGTCTGGGCGGGCACCACCACGGGCATGGGCTTGGGCGGCGCGGCGGGCTTGGGCGGATTCAGAATTGGCGCCGGCGGTACCGGCTGGCTGGTATCTCCGCTGCCGGCCAGAAGATGCCATGCACCCCAGCCGAGCAGCAGCACCACCACGCCGGCGATGATGCGCCAGCCCTGCGGCAGGCGGCGGCCTTCGTCCTGGTGGATGGGCGCAGGCTCGCGCGCCTGTTCCTCGGCGCGTCCCGAAATGTCCTGCTTGTAGCGTTCGACATACTGCGCCGAATCCAGGCCCAGGTGACGGGCATAGGAGCGCACAAAGCCGATCGCATAGGTCTTGCCTGGCAAGTCTTCAATCCGGTCGTTTTCCAGCGCTTCTAGATGGTCCTTGCGGATTTTGAGGGCGCGGGAGACCGAGGCGATCTCGTCGCCCCGGCGCAGCCGCGCGGCGCGCAGGTCCTGGCCCACGGTTTCCAGGGGGCTTTCACTGTCGCCGGAAATTTCGCGCAAATGGATACGGCGGCTTTTCAGGCCGTCTTTATCTCCCACGCCGTCATTTTCCAGGGTCATTTGTGTAAGCTTGGTCATGAGTTGCCGCGATACGCGCCATCCCCCAGACATGGGGCCAGCACGGCTAAATATTTGTGGTTCCTACCATATCCGATCAAGGGCGGGCGGGACAACCGCTGCACTGCAAAAAGTCAGGTTTTCCGGCAAAAGCCCTATTTCAGGACAATTCCGCGTTCGGCCGCGAAGGCCGAAAGCCGGGTTCGGAGGCTGTGATCGGTCCGGTTGCACAGCCGGTCCACGAAAGCCGAGACCTCCCCCAGGTGCATGCTGCGAATCATCATCTTGATGGGGCCGATCTGACCGGGCTGCATGGAGAGGGTTCTGAGGCCCAGTCCCAGGAGCGCCATGGCGTCCAGGGGCCGTCCCGCCATCTCCCCGCACAGGCTGAGATCGCCGGAATTCTCCGCCGCGCTGTTCACGATCAGCCGGATCAGGGTGAGCGAGGCGGGATTGAGATTGTCATAGCGCTTGGAAACACGCGGATTGGTGCGGTCCACCGCAAAGGCCAGAGACAGAAGATCGTTGGAGCCGATGGAAACGAAATCGGCCGAGCGCATCAGCTGGGGCAGCATGAAGGCCAGCGCCGGCACTTCCAGCATCGCCCCCACCAAAACCTGGGTGGGACGCACCAGGCTGAGCAGCCGGGCGCGCTCCAGCTCGCGGTCGATCAGGGCGCGGGCGCGGTTGAACTCGTCCACGTCCGACACCATCGGCAGCAGGATGCGCAAGGTGCGGCCCGCGCTCGCCTGCAGCAGGGCGCGCACCTGGTAGCGCAGCAAGGCGGGACGATCGAGCGCGATGCGGATCGCGCGCCAGCCCAGCGCGGGGTTTTCCTCGCGCTCCCAGCGGGCATAGGGCAACACCTTGTCGCCGCCCAGATCGAGCGTGCGGAACACCACCGGCCGGTCGCCGGCCGCATCCAATATTTTTTTGTAGAAGGCTGCCTGATCCGCCAGCCGCGGCATGGTCTCGCCGATCATGAATTGCAGTTCGGTGCGGAACAGGCCGATGCCGTCGGCGCCCGACTGGGCGAGCTGCGGCATGTCGAATTCCAGCCCCGCATTCATCATCAGCTTGATGCCGACGCCGTCGCGGGTGACAGCGGGCAGATCGCGCACAGCGGCAAAGCGCGCCTGGGCCTGGACGCGCAAAGCGCGCTTTTCCTCGAACGCCTTGATGATCTCGCCGGCGGGGCGCAGATGCACCTCGCCCATTTCGCCGTCCACCGCGATGGCGTCGCCGGCGCGGGCATTGTCGGCGATGCCCTCCAGCGAGGACACCATCGGCAGGCCCATGGAGCGGGCGACGATGGCGACATGGCTGGTGGAGGCGGCCTCTTCCAGCACCAGCGCCACCAGCTTGTCGCGGCCATAGTCCAGCAGTTCGGCCGGTCCCATGCCGCGCGCCACCAGTACGGCATTGGGCGGCAGGCTGCGGTCGCTGGCGTCTTCGCCGGTCAGGTGGCGCAGCAGACGGCGCGCTAGGTCGTCGAAATCATGCGCCCGCTCGCGCAGCACCGGATCGCCCAGACGGTGGACGCGCAGGCGGGTCTCGTCCTGCACCCTCTCCACCGCGGCTTCGGCGGTCAGGCCGGTGCGCACTGCATCGCGCATGCGCTGGCGCCAGCCCTGGTCATAGGCGAACAATCGGTAGGCCTCGATCACCTCGCGGCCCTCGCCGGTCAGGTCCAGTTCGCTGGAGGCCAGCATCTGGTCCACGGATTCGCGCAAGCCGCTGATCGCCGCTTCCAGCCGCCTGAGCTCGTCCGCCTCATTGTCGGCGATCATGCGCTCGACCTTGACGCGCGGCTCGTGCAGCGCGACGCGGCCCACCGCCACGCCTTCCGACAATCCGTCGCCGACGAACTTGCGCGGCCGGTCGATGCGCAGTTCCGGCTCGTCCAGTTCGGCGACATTGAAGAAGCCGCCCTGCGCCACCACCTCGGCCAGCACCATGGCCACGGTCTGCAGCGCCTCGACCTCTTCTTCGGCGTAGATGCGCTCGGCCTTGTTCTGCACCGTCAGCACGCCGAACACCTGGCCGCCGCGCACGATGGGCACACCCAGGAAGGACTTGAACGGGTCTTCGCCGGTTTCCGGGCGGTAGGAGAAATGTGGGTCGGACGGCGCATCCGACAGGTTCACCGCTTCGGCGGTCTCCCCCACCAGGCCGACCAGGCCCTCGCCTTCCTTCAGGCGGGTGGTATGGACGGCTTCCGGCCGCAGGCCCTCGGTGGCGAACAGTTCCAGCACCTTGCCGGCCCGGCGCAGATAGATCGAGCAGACCTCGGCCACCATGTTGGAGGCGATGACGGTGACCAGCTTGTCCAGCCGCATCTGGGCGGAGGTCTGCTCCGCCATGATTTCGCGCAGGCGTCGAAGAAGAAGGCGAGGACCGCCGGCGGCAGGCATCAAATTAACCCGGTTGAATCGGGAGAATTATGTCTCAGGCGGCGTCCAACTCATAGGCGGAATGCAGCGCCCGCACCGCCAGTTCGACATATTCCTCAGCGATCAGCACGCTGACCTTGATCTCTGAGGTCGAGATCACCTGAATGTTGATGCCCTTGTCCGACAGGGTGCGGAACATCATCTGGGCGACGCCGGGATGGGCGCGCATTCCGATGCCGATGATCGAGACCTTGGCTACGTCGGCGTCATGGGTGACGTCGCGATAGCCGATCGTCTTGGAATGCTTTTCAATGGCGGCCAGGGCGCGGTTGAGCTCCCCGCGGGTGCAGGTGAAGGTCAGGTCGGTGGTCTTGCCATCTTCCGAAACGTTCTGGACGATCATGTCGACATTGACGCCGGCATCGGCCAGCGGTCCGAAGATCGCGGACGCGACGCCGGGCTTGTCGGGCACCTTGTGCAGGGTGATCTTGGCTTCGTCGCGGCTGTAGGCGATGCCGGTGACTGGCTTCTTTTCCACGATGTCTTCCTCGTCGCATAACAGGGTGCCGCCCACGTCGGGCGTGAAGGTTGAAAGCACGCGGGTCGGCACCCGGTGCAGCATGGCGATTTCCACCGAGCGCGTCTGCAGGACCTTGGCGCCCAGCGACGCCATTTCCAGCATTTCCTCGTAAGCGATCTTTTCCAGCCGCCGCGCCTTGGGCACGATGCGCGGATCGGTGGTGTAGACCCCGTCCACGTCGGTATAGATGTCGCAGCGCGCAGCCCCGATGCCGGCCGCCACCGCCACGGCGCTGGTGTCCGAGCCGCCGCGGCCCAGGGTCGAGATGCGCGTGCCAGGCGCTACGCCCTGGAACCCCGCCACCACCGCAACCTCGCCGCTTTCGATCGCGCGCTGCATGTCGCTGGCCGGCACGCCTTCGATGCGGGCCGCGCCATGCACGGCGGAGGTGTTGATCGGCACCTGCCAGCCCAGCCATGAGCGCGCCTTCACGCCCATCGCGTTGAGAGTGATCGCCAGAAGGCCGGCGGTGACCTGTTCGCCCGCCGCAACGACGACGTCATATTCGCGCTGGTCGGGCACAGGCTGGGCGATATTGCCGCCGACTCCGGTGACAGGCGGCTTGGCCGCATCGTTCGTCCAGGCCACCAGCTTGTTGGTTTCCCCCGCCATGGCCGAAACCACCACGGCGACCTGGTTGCCGCGCTCGACCTCGCGCTTCACCAGGTCCGCGACATGGCGGATGCGCTCGATATCGGCCACCGAAGTGCCGCCGAATTTCATCGCAATCGTCGCCATGCGTCTCAAATCCTTGGACAATTCGCGGGCCGATTTGCCCTGTCCCTTGCGGCGGCCTACATAGACGGGGTCAGGTTCCCGCTCAACCCTCGAAACGGTATGGCAGATTCAGCCTCCATTGACCCTGTAGAAGTGGCCAAATTCTCGGCCATTGCCGCAGAATGGTGGGATCCGGCGGGCAAATTCGCCCCCCTGCACAAATTCAATCCCGTCCGGCTGGCCTTCATCCGGGCGGAGGCCGCCGGTCATTTCGGCCGCGACGCCCGCTCCCTGCGGCCTTTCGAGGGACTTTCGCTGCTGGATATCGGCTGCGGCGGCGGCCTCCTGTCCGAGCCCATGGCGCGGCTGGGGTTCGCCGTTACCGGGGCCGACGCCTCCGAACGCAACATCGGCACGGCGCGCGCCCATGCCGCCCAGTCTGGGCTCACCATTGATTACCGCGCCACCGCCGCCGAGGTGCTGGCCGCCGAAGGCGCCAGCTTCGATGTGGTGCTGAACATGGAAGTGGTCGAGCATGTGGCGGATGTTTCGGCCTATCTGGGTGCCTGCACCGCGCTGATGAAGCCGGGCGGAATCACGGTGGTGGCCACCCTGAACAAGACCCTCAAGAGCCTGGCACTGGCCAAGATCGGCGCCGAATATGTGCTGGGCTGGCTGCCCAGGGGCACCCATGACTGGAACCGTTTTATTCCGCCCACGGAGCTTAAGGCATCGCTGGAAGACAGCGGCCTAACCATCCTGAAAACACAGGGTGTTTCTTTCGATCCACTGGGCTGGGACTGGAAATTGAGTTCGGATGTGGACGTCAACTACATGCTAGTCGCAACCAAACCCGAAGATTGAGTTCCCGGCCGTGGCCGCTCGCCATGGCTCGCGGCGTTCGCGGTCTTTCGCATGTCCACTGGACATGCTCACGCCTTCGGCGCCGACCTCTCACGGACGTCAACTACATGATCGTGGGCAGGCGCTAATTGGCGCCTTCCAGGTCCGGCGGCAGGGGCGCGACGTCGACGCCCTCCTCGATCAGCTCCTGGGCTTCCTTGTGGGTCGCCTCGCCATAGATGTGGCGGTCGGGCGTCTCGCCATAATGAATCTTGCGGGCTTCCTCGGCGAAATTGGGGCCGACATAGTCGGCATTGTTCTGCACATATTTGCGCAGGCCCGTCGCGAACTGCTGCATCTGCCTGGCTTCGGATTTGGAGCGCATGCTCTTCTTGGTGCCGCTGACGGCGGGCGCCATGACGGCTTTTTCGATGCGCGAGGAATTGCAGGACGGACAGCTCAGATGCCCGCTGCCCGACTGTTCGTCGAACGCGCTGCTGTCACGGAACCAGCCGTCAAACTCGTGCCCCCGATGGCAACGAAGCGAATAGGCGATCACTTGGTACGCTCCATACCAGCCTGCCCCCAGGCTGTTTCGGAAAGAATGATCCGGGCCGGGATGATTCGCAAGCTCTGTATACAGACAGGGTTTATGGCCCGCTGAAGGCGCGGTCATGTTGCAGGTTGGGAACTTTTTCACGCGCCTGCGCCGACAGCGCCGGATCGATTTCCGCCACGATCAGGCCGGGATCGGTTCCCGCTTCTGCCAGGATTTCGCCCCAGGGACCGACGATCAGGCTGTGGCCATAGGTCTTGCGGCCATTGGCGTGCAGGCCGCCCTGCGCCGGGGCGATGACAAAGGCGCCGTTCTCGATGGCGCGGGCCCGCAGCAGCACATGCCAATGCGCCTGGCCGGTGGGCACGGTGAAAGCAGACGGCACGGTGAAGAGGAACGCACCCTTTTGCGCCAGCCGCCGGTAGAGCTGCGGGAAGCGCACATCGTAGCAGATGGAAAGTCCGATCGGGCCCAGCGCCGTATCGGCCACCACCGCTTCATTGCCGCCGGCGACGGTGTTGGACTCCCGGTAGGTCTCACCCGAGGCCAGCGCCACATCGAACAGATGGATCTTGCTGTAGCGGGCGGTGATGGCGCCATCGGGCGCAAACAGGAAGGATCGGTTGGCCGTCTTGGTGTCGCTGACCTTGATCGCGATGCTGCCGATCAGCAGCCAAACCTTCAGTTCCCTGGCGAGCGCCGAAAAAACCGGCAGCGCCGGATCGTGCGCCTCGTCATAGCTCGACGCCAGCTTGGCGCCGCCGTCGGGCGCCATCAAGGTGGTATTTTCCGGGGTGGCGATGAAAGTGGCGCCCCGGGCGGCTGCTTCGCGTACCAGTTTGACGGTTTCGCGGATGTTCTCCGCCACATCGTCGCTGGATCGCAGTTGAACGCAGGCCGCCCGGAATGCCGTCATGCCGGTGCTATTTCACGCGATCCTGGATCTTGGCCAGACCGGCGCGGACGCAGACTTCGTCCTTGTCGCCGCCGGGCGCGCCCGAGACCGCGAAGACGCCGACCACTGCGCCGCCCGCCGTGATCGGCACCGCGCCCTGGCGGGCGGTATCGATCAGGGGATTGGCGGCGATTTCGGCCTTGAAGGCAGGATCGGCGGCGGCCTTGGCGGCCACTTCGCCGCTGGTCATCTTGTACCTCAGCACCGCCTGGACCTTGCTCATGGCGATGCGCTGGGTGACGGCAGCGGCGCCGTCATTGGAAATCACCACGATGGGAACGCCGGCCGAGTCCGTGATCATGGCGGTGGTCTTGTAGGTGTTGCCGATGCAGACGCGATTGGCTTCGACCGCGCCCTCGATCGCCAGGGCGGTCGGGATGCCGGTGGCGCGCGCCGGGCGCGGCAGCTTCATTTCATCGGCAGTGGGTGCGGGCGCGATGGTCGGCGCGGGGTTCATGGGCTGCGCCTGCGCAACAGGGGCAAGCAACAGGGCGACGGAGGCGAGCAAAATCTTCTTCATGACAATCCCTTCCCGTTTTTGGAGTTTTCTTGCGCGGCATCTTCCGGGTGCCCGTCCGCTTTGTCCAGTGCCAGCAAGGGTGTGCGGCTGCGAAAATCAGGCCAGAAGGGGGTCCAGTTTGCCCTCTTTTTCCAGGCCGTAAAGCTCGTCACAGCCGCCGACATGGGTGTCGCCGATGAAAATCTGCGGCACGGTGCGTCCGCCGCCGCTCTTGGCTTCCATCTCCTCGCGCGCGCCCGCATCCATGAAGACGTCTATCTCTTCGACGTCCACGCCCTTCTTCTTCAGCAGCGACTTGGCGCGCGCGCAATAGGGACAGATCGGGGTGGTATAGATGCGGACGGATTTCATGACGGAACTCGAAAAGGGTTGACCCACCTATATAAGCACGTCCGACGCCTTCACAACGCGGGCCAGGGCCAGGACATGAACCTTGGCGGCGCCGGCCCGTTTCAGGGCCCTGGCGCAGGCCTGCGCCGTGGCGCCGGTGGTAAGCACGTCATCCAGCAACAGCACGCGTTTTCCGGCAACCTTGGCCGGATCGGCTACCGCGAAGGCGCCCATCACATTGCGCCGGCGTGCCTTGGCGCTGGCCATGGCGCCCTGGCTGGGGGTGGGACGCTTGCGGATCAGCACCGGGTCGTAGGCAAGGCGCCACTCCCGCGCCAGCCGCCGCGCCAGTTCCGCCGCCTGGTTGTAGCGCCGCCGCCAAAGCCGCAAAGGATGCAGCGGCACCGGCACCACCACATCGCTGTTTTCCAGCAAGGTGCGGCCGGAACGGCCGAGCCAGCGCGTGAAGCCCGGCACCAGATCGAGGCGATCGGCATGCTTCAGCGCCAGGATGGCGCCCCGGCTATGCTCGTCATAGGCGAGGATGGCGCGGGCGCTGTCGAAGGCGGGCGGTGTGGCCAGGCAAGCGGCGCAAAGCGTCTCGCCGTCGAGCGCCACTGCAAAGGGCAGTCCGCAACAGGCGCAGCCGGGGCCGTCAAGAAAAGTGATATTGCTCCAGCAGGCGGCGCAGAAGCCCGGCTCGCTGACGGCGGCGCGGCAGCCGATGCAGAGCGGGGGAAACAGCAGGTCCAGAACCGTTTTGGCGACAGGCGAAGCCATGCGCTAGTGTAGCGCCGATGTCCGCAGCACGCCCGCTTCTTTTCGATTTCTCCGCAGCTTTGCGCGCGCGGCAACGCGCCCGCAGGCTGG
>Ga0193716_1001646_pt1 | contig 12899 bp, 7 predicted proteins | sample U2c1metaG_FD_145901 | JGI IMG/M metagenome (GOLD analysis project Ga0193716, IMG submission 145901) | Soil microbial communities from a riparian zone of the East river system, Colorado, United States - U2c1 | ecosystem: Environmental > Terrestrial > Soil > Riparian zone | place: USA: East River...
TCTTCGAAAATTGTCCGCTGGTCTTCTTGCCTGATGCCGATACCGGTGTCGGCCACGGCAATCTCTAAGAATGCATCGGCGCCCTCGCGGCACGCCCGGATCGACAGATCGATCTTGCCTTTCTCGGTGAATTTGAGCGCATTGGTCAACAGTTGTACCAGAATTTGCTGAAGCTTTTGACCGTCACTCTCGATGGTCTCGAGGGAAGCCTCCACATGGATGCCGAACTCGATCGGCCGCGCCCGAATCAGCCGCTGCGTCATCATCTGCAAGCCCGCCAAGATTTCTTTAACCTTGACCAATTCCATTTGCGCTGACGAATGACCACCCTCCATACGCGTGAAATCCATCAAGTTGTCCATCAAGCTCGACAGCTCCTGGCCGTTGTTGATCAGCCGATCGAGCATGTTGCGCGCGTCATCTTGAAAACCGAAACCGCGCAACGCTTCGCCAAAGCCGATGATTGTGCTCACTGGCGTGCGCAGCTCGTGGCATAGGTTAGCGACAAAGTCTTTCTTGACGCGGTTCATTTTCACCAGTTCGCGATTGGCGGCCTCGACGCGGTCACGAGCCAGGATCGAGTCCTCGTAGAGCCGGCCGTTCTCCAAAGACAACGCCAGCTGATCGCTAAGCGTAGCCAGGAGACGGAAGTCTTCCGCGCTATATTCCCTGCCGGATCGTTTGGCACCGAACGCCACGGCTCCCCTTATTTGATGCTCATAAGCCAACGGCATCACCACTTCGGCTCCCCAATGATTGAGGATTTCCAGCAATCGCCCGCGCATTGCCTGGTAACGGGGATGATTCATGATTTCGGCGCGGGTGACACAGCGATAGTCCGACGCCGGCCAAAATTCCTTGGCGCAATCGGCTTCCGCAAGGACCACCGGCATGCGCGGAGCCATCGAGTCGCTGGTCACCACTAAATGATGATCGGCTGCCCTGGCGCGATACAAGACGACGGCGTTATCCACGCCAAACGGAAGCCCCAATCTATCGATGAACCCCTGCGCCAAAGCTGGCGCCGCGTCTAGGCTCCTCAAAAACAGGCTGACCTCCTGCTGAACCGGGACTGGATCATAGTCCTGGCGAAAAATGTGACGGTCCACCATTCCCTCAAGCCAGCGCAACAAGGGATTGAACACGGCAACCACGAGCACTGAGAAAAACACCGGAACTAGCGACGCGTTGGCGTGATCGCCGATCCACGGGGCCACGAGAAACGCGACGATCACGTAGAGCGCGACTAATAAGGTAAAAAGCCCAACCCGGCTCAAGCCGACTCTCAAAGCATTGCCGAGATCAAACAGACTGTATTTGAGTAAAGCGAAGGCAACCGAAATCGGGAAGAAAACGGTTGGGATCAATGCCAGGTTATAGGGGATCTGCAATTGCCAAGAACTCGTGAGCACGGTCATCAACGCCGGAAGCAAAAATCCTAATAGCGCGCCGACGAAGATCACCCGCAGACGCGAACTATCGAGGTCCGATGCGCTCCGACGCAACGCCGTACCGGTGATAACAAGAAAACTTGCGGCGCCGATAAAAACGTAAACATAGCCGGCGCGAAAAATCGCCGTCCACACCTCTGCCGGCCCGAAAAACATTGCGCTGTTCAAAACGCCGAGCGCCAAACCCACAGCATAAATCAGCAAAATCGAAAGCGGTCGAACCGTCCGAGAGCGATCGCTCGAGCGCAGCATCAGCGCCAGATGCATCGCCGCGCTTGGGGTGAGCGCCAGCGCGAAGATCCGCAACTCTTTCGGCAGCAGCGACTCGGTCATGAAATCAAAAGTGGTTTGGAACCAAACGAAAACCGCTAAGACCATGAAGCAGAGCGGCAACGCCACCGGCGACGCCGCACGATAAAAATACGGCGCCACGCCGATGATCAAGAACGCCAGGCCGACGATGTTGTAAACCCCGAAGCTCAACAGCCAATCGGGCAGGCTCAAGTTCATCGTCGCAACGTTATAGTCGAACGACCGAAAACCACGGATCACTTGGTAACGAATAACACTGCCGGACGGCGATTGCCGCGCCCGTTCGTAGAGTTCGGCGCGGTTATGCAGTTTCACTCCATTCATCCGCGCAATCCGATCGAGTGACTGAAGCCCGGCGCTGGCGCCGCTCCATCCCGGAACGAAGTATGGCCCAACCGTCAAATTTTCATGCACAAAGAAACCCGGGAAAGGCCGATCGATCCAGCGACTAGAAGTGAGAAACGACTCAGCAATGAGGAAAGCGCCAAATACGCTGCAGAGCAAAAGTAGTAAAAATCGTTGCCAGCCCCGATGGTCCATGAATCCCTCCTCGCAAGTCCGCCTCAACGCACTGCCTTTATAAGCGAACTCCAAGAGTGTCAAGGAAGCACCGGCGACGGAGCGATCAAGCGAGCGAATACGAAGCAAGATTAAGGAAAATACGCGATTGGGGATATTGGGACCCGGCAGAGCATGCTCCCATCGTTCTGGCTACGGCAGGGAACTCTGCAGTGAGATCAACGCCAGATTTCGCCGCACAGTGAATTAGATTTTGCCAATCATTTCGCTGGGCACGACGATGCGGGTTTGCCGGCCGAGTATCTCAAGCAGCACGGCAACGCGCTCACTACCCTTGAGCTTTTGTTGAAAGACCGCTTCCAATCCTGAGAAGGGTCCTTCATTAATACGCACCATGTCGCCCGGTTGCGCTGATACGGGATCGATCAGCGCGACGCCGTCGGGACAACGCTCGTGCAACGCCTGTATGATTTCTTCACCCACTTCAGCGAGACGGCTGCCAAAGGTTAAAAAATCTTTTACGCCCGGCGAATAACGTGCCGCCTTACCGGAGAGCACCATGTCCAGTCGGCAGAAAATATAGCCGGGAAACAACGGCGCCAACACCCAATGAAAGCGGCTGCCGATGCGCCGTCGCGCACGCATGAACGGCAAAAAGGCCTCCAGCCGCAAATCTTTGAGTCGCTTCTCTACTTCTTTCTCTCGGTTGACCTTGGTTTGAATCGCGTACCATCGAAGGCCCGGTTCAATTTGCAGAGATTCTTGCGTCATAAAAAATTCTTTGCGGCAGATTTCAACTCGAGTCAGTTCAGCTGCCGGTTAATTGCGTACATTACCACGGTGTTTATTGACAACGCAAAACTTCGAGGGCAAAACGCGTGCGGGTTAAGTGGGGAATTTTCTTGACAATCGAAAGAAATAACTGTTCAATACCGACAGTACGACGCAGATGTATTGAACAACCGGTCTTTATGATCGTCTAACGATTGAAAAGCCCATGGCTAGCCGACCACGAATAGACGAAGGAGGTCGCATGCAAGCCCGACAAAACATCCGGTCAAGTTCATCCCGCGCTACGGCTTCCGCCTTCTGTCGCCATTTTTATCATTGCTCAAGGTGATGCACGTTAAGCAGCAAAGTGCCGTCCCCGCGTCTATCCAACTCGCTGTTGCCCCTTGTATCTTTTTTTCACTCGTGCAGGACAAGGTGCTTTTTCGTGCTATTCTTTTAAAGCGACGCATTTGAACCGTTTCTACGAAGGGAGGCTCCTGGTATGGACCAAAACAAGGAATTCGAGAACCTCATCAAATCAGACCGGGATATGCATCAGGCCCGGACCTGGAATGGAAATCTGCTCGGTTATCTGGAGAAGGTGAAGGCCGATCCGTTCATTGCCAAGCTCTCCCATGCGCGTCTCTACGACACCATCATCAAAGTCGGCGCGCGTGACATTCATGAAGATCATGATCCGCACGTTAAGCGGCTCTATAAGGACGAATCCGTAAAGCTCTACAATTTCTTTTCCGACGAGTTTTTCGGCATCGAGAAAACTGTTTCGCAAATTGTTCGCTATCTGCACGCCGCCTCGCTCAAAGGCGAGGAGAGCCGTCAGGTCCTCTATCTCATGGGACCGGTGGGATCCGGCAAGAGCTCCCTGGTGGAAAAGCTTCATCGTGGTCTGGAAGAGAGCGAGCCGATTTATGCGATCGAAGGTTGCCCGATGTTCGAAGAGCCTTTGCATTTAATCCCCCGCCACCTACGCAAGGAATTCGAAAAGATGATAGGCGTCCACATCGAAGGTGACCTTTGCCCGGTGTGTCGCTACAAACTGCAACACGAATACGCCGGCAAATATGAAGAGTTCCCCGTGGTAACGATTGAGTTTTCCAAGCGCGCGCGCGTCGGCTTGGGCGTGGTCCCTCCGGTCGATCCGAATAATCAAGACACTTCAGTGCTCATCGGCAGCGAAGATATTTCCAAACTGGATCTCTATTCGGAAGGCGATCCGCGCGTCCTCGAGCTCAATGGCGCGTTGAATATCGGCAATCGCGGCCTGGTTGAGTTCATCGAGGTGTTCAAGAACGAAATCGAATATCTCCACTGCATGATCACGGCCACCCAAGAAAAAGTCGTGCCGGCGCCGGGACGTCATGGGCTCGTGTACGTCGACACGGTTATCGTCGCCCACTCCAACGAAGCCGAATGGCAGAAGTTCAAGGCCGATCATACTAACGAAGCGATTCTCGATCGTATCGTCGTCATTCGCGTGCCGTATAACCTACGCTTGTCGGAAGAGGTAAAGATCTATCAGAAGATCATCCGCTACTCTGACTTTCGCGCCCATGTCGCGCCCCACACGCTTGAAGTCGCCTCGATGTTCGCGATTCTTTCGCGCCTGGAACCGACCGCCAAGTGCGATCTGATGACCAAGCTCAAACTCTATAACGGGGAAGAGGTTGTCGAAAAAGGCCGGACGAAAAAGGTCGACGTTCAAGAGCTCCGCGATGCCGCAAAACGCGAAGGCATGTCGGGCATCTCCACACGATTCATCATGAAGGCGTTGGACAACGCCTTGTCGGACAATACCGCCGGCAACTGTATCAACCCGATCAACGTGCGCGAAGCGCTGATCAATATGGTGAAGGACCACGATCTGCCCGACGACACCCGCAAACAGTACCTGGAATTTCTCCAAGACACTTTGCATAAGGAGTACTTGGAAATCCTCGAGAAAGAGATTACCCGAGCTTTTGTCTACTCCTATCAGGAGCAGGCCGAGACGCTTTTCCAAAATTATCTGGACCATGCGGAAGCTTACGTGAATAAGAGCAAGGTCAAAGACCGCAACACTAAAGAAGAACTCGCGCCCGACGAAGGCTTCATGAAGTCCATCGAAGAACAGATTGCGATTATCGGGTCAGCCGCCGACGGTTTCCGCCAAGAGGTGATCGCTTACCTTTGGGCGGCGAACCGGCGCGGCGAAAAAATTGATTACCGGAGCTACGAACCGCTCAAGGAAGCGATCGAGAAAAAACTAGTGACTTCGGTGCGCGATTTGAGTCGGGTGATCACAAAATCACGCATGCGCGACGAAGACCAATCGGAAAAGTATAACGCGATGGTGAAGAACCTGCTCGAGCACGGCTACTGCCCGAGTTGCGTTGACATGGTGCTCAAGTATGCGGCCAATAATTTGTGGAAGGATTGAAAAACACGGACTAACTTATCAACATCATCCCTGTAACGGCTAGGTCACCCATGAGCACGCTTTTCCGCCCGTATAATACATCCTCCGGCCAGCGCAGCGACCGGAGCGCCGGCGACCGACTGCGCCACCGGCAAAAAATCCGCGAAGCGATTCGGAATAATATTACCGACATCATTGCCGAAGAATCGATCATCGGCAAAGACCGCAACCGCATTATCAAAGTGCCGATTCGTGGAGTTCGGGAATATCGTTTTGTCTACGGCGACAATGCTCCCGGCGTCGGTCAAGGCGGCGACGGCGACCCGCAGCCCGGCCAGGTCGTCGGCCAGGGCAAAGACGGCAAGGGCGGCCAGCAAGCCGGCGACCGACCCGGCGTCGACTACTATGAAACCGACGTTACCCTCGACGAGCTCATCGATCTCATGTTCGAGGATCTCGAGCTCCCGGACCTCGAGCGCAAACGACTCCGCCAGGTCGAAGTCGAACGCCAGTTTCGCCAAAAGGGATTTCGCCGCAAGGGCATCCGCGTACGGCTCGACAAAAAACGCACGGCACGCTCGCGCATCAAGCGCAAGAAAGCGACCCAGCGGATAGAGCGGCCAAACGGAAACTCGGGCCGTTTTCCGTTCCACCAAGATGACTTGCGCTACCACCATACCGTGACCGATACCCGCCAGGAATCCAACGCTGTGGTCTTGTGCATCATGGACACCTCCGGTTCCATGGACACGATGAAAAAATATCTGGCCCGGAGCTTTTTCTTTCTGTTGTACCGATTTATCTGCACGCGCTATCAAAATGTCGAGATCGTGTTCATCTCGCACCATACCGAGGCACAAGAAGTGACGGAGGAGGAATTTTTTCATAAAGGCGAATCGGGCGGCACTTTCATCTCCTCAGGGTACACCAAAGCCCTGGAAATCATCGAGCAGCGCTATCATCCGGCGCTCTGGAATGTTTACGTTTTTCATTGCTCCGACGGCGATAATTTCGAATCGGACAATGAAGCAGCGCTGAAAGCGGCCCAGCAAATCGCCCAAGAAGCCAACCTTTTCGGTTACGGCGAAATCAAACCGCTCGGCTCGGGTTATTACGGCAGCAGCATGATCAGCTTTTTTTCCCAAATCAAAGAGTCCAATTTTCAGATCGTGCAAATTCAAAAGAAAGAAGACATTTGGAACTCCTTCAAGAGTTTCCTCGCTAAAGACCGCGCGAGAGAAGACGCTGCGTAGTGTAGAGAACTATGGCTACCTCTTACGACATCATTGACCTCGAAAACTGGAACGAGCGCATCGTCGAACTGGTCCAAAAATTCGGCCTCGATCCGTTTCCACAAGAGTTCGAGGTCTGCGATCACGATGACATGCTCTCCTACATGGTCTACTCCGGCATGCCGTCGCATTACCCGCATTGGTCCTATGGCAAGGGGTTTGAACGGCTCAAGACCCTCTATGAATACGGTGTGAGCGGTTTGCCTTATGAAATGGTGATCAACTCCAGTCCGTCGATCGCCTACCTCATGCGTGACAATAGTCTCGCGCTGCAAGTGCTCACGATAGCGCACGTTTACGGGCACAGCGATTTTTTCAAGAATAATTTTACTTTTCAGAGCACGCGCGCCGAATTCACCATCGAGACCTTCAAAAGCCACGCCAATCGAGTGCGACATTACGTCGAGGATCCAAGCATCGGGCTTGATAAAGTCGAGGCGATTCTCGACGCCGCACACGCTGTTTCGCTGCAATGCCGGCGCAACCTGGCGATCAAAAAACCCTCCGCGGCGGAAGAGCTGGAGATGAAACTCGAGGAAGCGAGACCGCCGAAGGATCCTTTCAGCGCAATCCATAAGCGGCGGGAGCATGTCGAGCAAAATTTGAGCAAGATTCCGCTCTATCCGGACGAAGACCTGCTAATATTTATCCGCGACCATAATCCAAACCTAAGCGAGTGGGCCAAGGACCTGCTCACGATCGTTCATGAAGAGGCGCAGTATTTTGTGCCGCAGATTGAAACCAAGATCATGAACGAAGGTTGGGCGAGCTTCTGGCACAAGAAAATTCTCGAAGCCTTAAATTTGCCCCAGGAACTTCATATTGAATTTCTCGTGCGTCATGCCCAGGTGTTGCGTCCGACGCCGGGCAGCCTTAACCCCTACCATCTCGGCATGAAAGTTTGGGAGGACATCGAGAAGCGTTGGGACGAACCACCGGACCCGGAAAAGGACGAGATCGGTAGACCTAAAAAATCCGGCAGGGCGAAACTCTTTGAAGCCCGCGAAGTGGAGCGTGACAGCTCCTTTCTCCGGCGCTACTTGACCGAAGAGCTGATCCGCGAGCTCAACCTGTTCGAGTACAAAGCCCGCGGCAACGAACAGGTAGTCACGCGCGTCGCTGACAAAGATAACTGGAAACAGATCAAAGAAACGCTCATTCAGAGCGTTGGCACTGGCTCGACGCCCGTGATCAAAGTCGAAGACTCGGATTACAAGAACAACCGCACCTTGTTGCTAAAGCATTTTCATGACGGGCGTGATCTGCAACTCGAGTATGCCGAGAAGACTCTAAACTTCATCCAACAGCTTTGGGGACACGACGTCGCCATGGAAACGGCGATCGACCAACGCCCTACCCTGCTGTCCCTCGCCGACGGTAAGCTCGGCATCAAACCCATCACTTGATCCTCGGATCTGGTGCGGTTCGGCTTGCCAATCCCGACCCCTCATGCCAGTACTTGCACGGGGTCAGCAATGAGATCCGCGAATACGATTGCAATAATTCAAAAATATATTATCAACCGGCTCGATGACGCCGTCACAGGCGAAAAGCTCCTCGCCGGAATCATCGGCGACAATCCCTCGCAATACTCCAAAAGCCCGGCACTTTGGAACGCTGGATTTCGACGCTTGAACATAGAGGCGATCTATCTGCCCTTCGACGTCAATCAGCCTCACCTCGGCGATTTGCTCGGGGTCCTAAAAGCAAATGATCGCTTTCTTGGGATCAATGTCACCGTGCCGCACAAAGTTCACGTGATGAGTTTTCTCGACGATCTCGATCCTGGCGCAAAGCGCATCGGGGCTGTGAATACGATCGTGCGCACGGCCGAACGACGCCTGGTCGGCTACAACACGGATGGCGAAGGTTTCATCGACAGCATTTTGCGGCGACAACCGGGCAGCGACGCGAGTTTCCTTCCAACACTGAAGGGAATGAACGTCCTCCTGCTCGGCGCCGGCGGCTCGGCGCGGGCCGTGGCGTTTCACGTCGCCGATCGCCTGGGCGACGGTCACTTGCTTATCAGCAATCGAACCTCCGAGCCCGCCGTTTCGCTCGCCGCCGACATCAATAAAAACGGCGGCAACGCCGAAGCGATTGCCGAAACGGAAATTTTTAAATTTGCGCCGACCGTCGGCCTGATCATCAACAGCACGACCAAAGGCCAGGGCGGCTTAGGCAAGCTCGCCAACGACCAGACAACAACCCTCGAGCCCTACTCGGCGTTGGCGCCGGCAAATCCTGCGCCGCTGGCGCACGAACTAGGGAACTCTTTGGGTGTTAACCTTGCGGGGAAGGACACGGCAAGCGCCGACATCGACGCCAATCATCGGGCGTCGTCAAAGTTGGCTGAGTCGATTCCCTCGCAAGTCCGCTTCTACGATCTGATCTACCACCCGGAAGAAACGGTTTTTCTAAGGCACGGCCGTTTAACTGGCCATCCGACGATGAACGGTAAAGCGATGATCATCAACCAAGCCGTGATCGCATTCTGCCGGCGGATTTGCACCCATGAGCTTCAAACCCGACGGATCGACACGTCGCAAACTTACGACGAAATCTTGAATATTATGTACGGTGCCTGGTAGGCGAAAACAGCATAGCTGATGCTTTGCGAAGGCCCGCATAAAACTCAGGCCTTCGTCATGATACCGCTGTTCTCCGGAGATTACCGACACGAAATAATCAAAAGTCCATCGTATCAATAAGGGACACCATTCTTGTGGGCAAACTGCCACTTGCCGTCATCACCCAATACCGCCTGAATATCGTCATCCGGATAGACCACGGTGTCACTCGCGCTACGGTCGCCTATCTCGAGGAAAACTACATCGTCGCTGGTTCGATTGACAAGTTGGTGGTTGTCGCCGGTGCCTGCTTTGAAGCCAGCGCACATCCCGGGTCGGAGCATGGTTTCTCCGGCATTGGTGATAAGCGTTGGCTCGCCTTGAAGAATGTAAACAAATTCGTCCTGCCGGGAATGCGCATGGCGCAACGCCGAAACCCCTTCCGGCGCAAGTCGCGTCAGATTTACGCCGTAGTTTGTTAAGTTAAATAGATCGCCCAGCGGCCGCTTCTCCCGCTTGTTCATGCGTGAATAAAAAGGCTCGGGATAATTCGATGATTTGATTTTGGCGGCGCGTCAGCAGCGACGATGCCAATCGGGTGCTTCGAGTTTTCCATGCGGTCCTCCGTCATAAACAGAATATCGCTGTGACCGCCTATCCAGGCAATCGAGTGATCGAAAGGATATCGTCGGCGCGAACTTGAACAACTCCTCGGTCCGACTTTATCGAAAAATTTCCCGCGCCATCCTTCTCGGTAATGTGACCGTCCATTGGATTCGGAAAGCGCCCGGTCTCGGGTCGTAGGGTCACTTTGACTCGATCACCCACCGCTAACACCTTCAATGAGTTCGCCAACGATTCGAATATCGCCATCTGGCCCTCCTTAAAAACGTATTGTTGTCTACAGTTCAACCCGTTTCGTGCTCGCAAGCAACTTGTCAGAGACATAACATGGTATTTCGCCGAGGTGATTTACAGGCAACTTTTACGATTCTGGTCCGAGCAGTCGCTAGGCTATTCACTTTCACTCAAACTTTTTGCTAACCGCGTGCGCCCCGGTGCGCCGACTGCTAGTTCTGATGCGCGCCATTGCTCGACTCTCGCGTTTTCCCACGGTCGTCCTGTCTTTCGTTTTCATCGCTTCCACGGCCTTCATCTTTTCCGGCTCAGGACAAAATCAAGGACGAGGAACGATTGTCTCATCCATGCCTTCTCCGTTTGTTTGCATTGATGTCACAATTCCAACCGATTCAGTCTCAGCGCGTTGCTGATCACGGATACCGAGCTAAACGTCATGGCAACGCTGGCTATCACCGGGCTTAGGAGGATGCCGAGAAAGGGATAGAACACGCCGGCTGCGATCGGAATTCCGAGCGCGTTGTAAACAAACGCAAAGAACAGATTCTGCCGGATGTTGCGCATGGTGGAGCGACTCAAGCGCCGCGCCTTGATGATGCCGCGCAAGTCGCCTTTGACCAAAGTGACCCCGGCGCTTTCTATCGCAACGTCGGTGCCTGTCCCCATCGCTATTCCTACGTGAGCCAGCGCGAGAGCGGGCGCATCGTTCACACCATCCCCCGCCATCGCGACGATGCGGCCTTCGGCTTGCAGCCGCTTGACGACTTCGCTTTTTTGTTCCGGCAGGACTTCAGCGTGAATTTCGTCTATGCCAAGTTTTTTTCCCACCGCTTCCGCCGTAGTGCGATTGTCTCCCGTCAGCATAACGATTTTCACTCCGTCGTCGTGCAGCATGCGAATCGCTTCGGGAGTTGATGGCTTGACGGGATCGGCGACGCCGATCAGTCCGGCGACTGCGCTGTCGATAACAACATACATCACCGTCTGCCCGTCTTTCCTCAGTTCTTCCGAACGCGCCGTGAATTCGCCGGCGGCGATGCCCAACTCCTCTAACAACCGGCGGTTGCCGAGCGCCACCTGCTTACCACCGACGGCGCCGACGACACCTTTCCCGGTTATCGAGCGAAAGTCGCGTGCATCCGTAAGCTTTAGCCCTCTTTTCTCTGCGCCGCTGACAATAGCCGCCGCGAGTGGATGCTCGCTGCCTCGCTCCAGACTCGCGGCGAGGCGCAGGACTTCGCTCTCGTTTTGTCTCGTCGCCAGCACCAACCCCTCCAGGTGTGGTTTGCCTTCGGTGAGCGTGCCCGTTTTATCCACTACCAGGGTGTCGATCTTCTCCAACACCTCCAGCGCTTCGGCGTTCTTGATCAACACGCCCGCCAGCGCGCCACGCCCTGTGCCAACCATAATCGACATCGGCGTCGCCAAGCCGAGGGCGCAAGGACAGGCGATGATCAATACGGCGACGGCATTGAGTAGCCCGTAAGCCAATGAAGGCTCCGGTCCGAACAAGGCCCAAACGACAAAAGTTATGATCGCGATTAGAACCACCGCGGGAACAAAATAGCCGGCGACAATGTCCGCCAGTTTTTGAATCGGAGCACGGCTTCGCTGAGCTTGCGAAACCATGCGTACAATCTGTGCCAAAAGGGTGTCGCTGCCGACGCGTTCCGCCTTCATGACGATACTGCCGGTTCCGTTAACCGTTGCGCCGGTAACCTTGCTGCCTTTCGTCTTCTCAACGGGAATCGATTCGCCGGTGATCATCGACTCATCGACCGCAGTCGCACCTTCGAGCACGACGCCATCAACCGGAATTTTCTCGCCGGGCCGGACACGCAAGTGGTCGCCCAGTTGCACGCGTTCGAGGGGCACGTCGGTCTCGCTGCCGTCGTCGCGCAGCAGTCGCGCGGTCTTGGGCGCCAGCCCTAACAATGCTTTGATCGCTTTACTGGTTTTGCTGCGCGCGCGCAGCTCCAACACCTGGCCGAGCAGCACCAAGGTGGTGATCACTGCCGCGGCGTCGAAGTAGACGGCGACTTCACCGTCGTGACCGCGGAACGACGGCGGAAAGACGTCGGGAAAAAGCGTCGCCGCCAAACTATATACGAACGCCGTGCCCACGCCGATGGCGATCAGCGTGAACATGTTCAAACTGCGGTTGACGATGGACGTCCAGCCGCGTTGAAAAAACGGCCAGCCGCCCCAGAGCATCACCGGCGTCGCGAGCAGAAGCTGTAGCCAATTCACCAGCCGTGGCGAGAAACTTCGCTGGAGCGCCCACCCGGGAATCATTTCGGACATGGCAAGAAGTGCGATCGGCAGGCTCAAGATCACGCCGACCCAGAAGCGCCGCGTCATATCGACCAACTCGGGATTGGCTTCGTCCTCCAGCGTCACGGTACGCGGCTCGAGCGCCATGCCACAGATCGGACAGGCGCCCGGCTCGGCGCGAACGATCTCGGGATGCATAGGACAGACGTATTCCGTCTTCACCGACGGAGCCGCGGGCGCCGCCGGCTCCAATGCCATGCCGCACTTCGGGCACGCACCCGGTTTCGCTTCGCGCACCTCGATATCCATCGGACAGACGTAGACAGCGCATTCCGCTTTGCCAATCGTAGGTATCTTCGACGCTTCGCGTGCATGAGCGGAATGCCCGCGGAGCATCTCCGTAGCTGCGCTGTGCCCACGCGATTGTTGTTGGTGG
>Ga0193716_1001648_pt1 | contig 12896 bp, 13 predicted proteins | sample U2c1metaG_FD_145901 | JGI IMG/M metagenome (GOLD analysis project Ga0193716, IMG submission 145901) | Soil microbial communities from a riparian zone of the East river system, Colorado, United States - U2c1 | ecosystem: Environmental > Terrestrial > Soil > Riparian zone | place: USA: East River...
ATCAGCGCATGCCCACGTTGCTGTGGTTCCGTCGCGACCTGCGCCTGCATGACCTGCCCCCGATGCTGGACGCCGCGCGGGCCGACGGCGAGGTGCTCGCCTGCTACGTGCTGGACCCACGGCTGGAGGGCTCGGCAGGGCCGCGGCGGCTGCAGTTCCTCTACGACGCGCTACGCGATCTCCGCGACGGCCTGGATGGCAGGCTGCTGGTCACCCGCGGTCGCCCGGAGATCCGAATTCCCGCTCTCGCCAAGGGGATCGGTGCAATCTCAGTGCACGTGTCGGCCGACTTCTCCCCCTTCGGCATGCGCCGCGACGCTGCGGTGCGGGAGGCACTTGGAGACGTTCGGCTCGAGGAGTCCGGGTCGCCGTACCTGGTATCGCCCGGCCGGGTCACCAAGGCTGACGGCACGCCCTACAAGGTCTTCACCCCGTACTACGCGGCATGGCGGGAGCGTGGCTGGCGCGCACCGGCCAAGACGGGGCCGAAGTCCGCGCAGTGGATCGACCCTGCGGACGTCGGCGGCGGTGTCGACGTACCCGCGGGTGACGCCGAACTGGACCCACCCGCAGGCGAGACCGCGGCGCGCACGGCGTGGAAGCGGTTCGTCGGCTCGTCGCTGACCGACTACGCCGAGGACCGTGACCGTCCCGACCGCGACGGCACCAGCAGGATGTCGGCGCACCTCAAGTTCGGCACCATCCACCCCCGCACCATGGCGGCCGACCTCGGCGGCGGCAAGGGCGCGCAGGCGTACCTGCGCGAGTTGGCGTTCCGCGACTTCTACGCGGGCGTGCTGTACGAGTGGCCCGGCAGCGCGTGGTGGAACTGGAACACGTCGTTCGATCGCATCGAGGTCGACGACGATCGCGATGCGCAGCGACGGTTCGACGCCTGGAAGGCCGGCCGCACGGGATTCCCGATCGTCGACGCGGGCATGCGGCAGCTCGCGCAGACCGGCTTCATGCACAACCGGGTGCGGATGATCGTCGCCTCCTTCCTGGTCAAGGATCTGCACCTGCCGTGGCAGTGGGGCGCGAGGTGGTTTCTGGAGCAGCTGACCGACGGCGACGTGGCCAGCAACCAGCACGGCTGGCAGTGGGCGGCGGGCTGCGGCACCGACGCCGCGCCGTACTTTCGTGTGTTCAACCCGACCACCCAGGGTAAGAAGTTCGACCCCGACGGGGCCTACGTGCAGCGCTGGGTGCCGGAGTTCGGCGATCCCGACTATCCGGAGCCGATGGTCGACCACGCGGCCGAGCGCGTCGAGGCGAACTTCTTACCCTGGGCGCTCAGCTGATTATCTGGCCGCCGTCGACGGGAAGCGTGACACCGGTGATGTGCCTGCCCGTCGAGCCACACAGATAGACCATCGTGTCACTGATGACCTCCGGCTCCACCGGTGGACCCGCCAACAGCGGCTGCTGCGACGGGCTGAAGGATGGATGCTCCCCGGCCCAGACCGCCATTGCCTCGTTGTAGATCATCGGCGTGGCCACACCGCCCGGGTGGACCGTATTGACACGAATGTTCTTCTCGGCCAACGCTATTGCGAAGTGCCGCATCACACCGATGACCCCATGCTTGGCGGCGGTATAACCCGCCGCACCGTGGCTCGCGGTGCCGAAATCCGTCGTGACGGGTCGGAACCCCGCCGCTGAGCTGGTGATGACGATGGCCCCGCCCTCCCCGTGCGCCAGCATCGCGGGCAGTGCCGCCTCGATCGTGAAGTAGACGCCGTTGAGCATCACGTTCACCGCGTCGACGAACGCGGCGATCTGGCGGCCCTGCTCACCGGCGGCGGGCAGGATTCCCGCGTTGGCGAGCACGAAGTCGATCCGGCCGAACTCGGCGGTGCCCTTGGCGACGACGGCCTGCAATCGCTCGAGATCGCGGACATCGGCGTGTTCGGCGACGATCCGCCTACCGGTCTTCTCGACCAGGTTGACGGTCTCGTCGAGGTCCTCCGGTGTCGCCATCGGGTACGCGACGCTATCGATCTGATCGCAGAGGTCGACCGCGATGATGTCGGCGCCCTCTTCGGCGAACCGGACGGCGTGCGCGCGGCCCTGCCCCCTGGCGGCACCGGTGATGAACGCGACCTTGCCTTCGAACTGCAGCGCCATGCAAGCACCGTAGCGGCAACGCTCGGGTCTACGTCCATGCGTAGTAGACCTGTGCCAGAATGTTCGGCAGAAGCTTGCCCGACCGTGAGGAGCAGCCGTGGCCAACACCGAAGTCGAACGACACACCGGCGTAGACGTCGAGGACGTGCCGTCGGCGAACTGGGGCTGGACCAAGGAGAACCACCGGGCCATCCAGATCGGCGGCATCCTGGCCGGGTTCTTCATGCTCGCCATGCTGCGCGGCAACCACGTCGGGCACGTCGAGGACATCTTCCTCATCGGTTTCGCGGTGGTGATCTGGGGCGTCGTGTTCCGCGATTGGTGGCTGCGCCGCCGCGGGTGGACCCGCTAGGGCGCTCGCCACCTAGAACTCCCGTCAGCGGTCCGGGCGCGGCCAACCTCCCAGTCTTTCGGCCGCGCTCGCAGCCTGCGGGTAACTTGCGGTCGGCCACGCATTGGTAACCTTCCGGCGTGCTCCCCGTGCCAACGGCGGGCAGGAATTACGATCGACTCACGCCAAGGGCTGGGAGTGAGTGACCGATGACCATCGAGCAGGCCACCGCCGCGTCGGGTGATGACACCTCGACCCGGCGGCGGATCCTGGCGGCCACCACCGAGGTACTCGCGCGCAACGGCCAGACCAAGCTGAGCCTTTCCGAGGTCGCGATGCAGGCCGGCGTGTCCCGCCCGACGCTGTACCGCTGGTTCGCGTCGAAGGAGGAGCTCCTCGAGGCGTTCGGCAGCTACGAACGTGACCTGTTCGATGCCGGCGTCAGCAAGGTCACCGCAGGCCTTCGTGGTACCGAAAAGCTCGATGCCGCACTGCGTTTCATCGTCGCCTACCAGCAGTCCTTCTCGGGTGTCCGGGTGATCGACATCGAGCCCGAGGTGGTGATCAGGCAACTGACGGTGGTGATCCCGGTGATGCGCGCCCGCCTCGAGCGGCTGATGCTGGGATCCAACCGCTCGGTGAAGGCGGCGACCGCCATCCGGATCGCCATATCGCACTACATCGTGCGCAGTGACGACGACGACCAGTTCCTGGCGCAGCTCCGGCACGCGGTCGGCATCAAGGGCGCGGACGGAGACTGACGCCGTCCCCTTCGTCGACTCTGCGGTGAGGTCGCGAAATTCGCGAAAATTGCGCCCTCACCGCAGAGTCGACGGAATAGTGACCGATCGTCTCGCGATTCGGAGACGCGAGCTCGTCAGTTCTTGGCTTGCAAGAACTTTCCAGCCCGAAGTGTGGTGCCGAAACCGTCGGCGAACGCACCGTATTCGTAGAGGACGTGCCCGGCAACGACGGTTGCTGCCACCGCGTTGTCGTTGCGGTTGACCATTCGCTCGACGCCGTCGAGACCAGGCATGGCGGCCTCGGCGTAGGCGGCACTGGAACCGTCGAATCCGGCGGGGTCGATGACTGCGATGTCAGCGCGGGATCCGATGCGAAGGTGGCCCGCGTCGAGTCCGTACCAGTCGGCGAGTTCTCCCGTGAGCCGATGCACGGCGGTTTCGACGGACATGAACTTGCGCGCGTTGACGCGTTCGAGCATCCGCACGCCGAAGTTGTAGAACGCCATGTTGCGCAGGTGCGCACCGGAATCGGCGAAGCCGACCTGGACGACGTCGGACTGCTGCAATCGGTCGAGGACGTCGTCGCGGTCGTTGGCGATCGTGGTGCGCCACCGAAGCGCCTTACCGTGTGCCACAGCAAGATCGAGTAGTGCGTCAGCGGGTTCGATACCGCGCTCGTCGGCGACCTCGCCGAAGGATCGGCCAACGACCGACGCATCGGGGCAGGCGACGATCTCGGCATCGTAGAGATCTCGGTGCCACACCTTGAACCCGAACTTCTCCGTCATCTCCTTCCGGAAGCGGCGCCGGTAGGACTCGTCGGCGAGAAGATCACCGCGTTTGATGACGTCGCGGATGTTCAACGCCGCTGCGCCGGAACCGAATTCCTCGAACACGACCACGTCGATGCCGTCGGCGTACACCTCGAACGGGACGGGAAGGTGTTGCCAGCGGAATCCGTCCCCACCCAACTTGTTGACGACCTTGGCCGCGGCGATCGCCATCCGGATGACGCTGCGGTCGGCCTTGACGTCGGCGGCGCTGATGATGGTGGTCTTCAACGGCTTGCGGCGGCGGCCCATGCTTTGAGCGAAGAAGCGCGCCATCTCCGATCGCTTCGCCAGGTTCGGGGTGCTCTGGTGGATTCCGCCGCGGGCACGCAGCACCTCGTTGAGTGCGCCGAACTCCTTCCAGCTCGCAAAGGTCGACGGCAGCTGTCGTGCGGGCCAGCGGGTGCCGTCGAGTTTCGAGAACGAGCTGCGGATGGTGGACAGGCCGAGGAATCCGGCGTCGAGGGCCTCGCCGAGCATGTCGGTCATGCGGCGAAGCTCCGCCGGCGATGGCGTCACGTCGGCGTCGGTGGCGCGCTCGAGTCCCATGACCGCGGCACGAATGTCGGAGTGCCCGATGAAGCCGGCCACGTTGCATCCGAGGGGGCGAGCGTTGATGGCATCGACGTAGGACTTCGGCCCCTCCCAGGTCTTGTGCTCCTTGACCGCGGAATGCACTGCGTCCCAAGGTAATGCTTCGACACGGGCGAACAGGTCGGCGCAGTCATCGGCGTCGGCGTAGACGGTCGACAGCGAGCAGTTGCCGAGCACTACCGAAGTGACGCCATGTCGCACGCTTTCACCGAGACCCGGTGCGCCGAGTACTTCTGCGTCGTAATGGGTGTGTGCGTCGATCATGCCGGGGATGACCCACTTGCCTGCGGCGTCGATCTCGCGCTCGGCGCTACCTGGTTCGATGCTGCCGATGGTGGCGACCTTGCCGTCGCGCACGCCGAGATCGGCCTGGATCGGCGGCGAACCCGTGCCGTCGTAGACGGTGCCGTTGCGGATCACGAGCGAGTAGTGCGACATCTGCGGCCTTCCCTCTGCCAGTTCGACACCAGAATCTCGATACCAGTGAGTATCGAAACTGGATACCAGCGAGTATCCTGGTCGACATGGCGACAGTCAACCCCACCCGGCTACGCACCCCTCGTGCAGAAGTGCGGCAGCGAATCCTGCAGGCAGCGACGTCGGAATTCGCGGGCAAGGGCTTCGCCGGTACGACGATCGACGCCATCGCCGATGCTGCGGGGTTCACCAAGGGCGCCGTCTACTCCAACTTCGGCTCCAAGGACGACCTCTTCTTCGCGCTGCTCGACCTGCAGATCGACCGCCGGGTCGAGGCGGTGAGCGCACTGGCCGACAAGGCCGGAGCACGCCCGTCGGCGAAGGCCGTAGGCGACCTGCTCATGACCGGACTCCTCGAGAACCGCGATTGGCAGATGCTGTTCGCCGAATACTGGCTGCGCGCGATGCGAGATCCGGAGGTGCGGGTGCGCTTCGCCGAGCACCGCCGGTCGATGCGGGCGTCGATCGAGGACGCCTTCAGACGCATCGACACTTCAGGCATCGACCCGGCGACGGCGACCGTCTTGGTGCTCGCACTCAACAACGGTCTCTCGATCGAGGAGTTCAGCGACCCGGGATCAGTTCCGCACGATCTGTTCGGGACCGTGCTGGCGGCCATCGAACGAAATGCGGAATGAGCTAAATCAGCCCTCGGCCGCGAGTTGGCCGCAGGCCGCGGCGATTTCGCGGCCTCTGGTGTCGCGCACGGTGCACGACACGCCGCGCTCGCGGACCTTCTTGACGAATTCGCGCTCGGCGGGTTTCGGGCTGGCGTCCCACTTGCTGCCGGGGGTGGGGTTGAGCGGGATGACGTTGACGTGGACGAGCGGGCCGAGCGCAGCGTGCAGCTTCTTGCCGAGCAGGTCACCGCGCCATGGCTGGTCATTGATGTCGCGGATCAGCGCGTACTCGATCGACACCCGTCTACCGGTGACGTCGGCGTAATACCTTGCGGCGTCGAGTGCTTCGCCCACGTTCCACCGGTTGTTGACCGGCACCAGGGTGTCGCGCAGCTCATCGTCGGGCGCATGCAGCGACAGTGCGAGCGTGACGCCGAGGCGCTCGTCGGCGAGCTTGCGGATCGCAGGAGCCAGGCCCACCGTCGACACCGTGACCGATCGCGCCGAGATGCCGAAGCCGAGCGGCGGCGGGGCGATGATGCGTTTCACCGCGCCGAGCACCCTGTTGTAGTTGGCCAATGGCTCGCCCATGCCCATGAAGACGATGTTCGACAGCCGGCCGTCGTGCTCGTCGCGCATCACCGCCGCCGCGGCGCGCACCTGCTCGAGAATCTCGGCGGTCGACATGTTGCGGGTCAGCCCGCCCTGGCCCGTCGCGCAGAACGGGCACGCCATGCCGCAGCCGGCCTGCGACGAGATGCACACGGTCGAGCGCTGCGGGTAGCGCATCAGGACCGACTCGAAGGTGGCCGCATCGCCCGCGCGCCACAACGTCTTTCGCGTCTCGCCTGCGTCGCACTCGATGTGGCGCACCATCTTCAGCAGGGGCGGGAACAGCGCTTCGGCCACCTGTTCGCGGACCGCCGCGGGCAGATCCGTCATCAGGTGCGGGTCGGCGATCAGCCTGCCGTAGTACTGGTTGGCCAGCTGCTTGGCACGAAAGGCGGGCAGCCCGAGTTCCGCGACAGCGGCCGCGCGGCCGACCTCGTCGAGGTCGGCGAGATGCCGTGGCGGCATACCGCGTTTCGGCGCTTCGAATACCAGTTCCTGCTTCATCTCTCGCCCTCAGGTCTGTTCGGCCAGCACGTCACGAACGGCCTGGTCGACCGCGTTCAAAATGTCGGCATCGACGCCGGCCCGGCCTCGTACGAACACCGATGCACGACTGCCCGGCGGTAGCCCCTCGGCGAGACACAAGCCGTCGGGCAGCCTGCCGATGATCGGCAGCAGCGCGACGCCGAGACCTGACCGTACCGCCGCATACAGACCCGACAGGTCCGAACTCTCGGCCACGATGCGGTAGGGCACGCCGATCCGGTCGAGTGCGGCGTAGGCGGGTTCACGCAGGGTGCACGGTTCGGAGAACATCACCACCGGCAGCGGCTCGCTGGCGGGTGCCGAAAAACTGCGGGCCGAGACCCACTTCAGTGCCACGATTCCTGAGGCGTTGGCGGGGTCGAGGCCGGATCCGTCGAGCATCACCGCCACGTCGACGTTGCCGTGCTCGACGGCGTCGGCGAGCATCACGTTGCGGTCCAGCCGGAACCGGAGCCGCCAATCGGGCAGCCGCTCCCCCAACGCGTCGGTCAGGCCGGCGAGCATCACGTCAGCACCGTGTTCGGTGGCGCCAAGCAGCAGTACCTGTTCCTGGGCAGCGCCAAGGTCGTCGAGAGCGGTGTCGTGCACGGCAAGGATGGTTCGCGCGTGGGCCAGCACCCGGTACCCCAGTTCGGTGAACGCCATCCCACGACCCGACTTCTCCACGACGGGCCCACCCACGACGGCCTCGACCCGTCGGACGTGTTGGCTGACCGCCGACTGGGTCAGGTGCAGGACTGTCGCGGCGCGGTGAAATCCACCACAGTCGGCTACCGCGACGACGCTGCGCAGCGGTGCGATGTCCAGGACCTGAGCCATCCGTCCAAAGTACTCTGATCAGCAATTCAGATCAAAGAGCAGCGTTTTGGCGCACTCCGCCGATGCTATTCCGGATATTCGATCACGATCCGCGATCGATCATGATCGCCGATATTCGTTGGACTCGCACGTCGGCCATCGACACCATGGAACGGTGACGCCTACCCGCATGCCGCTGAGAACTGCGTCGACCGTGACGTTCTTCTATGCCCTCGGCTACCCGATCGGCAACATGGCCGTCAATGCGATGTCGCCGATGGCCGTGCTGGTATTCCGCTTCGGGCTCGCGGCGCTGATCCTCGGCAGCTGGGCAAGGATTGCGCGGGTGGCATGGCCGACGGGCCGCAAGCTGGGCCACGTCGCGGTGACCGGCCTGCTGATGCAGGCCGTTCAGTTCTGCGCGCTCTACCTGGCGATCGAGCGCGGTGCGCCCGCGGTGCTGTGCGCCGTGATCGTCGCGATGAACCCAGTCGCCACCGCACTGCTGGCCGCGACCTTCCTGCGTGACCGGCTGACCCCGCGCCGGATCCTGGCGCTCGTCCTCGGGGTCGCGGCCGTGCTGGCGGCGTGCGCAACCCGGCTGATCGGCGAGAAGGGCGTCGACCCCGCGGTACTGCTGCTCCTGGTCGCGCTCATCGGCATCGCCGCGGGCGGGGTGTATCAGCAGCGGTTCTGCGCCGACGTCGACTTCCGCGCCTCGACCACGATCCAGAACGCGGTGGCGTTCGTCCCTGCCGTGATCTTCGCCCTGACCACGCACTTCGCGATTCACGACCCGGTGAAGGCCACCATCGCGGTCACCGGAGTGGTGTTGCTGAACGCGGTGCTCGGGGTGTCGCTGTATGTGCGGGCGATCAACCTGCACGGCGCTGCCGCGGTGTCGATGCTGTTCTGCGTCATCCCGGCCGTCGCGGGCGTGCTGTCCTGGCTGATGCTCGGCCAGCGCGTCGACATCGGCACCGGCGTCGGACTTCTGCTCGGGGCGCTCGCCTGCTGGCTGAACAGCTCGGGCTCGCGCGCGAAGATCCGCCGGTCAGACGAGCAGCGTCAAGACGACCCAGGTCGCGACGGCCGACGGCAGAACCGAGTCCAGGCGGTCCATGAGCCCGCCGTGCCCAGGTAGCAGCGTCCCCATGTCCTTGATGCCCAGGTCGCGTTTGACCTGGGACTCGATGAGGTCCCCGAGCGTTCCCGTGATCACCAGCATGAGGCCCAGCGGCACGCCGACCCATGCCGGTTTGTCCAGCAGGAAGGTCACGGCGATGACGGCGGCCGCGGTACCGAAGATCAGCGAACCGGCGAAGCCCTCCCATGACTTCTTCGGGCTGATCGCGGGCACCATCGGGTGCTTGCCGAACAACACGCCCGCGGCATAGCCGCCGATGTCGGAGAACACCACCCCCAGCATCAGGCAGAGCACCCGCCAGCCGCCGTCGTCGGGATAGACGAGCAGGGTGCCGAACGCGCCGAACAACGGAATCCAGGTGGCCAGGAAGACCGTCGCCGAAACGTCGCGCAGGTAGTTGACGGGGGCGTCCTTCAGTCCACCGGACAGCAGCCGCCAGATCATGCACACGACGACCGTCGCGCCATAACTACCGAGGGCGCCTGCGGTCCCGAACGGCCACGTCAGCCAGACCATGGCCTGGCCGCCGATGAGCAGCGGCACCACCGGGATCGCATATCCCGCGGCGCGCAACCGTCGCACCACTTCGTGGGTGGCGACGGCCATCGCGATCGCGACGACGGGAATCCACCAGAGTGGCGCGAACACCAGAATCGCAATGACACCGAAGCCGAGGAACGCGCCCACGGCGATCGCGGCTGGCAGGTTTCGGCCTGCCCGCGAGCCGTTCTTGGGAGGCTCGGCGGAAGCGCCTGCCCCGTCGGTCGAGGCGGTGTCGGTGTCTGCCACGGGAATGGTTACTGAAGGGGCGGCTGCGATTGACGGTTCGTCGCGCATGCGCTCGTCACACCTCCAGCAGCTCGCCTTCTTTGTGTTTGACCAAATCGTCGATCTGGGTGGTGTAGGTCGACGTGGACTTGTCCAGTTCCTTCTCGGCCCTGCCCACCTCGTCCTCGCCTGCCTCGCCGTCCTTCTTGATGCGGCTCAGTTCCTCCATGGCCTTGCGTCGGACGTTGCGCACGGTCACCTTGGCGTCCTCACCCTTCGACTTGGCCTGCTTGACGAGTTCGCGCCTGCGTTCCTCGGTCAGCTGGGGTATCGAGATGCGAATGACGTTGCCGTCGTTGCTCGGGTTGAGGCCGAGATCGGAGTGCCGGATGGCGTCCTCGATGTTGCGCAACTGGCCGGCTTCGTACGGCTTGATGACGACCAGGCGGGCCTCGGGGACGTTGATGCTGGACAGCTGCGTGATGGGCGTGGACGACCCGTAGTAGTCGATGGTGAGGCGGGAGAACATGCCGGGGTTGGCTCGACCGGTCCGAATGGACGACAGGTCGTCACGCGCCACCGAGACGGCCTTCTCCATCTTCTCTTCGGCTTCGAAGAGGGTTTCGTCGATCACAATCCGTTTCTCCCGTCGCTATCGCTCGCCGAGGACCGTTTCTCCGGTCGATGTCGCTCGCCCACGGTCGTTTCTCCCGTCGATGTCGCTCGCCCAAGGTACTTTCTTCCCCTCGCCAGCGCGCGCCCGTTGGGTGTATCCCGTCGCTGCGCTCGCCCGGAATGTGTATCCCGTCAGGTGGTGACCAGTGTTCCGATCTTCTCACCCGCGACCGCACGCGCGATATTGCCATTGGTGAGGAGATTGAACACCAGGATGGGCATCCCGTTGTCCATGCACAGGCTGAACGCGGTGGCGTCGGCGACCTTGAGCCCGCGATCGATGACTTCCCGATGCGTTATCGCGGTGAGCAGTTCGGCGGTGGGATCCTCCCGCGGGTCCGCCGTGAAGATGCCGTCGACGGCCTTGGCCATCAGCACCACCTCGGCACCGATCTCCAGCGCCCGTTGCGCGGCGGTGGTGTCGGTGGAGAAGTACGGAAGGCCCATGCCTGCCCCGAAGATGACGACGCGGCCCTTCTCGAGGTGCCTGCGGGCTCGCAGCGGAATGTAGGGCTCGGCGACCTGGCCCATCGTGATCGCGGTCTGCACCCGCGTCACGATGCCCTCTTTCTCCAGGAAGTCCTGCAGTGCGAGGCTGTTCATCACCGTGCCGAGCATGCCCATGTAGTCCGACCGGGTGCGCTCCATGCCGCGCTGCTGCAGTTGTGCGCCGCGGAAGAAGTTGCCGCCTCCGATGACGACGGCGACTTGGGCGCCGCTGCGCACCACTTCGGCAATCTGACGTGCCACCTGTGCGACGACGTCGGGGTCGAGCCCGACCTGGCCGCCGCCGAACATCTCGCCACCCAGTTTGAGCAGCACGCGCGAGTACATCGGCCGGATGGCCCCCGCAACGACCGGCTCCCCCATGGACTCCTCCTCGCGTGCGTTCGCCATCCCGGCGATCGGCGAGGGCGGCGCCACCAATCCTGCCTCATCGCGGCCACGCGACGACGCAGGGGTGGCGCCGCGACCTGGCTAACCCAGGTGGGCCGTCAGCAGCCAGGCGGGCATGGACCCGCGGCCGTTGCCCTCGTCCTGAAGGATGTCGCCGGCAAACTCGGCGACACCCAAGCCGTTGCCCGCGAAGTTGGCGTGGATGCGTGCGGGACGGACTTCGTCGATGACCCAGTACTTCGACACCACGTCGCGCAGTTCCTGCTCGGTGACCGCGCGAACGGGCCCGCCGGCAGGCCAGTTGGTGCCATCGAAGACCAGCACGAAGTAGGAGGCCCCCGGCGCGGCCGCACGCACGATCGACTGCTGGTAGCCGTCGCGCAGTTCGACGGGCATGGCGTGAAACAGCGTGCTGTCGACGATTGTGCTGAACCGGCCGTCGTAGCCGGTGAACGCGCTGATGTCGGCGACGTCGAAGGTGGCGGTCGACAGTCCACGTCTGGCCGCCTCGGCGCGCGCGAGTTCGATCGCGGTCGGGGACTGGTCGAGGCCCACCGTCGTAAAGCCCCGTTCGGCGAGCGCAATGGAGGTTGCGGCTTCACCGCAGCCTGCGTCGAGCACGTCGCCGTGGAACTTGCCTGCCTCGATCAGGGCGGCGATCTCGGGTTGCGGCTCACCGATGCTCCACGGGGGCTTGTTGCCCAGCCCCATCTCGGCGGCCTCACCACGGTAGGCGGATTCGAACATCACGTCGGAAGGATCGTTAGTCATGCTTCCTTTTTATCAATCTAGTTGATATGTGTCAAGATTCCTGACATGAGCGACGGCGAGGTTAAGCCACTGGGCTACCTTCTCCACCGGTTGACCACTGCGTTGCGCACGGACGTGACGGCGACCGTGTTGGAACCGCTGGGTTTGCCCTTCCCGCAATACATCTGCATGCGAATCCTGTCCCTGTACCCGGGCAGCTCGAACGCCGAACTCGCGAGGGACGTCATGGTCTCGCCACAGGCGATGAACATGGTGGTGCGGAGCCTGCAGGAGCGCGGCCTGGTGACGAGGCCCGCGACGGTTGCGGCGGGTCGCTCCCTGCCCGCCGAGTTGACCCAAGAGGGCAAGGCACTGCTCAAGCGCACCGAGGCGGGCATCCGAGCCGCCGAAGACCGGGTCCTCGTCCCACTCAACGAACGCGATCAACGCGAACTCCGACGGATACTCGCCGATTTCGGTTAAGCAAGCATCCGCCGGAGACCGGCGTCAGTGGTGATGGCACGCCTTCGGCGGTGACGGCGGGATGTCGAGTGCCGGGTTCCCGTCGAAGAAACCGATCGGCTTCAGGTGGAATCCCGTGTAGGAGCAGGGCATCACCGGCCAGTCCTCCGGGCGCACCACGTGGTGGGCGCCGAGGGTGTACCACAGCACCACGTCGGTGTCCTCCAATGGCGCGTCGTCGGCGATGAAGTCCGGCAGGCCCTGCGCATCCGCCGACTGGTACATGTAGTCACCCGCCGCGAACCTCTCCGACTCCTCGTACTTGGTGACCCACAGGTTGTGCTGGACGAAGCGGGCCCGGTCGTAGATGTGTGACCCCTCCTGCACCATCACGGGCACGATGTCCTTCGGCACCAGCTTGTAGGCCACCGGAGCACCGAGTTCGTTGTTCTTCGACGGGTTGGCGATCTTCCAATACCGACCCGTCTTCCAGTCCCAGTCACGTGCGCCCTCAGCCTC
>Ga0193716_1001650_pt1 | contig 12895 bp, 13 predicted proteins | sample U2c1metaG_FD_145901 | JGI IMG/M metagenome (GOLD analysis project Ga0193716, IMG submission 145901) | Soil microbial communities from a riparian zone of the East river system, Colorado, United States - U2c1 | ecosystem: Environmental > Terrestrial > Soil > Riparian zone | place: USA: East River...
CGCGGAAAGATTTGGAGTTCGCGGTTAACGCCTTTGCTGAAACCAACGACGAACTGAAATAGTCACTCCATGCTCTACATGGTTGTCGAACGGTTTAAGAAAGGAGCAGCACCGGAGATCTATCAGCGTTTCCGCGAGAAAGGCCGCATGATGCCGGAAGGCCTCGAGTACGTTTCCAGTTGGATCGATCTCGATTTCAAAATCTGTTACCAACTGATGCGGACCGAAGACGCGGCGCTTTTTTCTCTCTGGACCGACCACTGGAAAGATCTCTTCGATTTCGAGATCATGCAGAAGCAGCGGTAACGACCTCGGCCGGCCGATCGTTCCCGTGCTGCTCAACATTCAGTCCAAGCTCGCGCAGTAATGCGAGATCGACATCCGCCGCCGGATTCTTGGCGGTAAGCAATTTGTCGCCAAAGAAAATCGAATTTGCGCCGGCAAAAAAACAGAAGGCCTGGCCTTCGCGGGACATTCGGGTGCGGCCCGCGGCCAAGCGCACGCGCGCTTTGGGCAAGGCGATGCGCGCGACCGCGATCAATCTCACCAGCTCGAAAATGTCCACCGGTGGCTGTTCTTCCAATGGCGTGCCCGGCATAGCCATCAAACAATTGATCGGCACGCTGTCGGGTGGCGGATCCAGCTCGCTCAAAACTTCCATCAGGCGTAATCGATCCGTGATCGATTCGCCCATACCGATAATTCCACCACAGCACACCGACATTCCGCTTTGCTGTACCGCAGCAATTGTGTTCAGTCGATCGTCGAACGTGTGCGTGCTTACAATCTCCGGATAAAATTCCGGCGACGTGTCGAGGTTATGGTTATAAGCGGTCACACCCGCGGCTTTCAGCTTGCGCGCTTCGACCGCTCCGATCTGTCCAAGCGTGACACAAACTTCCATGCCGAGCCGGCTGACTTCACGAATGGTTTCGAGCACGCGTTCGAATTTTTCCGTGCCGTCGCGCACACCGCGCCAGGCCGCACCCATGCAAAAACGCGTCGCGCCTTGAGCTCGGGCCCGTTCCGCGGCCGAGAGAATCTGTTCCGTCGCTAATAATTCCTCGCGCTCGACGCCGGCCGAATAATGAGAAGACTGCGCGCAGTAAGCACAGTCCTCACTGCAGCCGCCGGTTTTAATACTGAGCAAACTGCAACGCTGCACTTCTTCACCGCGCCAATGCTCGAGATGCACAGCCCGGCTTTTCGAAATCAATTCGAACAGCGGCTGGTGATAGAGCGTTTCAAGTTGGTGAAACTTCATCGCGTAATCGCGATGTTAAGTCGGCGATCTAAGATCGACAATCGGCAATTAATTGACCCATTTGCCATCTTGCGAAGTCAGGATGGGCAATTCGTCGTTCATGAATTGCGTCTTGCCGATCGCGCCGATCATGTTTGTCCCGGTCGAGCTGCGCCATTTCTTCGACATGCTTTCGCCAGTGTGACAGCCCCAGCTCTTGATGAAAGCCCCGCGGGCCAGAACCCGGCGATTGATTTGGCTAAGCTCGCTCTCGTGCAACCACGACTTCGCGGCACTGTCCAGGTTGCTGCTGTAATCGAACATGAAACAGGCCTTGTTTGAGTGCCCAAAGTATTCAAAGCCGCCGACCTTCATGCGATCACGGGGTTGACCGTTGTTCAAATAGTTGATCACTTCACTTCCATTCTGGAAGTAGACGATCTTGAGATGAAATTTCTCACCCACCGAATCAATGAAGGCGATCAGATCCTGTTTTTCCTGCTGGGCGCGATCCAGATAACCCTGTTTGTAAACCAGCCAGGTGATCTGAGCATCCGGACCAAGTTGCGTGCGCAACTGCTCGCTACGCATGCGGGCGGCATGGACAAAGTTCGCCCACCAATGATCGTGCGGTTGCGCTTTATATTTTTCCCATTGCTGGAGCGACGGTCCGCCCACAAGCAGGATATATTCGCTCGTTACCGCCGCGTTCGCACGAATCGAGAACGCCAGAGCGAGAAAGGATATAATCAGAAGCTTTTTCATCCGAATAAGTAGGAACTATTACTAATGCTCGATGCGCCTCTTAGCGCAAGCGGTAGCTCCATAACAGAGATCCCAGTTAGTTGTTGCCAACTGGTTCTTTTCCCCTCGAACCATTGCGGTGTATGGTCGGGGAATAACGTCGCTAGGTCGCACTCCAGCCGCCATTACACTCATGCGCTCGCCAGTTGCTTCTATGTTTATTTGCTAACCAAAATGCGCCCCGACGAAAGAGCCAGCTGAGACGACGAGTATGAGATTCAAAATCAATTGCAACGCGATAAGCGTCCAGTATATCGCAGGTTTGAAATGGTCTCGCCCATGCGCTACTCCCATGAACAGGAGTGCGGCCGCGATTGGTTGCAAGCCATGAAGGATCGGCTGATTCGGGGAGCCAAAAACAAGAATTATAAGCGCCGCCGGCATGCCGATTCCGGCGTAGAGCAGGGTTCGATCAATTGATCGGAGTAATCGAATCAGTCCCGGCACAAAAAAGATAAGTCCGGCCGCGCCAGGTAAAGACGAGGTGAATCCTATGACCACTGCCTGCGCTTTAAACGGATAAACCAGCGCGAAGGTTGGGATGAAAGTAATGAACACATTTAATAGCCGCACCCAAATCGGATTCGGAAAGATTGCGTGCACGCCGCTCGGATTAAAGTTGGAACTGAACATGACGGAGGGGATTTGGAGAATGCCGCGCGTCCAGATAATCCAGGGCAGAAGCAATAACCCGGCTGTGATAAGGAACCCACTGGCCATGCGCCATCTATTTTTCGGATCGCGCACCAAACAACAACAAGCGCCCATTCCGGCGAGAAAGCTCACCGCGAACGGATGGCAATGATAGGCCAGCGTACTGCACGCGCCGATTATTTTGGAGCCACGCCCGCGGCGAAATGCGTCCCACGCGAGCAAAACAAAAAATCCGGCGAGCGATTTGGGCCAACTGAAAATCGTCTGTGAGATGAAGTAAGGGTTGGTCGCGAAAAGAATTGCCGCGATGGGCAACACCCTGATTATGCCGAGATTGACGCAGAACAAACCAATCCCCAGCAGCAAAAGCGAATTGAACGCAACCGACATGGTGAGGAATTGCCGGAAGCCCGAATCGGAATAAAGCAACCCAACGTTCGGTCCGCCATAGAGCGTTTTCGGCAATGGCTCCTTATATCGCGCCGGCGGATCGATTACAGCGCGAAAGGGTAGCCCACTCAAAGACATCAGCACGGTCCGCATGGTCACTTCAGTGTTTGGAATAACCGGGTGCTCCTCTCGAAATGGGATTCGGCGAAGGAAATATTCCTGCACGACGTAAGCAATACTATTATCCGCGGGAAGACTGGTAAGCACTTGAATCTTTACGTTTAGCGTGTGCGTTTTGAAAACGTATTGCCCGTCTGGCAATTCTAAGGGCCACTTAATTTCGAGGTGCGTAATCGCGATGCAAAAAACGATGAACGCGATCCAGATGCCAAGAAATATCTTGATTGGACGCGTCAAATCTTTTGCAAGATCGACAATCACTTTTCGTTTCCAGAGGTAAGCGAGCGAAGCAATGGCGACGCAGCAGAGTAGTCCGGTGATTTGCCGGTGATAACGGTCAACTAATGCGATCCACAGGCCGAAGGGGCCGTGCGCGAGAATGCCGGCGCCCGCACCATAACCGATCAGATCGAGGCCCCGCATGCGGAGGAAACGGTGCACTACTGCCATGCCTGTCGATAAAATCGACAATAGCACCCACGCGAGCAGCAACAGTTCGGCAGGGAACGACACGGAAATATTCGTAGCTGGCCGCTCCAACTGAGGCAAGCTACTCCTGGTAGTCATCACGCCTTACCGCGTGGCGGCTGTTTGTTCAACGGACTGGTGTAGCCGGTTGAGGCAAAGGGCAGCGTCCCAAATAAAGCAATGCAGCTCCGAAAAAGACTTCGTGAGGTACCCCGGCTCGCTAGAAGGACGGATCAACTTCCCCTCGAATCAGATCCTCGAAGGTTTGTCGCTGGCGAATTAAACCAAACTTACTCCCATTAATAAGCGCTTCCGCCGGCAGTGGACGCGAATTGTAATTCGACGCCATTACAAATCCATACGCGCCTGCGCTCATGATCGCGAGCAGATCGCCCTCCTGTAATCCCGGCATTTCGCGATCGAGCGCAAAGAAATCGGCGCTTTCGCACACCGGCCCGACCACGTCGATCTTTTCTCGTATTGCGTTTTTCGGTTCCACTACCGGAACGATCTCGTGATAGCTGTGGTAAAGCGCGGGTCGGATCAGGTCGTTCATTCCCGCATCGACAATCGCGAATTTCTTCTGGCCGCTTTGCTTGAGGTAGCGAACGCGCGTGAGCAAGACACCCGCATTGCCCACCATTAATCGCCCAGGCTCCAGCAGGATTTTTAATTTCAACTCGCGCAGCGCCGGCAAGACCGCATCGGCATACTGTTGAATCGACAGCGCGGCTTTGCTCGCCTGCCACCAATCGCCGCTTCCGCTCGCGAACGACGACTCATAAACGATGCCGAGCCCCCCGCCGATGCTGAAAAATTCGATCCTATGTTTCGACTTCAACTCGGAAACCAACGGTGAAACTTTCCTAATCGCCTCCGCGAACGGCTTAGTTTCGGTGATCTGTGAGCCGATGTGCATTTGCACGCCGACAATGCGGAGGTTGGCCATCGTGGCCGCGCGCTGATAAACAGCAGCGGCATGTTCAAGTGCGATGCCGAATTTGTTTTCGTGCGAGCCGGTCGAGATGTACTCGTGCGTATGCGAATCGACATCGGGATTCAACCGCAGCGCAATCGGGGCGCGCAAGTTTTTCGCGCCGGCAATCTGGTTGAGGTGGTTCAACTCGGCTTCGCTCTCGACGTTGAAGCAATAAACCTTTTGCTCGAGCGCATACTCAATTTCTTCGCGCGACTTTCCGACGCCTGCGAAAGTGCATTTGCCCGGATTGCCGTTCGCTCCAAGGACGCGGAACAATTCACCGCCCGAAACAATATCGAAACCCGCCCCGGCGTCGGACAGCAATTTCAAGATCGCGCGATTCGAGTTCGCTTTGACCGCGTAGCAAATCAGGTGGTCCAGATCGCCCAGCGCGGCATCCAGTCGTTGGTAATGATCGAGGATTGTTCCCGTGCTATATATATAGAGCGGCGTCCCGAATTCCTCGGCCACCCGGCTAAGCTCGACCTCCTCGCCGCAAAGTTTGCCGGCGCGATAATGGAACGAATGCACTAACCCATTTCTACGTGCTAACGCGCCGCCGCGCCAACGCCACCAATGAAATCAAGATGAGCAACGCGCCAAAGGTGCAGACGATGGCCGCACCGGAAGGAAGGTCCCAATAGAATGAGAGAAAGAGTCCGGCAACGCCGCCGATCAGCGCGATGATCCAGCCAATGAGCAAACGATGGCCAATTCGGCTCGCCAGATTGATTCCGCAAACTGCGGGCACAATCAGATAACTGAAAACGAGCAGCACCCCAGCGATGCGAACGAAACTGGTCACGACCAACCCAAAGACGGCATAGAAAAGAAAATCCCACCACCGCACCCGCAGGCCTTTCTGGTAGGCGCCTTCGCGATCGAACGAGACCAGGAGAAAATTTTTGCGCAGGAAGAAATGGAACAGGCCTACGGCAACGAAAAGGCCGAAGCATTTCCAAACCTCGAACGGAGTCACCAGCAGGATATTTCCGACGAGCATTTGCTTGATCTGTTCGTCGCCTTCGGCGGCGCGACTCAAAAGCAATACCGCGGCCGCTGCCGCGACGACGTACGAAATTCCAATAACCGCTTCCTGTGGAACCTGGCTGGCGCGTTTTCCAGTAATGGAAAAAACCGCGGCGCCCGCGAGCGTGAAACCGAGTGCGATGGCAAACGTGGTCCAGCTGGCCAGATCGACATGGAAAAGCACAGCCACGCAAATTCCGAGCGACGCCATTTGCGCCATGGCGATGTCGATAAAAATGATCCCGCGTTGCACGACGTGCAGCCCGAGATAGACGAGCAGCCACGGCAACAACACGCAGGCCGCGATCGGCCAAAACATGACTTCCCACATATTATTTGAGCGCGGCGACCAAGCCCGCGACGAGTTTATCGATTAATTTCACGTAACTATCCGTGCCAGCCATACCGCCAGGAAACTGGGCGAAGTCGACCACCTTTGCCCCGGTCGCACCGGCGACTTTTTCCGCGATCTTCCGATCGTGAAATGGTTCGACGATTATCGCTTTTATCTTTTGCGCTTTTATTTGTGCGATCACCTCAACCAGGTGCGACGGGGACGGTGGAATGCCCGGTTTCGGTTCGAGGAAGACATCGATGTTCAAACCGAAACGATGCGCGAAGTAAACCCACGAATCGTGATAGGCGACAACGTTCTGGCCTTTGAACGGCAGCATGGCTGCGCCCCATTCCTGCAGCTTGGCGTTGATCGCCGCCTCAAATTTTTTATTGTTCGCCTCGTAAATCGCGGCGTTGGCCGGATCGATTGTCGAAAACGATTGGGCAATGTGCTGCGCTACCGCTTTGGCAATGATTGGATCAGTCATGAAATGCGGATTGCCGAACGCGTGGACGTCACCGGCCGCGCGCGTCACGTTGGCCGGGACATTCATTAACCGCAGACCCTGCGAGGCAATGATCCGACCCGGTTTGCCCACTTCCAGTTTCGGATTGCGCGCATTCTGCAAGAGCGGCGGCAACCAGCCGATTTCCAGCTCGGCGCCTCCTTCTATCAGCGCATCGGCCGTACGCAATCCAACCACAAAGCTCGGACGAGCATCAACGAAATGCGGATCCTCGGTCGGTTTCGCCATAACCGTGACCTCAACTTTATCGCCTCCGATCTCGCGCGCGAGCGAACCGAAATCTGGCAGGGTGGCGACGACGTTGAGCTTTGCTTGGCTGCTGAGAGCCCAGCTAAAAATTACAGATAGGATTAATAGGATTTGTTTCATAATTTGATTCGGGCGTCGTGCGCTCCACGCATTGTCATTCCGAGCGGAGCGAGGAACCTCACTTTCGAAGTGAACGTCACCCACTCTTACCTGTGTGATCCAGAACCCTATGTGAGGTCCTTCGGTCGCCGCGGCGACCTCAGGATGACAGCGCGTAGAGAACATCGTTAAAATTTATGTGCGCCGTGCGCGCCGAGGATGAATTCGAATTGGAGAAAAACCGAATCCACATTGCGGCCGGCCAGGAAAAAGTTTTCTTCCAGAAAATCGTGGTTGTACTGCAGGCGAATTTTTGAAAACTCCGTCGGATACCAGGTCAGGTTCGCACTAACGCGCGAGCGCGATTGTCGATCGGGATCGTCGGTGAAATGGGAGTCCTCCATGTCCACGTAATCCCCGCGGATGCCTGCAACCCAGCCCTTTTTAAATCCCCAAAGCACCTGCGAATACATTCCCCAATCGTGAAATGTTTCCGCGACCGGGAAAGTGTCGTCCATCCCGCGGCCCGCTTCGAAACGACGATACATCACTTCGGTTTGCCATTTCACAAACGGAAAACCACCCTCGGCGTGCGCGCTTTTCCATTTGTAGAGGAAATCACCGCCGTAAATTTGAGTGCGCGTGTTCGTGCCGGTGTCGTTGGAGCCGAACGCGCCCGAGACTCCAGCCAGCACCACCTGGGTCGGACTCAAATCGACCGAATTTTCCCAGCGCGGAAGCCAAACGAAATCTTCGAGCCCTCGCATCTCACGATCCGTCGTTAGGCGTCCAGCGAAAATGCCATTGTCGCCGGGATTCCGAAATGAATAAGCAGTGCCGCCGCGGCCGTTCTGCACGCCCAGGAGCAATTGCGAATACCACGGCGTGGGCAGCGTCCACGATATTTGCCCGCCGACTCCGCGCAGGCCATCAGGACCGAGGAAAAGTCCGTGGACCAAAGGATCGTCGGCAAAATCCCAGGTATGAGGATGCGTCGGATTGATGCGGCCGAACGCGGCGAAAAATTGGCCGCCTTTGAGTTGCAAGTTGAATGGAAGATTCGTTGTCTGCAAAAACACTTCCTCAACTTCGACTTCGGTTTCGTTGTTGTTGTCCAACTTGAAAACGATGTTGGCGAAACCTTCGAAATAGGGGTCGACCGCGCTGTCGAACGCGAGCTCGATGTTGCGCGCGTTGAATCCGCGCTGTTGCGGATCGTGATCGCCCACCTCGATCCGGTTGAGATCGCGCGCGCTCGAATACGCCAGCGCAAACATTCCGTCGAACGAGATGTTCATGTAATTCTTTCCGCCGCCAATGGTGATTGGTTGCGTCATTGATGCGCCCGTGCCGGTGCTCGAGATCGTTTCCGGCGCCGACGTGACGACGGAAGCATCGGTCGTCGGAAAAGCGCCGGGCAACGGCGTGCCGTTCGCATCCACTCCCGGCTCTTTCGCGGCACTCGACGCCACTACAGAAGTATCTTCGGTCGGAAATAATGGTGACGTTTTCGCCGCCGGTGCGGACGAGCTCACCGCTTCAGCCGGTTCTTGTTCGACACTTTGCGGCTCCACCGACTGACCAGTGATGTTCGCTTTTTCCAGCGCGGTCTGCTGATCTTTTAGCTGTTGTTGCAACGCCTTCACCGTCTCAGTGAGCGCTTGCACCTCCTGGCGTAAACTCTCGACGTCAGTCGCCGGTCGCAATGAACCCGGCGATGGCGCCGCATCCTGCGCCCAAACCATCGCCCATGGCGAAATCACCAACGCGACCAAAATTATTTTCTTCATTCAAACTCCTGACTAAAAGCTCGGGCGATTTGCCCAAACAAACTGACCCGCGTTTGCGCGCGTTGATTCGAGCGGTCTGAGAAACGCACCAAGACCGCCGTCCGCCGAGGCGGAGACAATCAACTGTCAGGAGTTTGCTGGCGGCGCGTGCTCGAAGATGCTCGCCCCGAGAAAAGGCGATGGAACCCATTGCGGGCTCAACGCTGGAATTTTCGAAAATTGAACCGTCGGAACCGGCACGGCGATCAACGGTACTTGCGCCGAATGATCGTAGCTGCCTGATGCGATCAAGGTAACTGCGCAGGTATGTTCCGCGCGATTCGCATCGGAATGCAGGTCTTCGTGCAATTGTGGCGCGACGCTGAGCGCGAGCGTCCAAAGAAAGGCGGCCGAGACGACAGCGGCAATAAAACTACCGGAATGCGCTTTGAAGCGGCCTTTCATTTGCGCGTGAGCTTCTATCCACGGGGGATGCTCCGCAAGACCAAACATCAGGCGCTCGCCGGGTGGCGAGCGCCTCCGAAATTAATTGCCAATCAAAATGTCGTGCGCAGGCCGACGGTCACACCGCGACCGGCCAGGGGCAGCACTTCTTTCAGGAACGAAAGATGATCGCGCGCTTCTTCGTCGGTCAGGTTAGTGCCACGCACGTACAAATAATTGTAGGTCGGGCCAACCCGGAACTTGTAGCCGACGCTCGCATTGAGAAAGGTGTAGCCGGGCGTGGATGTTTCGAATTCCGCGACGCGATCCTGCCGGTTAACCCGCTGGCCTTCGATGCTCCCGAGCCAACGTTCGCTCTCGTAATTGAGCGACGCACCATAACGAAAAGGCGTAATGCGCGGCAACGGCTCTTCTGAATCCGCGTCTTCCGCGTGGACATAGTCCGCTTGCACGCGCAAATACAGATCGTTCGGATTTTTCTGCGGCTCGCCGCTGTTGCCGGTAATCACATTCTTGACCGATTTGGGGTCGTTGTTCTCGGCCATCTTCGTAATCGTGAGTGGAAGAAGATGGAAATCGACCTGCGCCTCGCCGCCGAAAAAGATCGCCTTTTTCGGTGTATAAACGAAAACGCGCAACCCATCGTCGAAATCAGCCGTGGGCGTAAAGTCGATAAACCCGTCATAGTAATAATAGAATCCGGTCAAAGTGCCGGTGACGACGCCAGCAGTTTTCCGCAGACTCAAATCAGCCGCATAAGCTGTTTCCAGTCCGAGGTTTGGATCGCCGACGATGAACTGGAAGGTCGCGTCGTGCGGCCCGCGCGCGAAAAGTTCTTCCGCCGTGGGCGCACGCTGAGATCGACTGAGGTTAAGTGCGATCTGCCAGTCTTTCGCGAAATCGTAGATCGCTCCGGCGGCCAGACTAATCGGCCAGAACTCCTGGTTCTTCTGATTCGGTGACGTCAGTGAAGTAAGAGCGGGATCACTGGAATCGATCTCAACCGATTGATGCTCGATCCGCGCGCCGAATTGAAGGCGCACCGGACTCAGCTTCACTTCCTCGAAAATGAATCCGGCGACCTGAATGGTTTCGGTTGGCTGCAGAAACGCGTCGTCGCCCAAGATCGACAACTCTTTCACAAAAACCTGCGTTCCGATGGAACCCTCGAACGGGCCCAGTGGTTTGTGCAACAACTCGAGCCGCGAATCGACGCCATTCGTACTGAAGGTTGATCCAACAGTTTCGTTGTCGATTTCGAGATGTTGGTAATCGGTGTAAACGAATTTGAAATTCACGCTCGAAAACCAGGGCAACGGATCGACGATCGAGCTGCGGACATTGAACTGGCGTTTATCAACATCGAGCCGAACGCGTGACGGCGGTTCGCTCGGATCGTCCACTTCCGGATCGTCTGGAACACCATAAACCGAGAGGAACTCGCTGAACGATGCTCCGAAGTAACCTTTGTCCCAAACATAGGAAGCGCCGACGGCGTAATCCTTCGTTTTGACATACGTGTTCGGCACTTCGCCTTCTGGATTTTCACCAAAGTCGCGCCCGACCCGCTGCGCAGGGCTAAGCCCTGCTTGAATTCTATCGTCCAGAGCGAATCCGGGAATGCGGCGATCGTCCGTGCGCACAATCGAACCATCGACATGCAGAACGAGATGCGGCGTTGCTGCGATGTTTAACGAAACCGCACCACTCCGCTCAAGGTCGGCGCTATTAAAGCGACTATCTACTTCGCCGCTGAAGAGCGTGGGCGGAGCTTCCACCGGTATCCGGTCGTCCACGATGTTAATCACACCACCAATTGCGCCCGAACCAAAAAGAATTGTAGCCGGGCCGCGAACGACTTCAATGCTTTGGCTAAGCAAAGGACTCACGCTCGGCGCGTGGTCTGGACTCAGATTTGAAACATCGAAGACCTCGGTGCTGTCGTTAAGAACGCGAACCCGATTATCGGCCAGTCCGCGAATTACCGGCCGACTCGCACCGGGGGCAAAACCGCTTGCGGCGATGCCGGGTTGGCTACTGAGCGTGTCTCCAAGCGACGGCGCCGCTTGTTGTTTCAGATTGTTTTCGTTAAGAACAGTGACCGCTTGCGCGGTGTCCGTCGCGCTGCGCCCGATCTCGCCGCCGCTAACGACAACACGTTCGGCCTCAGCTATTGCTTCGGATTTTGGTTTGGGACTTGGTGACGCCGAAACGGCGTCCTGGGCAGTCGCGACATCTCGCAGGAGAATGAGCGCGACCGCTGTAATCAGAAATTTTTTCATTAGGATTTTGTAAATGGATTTTCAAACTGGTGAATGGGTTACGGCGTTCGCGTCAGGCGAGGCCGAGGCAAAATGAGACGCGTCTGCACGGGAAGGCGTGCCGCGAGAATTTGGGCGCGAAGTTAGACTGACCGCTCCGCGCGAAAACGCAGCGAGCTTCCGTGCTTAAGCGAGCGCGGGCGGAGCGTGCTCGAAAATGCTCGCTCCCAGAAACGGCGATTGGACCCACTGCGAGTTTAATGCCGTAATTATCGAAAATTGAACTGCCGGAACCGGCGCGGTGATTAGCGGCCCGTGCGCCGAATGATCGTAGCTGCCCGATGCGATGAATGTGACCGCGCAGGTGTGATCTGGGCTATTCGCATCGCGATGCACGCGTTCGTGCAGTTGCGGCGAGGCGCTGAGCGCGAGCACCCAGAGAAAAGCGACCGAGACAAAAGCGGCAATGAATTTGCCGGAATGCGAGGTCACGTGGCTCTTCATTTGCGCGTGAGCTTCCATCCGTCCCGAGTATTCCGCAAGAAAATTCAGCACCACTTAACGACGAGGCAACTGGACAGTTCCAGACTGTTGGAGTACGGATGCACGTCATGGGCGCCACGAAAATTTACTTTATCGTCTTCGGTATTTTAACTATTGCCGGCGGCGTGATCGGTTACGTCAAAGCGGGCAGTATGCCATCGATTATCGCCGGATCGATCTCCGGGATTTTATTGCTCGTCGCAGCCTTCCTTCTGCCGGAGTACCGTGTCGCCGGTTTGGCCACAGGTTTAATTGTGGCGCTGCTTCTGGCGGGCCGATTCATTCCCAACTTTATCCGAACCGGAAAAGCCATGCCCGCAGGCATGATGTCGATCTTGAGCGTGATTGGAATCGTCATGGCCATCCTTGCCTGGATGAAAAAGTAACCGCGCGTGGGAAAATTTCGTGTCAGGACCTGGCGGCGTCTGGTGTTGTTTTCGCTGGCGGTAATTTTCTTCGCCATCGTCTATCGCTGGATCTCGCTCGAGCGCTTGCAACGTTTTGCCCCGGCTGAATTTCCGGGCAAACCAACGCCAGAGCCAACGGCCACGCGGCCGCCGGTCATCGGTGGCAAGCTCGATATTGCGCGTTTGTTCAACGGCATCACCGTTCATTCTTCAGTTGAAACTTCGCCCGGAGCGGATGCGGCGGCGGAGCGGGCCGATCCGCAGAGTTACACCCTCGATCTAAAACTGCAGGCGCGAATACCCACGCCTAATCAGACCATCGACGAGCTGGCCAAGGTTTCCCCGGAGTTGCCGAAGTTGTTGCCGAGTCTCACCGCCATGCTCACGCCCGATTCGGTCGCGCCATTTTTCACTGAACTTTACAACACCAAGATAAAACTTCTCCGGGACAATCTAGTCCGACTCGATCAGTTGCCTTCGCGGCACAATTTT
>Ga0193716_1001652_pt1 | contig 12892 bp, 12 predicted proteins | sample U2c1metaG_FD_145901 | JGI IMG/M metagenome (GOLD analysis project Ga0193716, IMG submission 145901) | Soil microbial communities from a riparian zone of the East river system, Colorado, United States - U2c1 | ecosystem: Environmental > Terrestrial > Soil > Riparian zone | place: USA: East River...
CTCGGATGCCGTCCGCCACGAGCTTGATCACCACCGGCGCGGCGAACACGACGGCGGCGATGATCGCGGTGAACCGGGTCGCGCCGAACAACGCGACGAACGGCACCAGGTACACGAACGCCGGCATGGTCTGACCGGCGTCGAGCAACGGCCGGATCACCCGGTCCGCCCGGCGGCTCCGGCCCATCCACACTCCGACGAGCACCCCGATCACCATCACCGCGACGGTCGCGATCAGCGTGGACGCCAGCGTGGTCATCGCGTCGTGCCACATGCCGGTGCCGATCAGCAGGCCGAGGCACACCGCGGCCACGATCCCGGCACGGACGCCGCCGAGAACCACCGCGAGCGCGATGACGAGCGCGCACATCAGCCACCACGGCGACTCCGTGAGCAGCGACTCGAACGGGTTCAGCAGCCCGGTCGTGAGCACGTCGCGGAACCCGTTGGTGAGCACCGAGAAGTTGTCCTGCACCCACGTCGTCACCGTGGCGGCGAGCTCCGAGATCCTCGGCCCGATGTTCGCCTCGGACGGGAACTCCGCGGCCCACACGTAGGTGTACGCGAGGTACACGGTCGCCGCGGCGACCACGCCGCCACCGATCACCAGCGGGCGCGGCACCTTCGCGCGCCGTTCGGCCCGCGCACCCGCCGCCGTGGTGACGCGGTCCAGCACCACCGCCATGATCACGATCGCGAGGCCGGCGTTGAACGCGGTGCCGACGTCGAGCGACTGCAGTGCCTTGATCACCGTCTTGCCGAGGCCGGGCGCGTCGATCAGCGCCGCGATCGTCACCATGGCGAGCGCGGCCATGATCGTCTGGTTGATGCCGAGCACGATGGTGCGCTTCGCCATGGGCAGCAACACTTTCGTGAGCTTCTGCCCACCCGTGGCGCCGAGCGAGTCGGCCGCCTCGACCGTGCTCGAAGGCACCGAGGCGATGGCGTGCGCGGTGATCCGGATCGCCGGCGGCATCGCGTAGATCAGCGTGGCGATCGTCGCCGACGCCGGGCCGATGAGGAAGAACAGCGTCAGCGGCGCGAGGTAGACGAACGTCGGCATGGTCTGCATGAAGTCCAGCACCGGCGTGATGATCCGGTTGACGCGCGGCTTCAGGCCGGCCCAGATGCCGAGCGGGATGCCGATGAGGAGCGCGATCAGCACGGCGCCGATGGTCAGCGCGAGCGTGTCCATGCTCTCTTCCCACAGGCCCTGCAGGCCGAAGAACACGAACCCGGCGACCGCGAGCACCGCGACCCGGACGTTGCCGGCGAGCCACGAGACGTACCCGGCGAGCCCGACCACCCCGAGCCAGCCGATCAACGGCACGCCGCGACCGGGGACCGGCTGGGAGATGAGGTACTGGATGCCGGACACGAGGTTGTCGACGACGAGCCGGATCTCGTTGAAGAAGTACAGGAAGAGCGGGTTGCTGTTGCGACTCGCGCCGATGGAGTCGTTGAGCTCGTTGAACCACCGGTGCAGTGGCGTGAGCCCCGCCGACGCGAGGTCGAGCGTGTCGCGGCCGCGGAAGATCACCCAGAGCACGAGCCAGCCGACGAGGAGACCGGCGACCGTGAGCCACCGGCTCGGCGGCGTGATCGTGCGCCGGGACGGCGGTTCCTCCTCCGGCGTGTCGGTCGCCGGCTCCGCGACGGTGGCGGTCATGACACGGCCCTGTCGCGAACCGACAACTCACCGGTCCCGAAACGGCGACTCGCGGGTCCTGAAACGGCGACTCGCGGTGTCATGCGGCTGGTTCCTGGCTGGCTATGACCGCCAGGATCTCCTCGTCGCCCACCATGCCGAGCAACTCACCGTTCGCGACGACCTTCACCGGTTTCTCCGCCGCCAGCACCGCGCGGGTGGCCTCGCGCACCACCACGTCCGGGGCCAGCTCCGGGCCGTCGAGGTGGTCGCCGGGTCTGGGTGGGCGCATGATCCAACGCAGTGTCAACACGTTGGCGCGCGGCACGTCCCGCACGAAGTCCGCGACGTAGTCGTCGACCGGCGCGCCGACCAGCTCGTCGCCGGTGCCGATCTGCACCATGTCGCCGTCGCGCATGATGAGGATCCGGTCGCCGAGCTTGAGTGCCTCCGACAGGTCGTGGGTGATGAACACCATCGTCTTGCCGACCTCGTTGTGCAGCCGGATGACCTCCTGCTGCATGTCCCGCCGAATCAACGGGTCCAGCGCGGAGAACGGCTCGTCGAACAGCATCACCTCCGGGTCGACCGCGAGCGCCCGCGCGAGGCCGACCCGTTGCTGCATGCCGCCGGAGAGCTGGTCGGGGTAGGAGTTCTCGTAGCCGGCGAGGCCGACCAGCTCGATCACCTCGTTGGCGCGCCGGTAGCGGTTGGCCTTGGTGGCGCCGCCGATCTCGAGTCCGAACGCGACGTTGTCGAGCACCCGCCGGTGCGGCAGCAGCCCGAAATGCTGGAACACCATGGCGAACTTGCGTCTGCGCAGCTCGCGGAGGCGCCGCGCGTCGGCCGTGCGGATGCTCTCCCCCTCGAACACCACGTCGCCCGCGGTCGGTTCGATCAGCCGCGTCAGGCACCGCACGAGCGTGGACTTGCCGGAACCGGACAGTCCCATCACGACGAACACCTCGCCGGGCGCGACGTCGAACGTGACGTCGCGAACGGCCGCCGTGCAGCCGGTTCTGCTCAACAGCTCGCGCCGCGACAACGCGGTCAGCTCGGCCGAGCCGACCACCTGCTCGGCCTTGTGGCCGAACACCTTCCACAGCTCTCGAACGGAGATCACCGGGTCTGCGTGCATGGCCGGCTCCCTTTCTTATGCGTGGAACCAGTTCTGCGGTTTCGGGTCGATGTTGTGCCAGATGTGCTTCTTCTCGCGGTACTCGTCGATACCGGACGGACCGAGCTCACGCCCGATGCCGGACCTGCCGAACCCACCCCACTCCGCCTGCGGCACGTACGGATGATAGTCGTTGATCCACACGGTGCCGTGTCGCAGCCGCCGCGCGACCCGCTGCGCCCGCCCGGCGTCCTGTGTCCACACCGCGCCGGCGAGCCCGTAGGTCGTGTCGTTCGCGATCCGCACCGCGTCGTCCTCGTCGGTGAACCGCTCGACGGTCAGCACCGGGCCGAACGACTCCTCGTGCACGACCGACATCTGCTGGTCGCACTCGTCCAGAACCGTTGGCAGGTAGTAGAAACCGTTCGCGAGCGTGGGATCGTCCGGCGGGCCGCCGCCGCAGCGCAACACGGCGCCGGCCGCCACCCCGGCGTCCACATAGGACGCGATCTTGTCGCGGTGCGCGGCCGAGATCAGCGGGCCGGTCTCACTGTCCACATCGAACGGTCCACCGAGCCGGATCGCCGACGCGCGGCGCACGATCTCGTCGACCACCTCGTCGTGCACCGAGTCCTGGACGACCAGCCGCGCGCCCGCCGAGCAGACCTGGCCGGAGTGCAGGAACACCGCGGTCAGCGCGAAGTCGATGGCGGTCGGCAGGTCGGCGTCGGCGAACACCACGTTGGGGTTCTTGCCGCCCAGCTCCAGCGCGACCTTCTTCACGGTCGCCGAGGCCGCCGCCATGAGCCACTGCCCGGTGGCGACCCCGCCGGTGAACGACACCAGGTCGACGCCCTCGTGCGTGGCGAGCGGCGCGCCGACCTCGGGACCGGCGCCCAACACCAGGTTCGCTACCCCGGCCGGCAGCCCGGCGTCGTCGAGCAGCCGCATCAGCAGGATCGCCGTGGACGGCGTCAGCTCGCTCGGCTTGAGCACGAACGTGTTGCCGGCCACGAGCGCGGGCGCGACCTTCCACGACGTCTGCAGCAGCGGGTAGTTCCACGGCGTGATCAGCCCGCACACGCCGACCGGCTCGTGCACCACGCGGCTGACCGCGTCGGCCCGCCCGGTGTCGATGACACGACCGGCCTCGGTGCCCGCGATGCCGCCGTAGTACCGGAAACACGAGACGACGTCGGCGACGTCGTACTCGCTCTCCACCAACCGCTTGCCCGTGTCGAGCGACTCGGCCCGCGCGAACTCCATGGCCTCCCGCTCGAGCAGGTCCGCGACCTGCAGCACCACCTGGCCCCGCTCGCGTTCCGGCATGTCGGGCCAGTCACCGGTGTCAAACGCTTTGCGTGCCGCGAGAATCGCCGCTACCGTGTCGGCGGCGGCGGCCTCGGACACCGTCGCGACGTGGCTGCCGTCCGCGGGGCAGCGGATCTCCCGTCGACCACCGTCGACCGGCTCCCGCCACTCGCCCCCGATGTACAGCTCCGCCATACGGCTCCCGATGCTCGGCGACGTTGCGTATCGTGCATCCCAGTTCTTATTGAGAGAAACCCTTGTCCACGTCGGGAACAAAATCAAGAGGCATGGTCACCTTCGGTGTCGATAGAACTCCACAGTCGTGGGCGGTAGCGGAGTGTTACCGAGAATGAGGTCGGCGGCCTTCTCCGCGACCATCATCACCGGCGCGTAGATGTTTCCGTTGGTGACGTAAGGCAGCACCGAGGCGTCCACGACCCGCAGTCCACGCAGGCCGTGCACCCGCAGCGACGCCGGATCGACCACCGCCCGGTCGCCGACACCCATCGCGCAGGTGCACGACGGATGCAGCGCGGTCTCGGCCTCCCTGGCCACCCAGTCGAGAATCTGCTCGTCGGTCTCCACGTCGCGCCCCGGCGACAGCTCGCCACCGTTGAACGGCGCCATCGCGGGCTGGTTCAGCAGCTCCCGCGTGATCCGCATGGCCTCGACCCACTCGCGCCGGTCCTGGTCGGTGGTCAGGTAGTTGAACCGCAGCGCGGGATGCGTGCGCGGGTCGGTGCTGGTGATCTTCACCGAGCCGCGCGCGTCCGAGTACATCGGACCGACGTGCACCTGGTACCCGTGGCTCCCCGACGGCGCGGAACCGTCGTACCGCACGGCGATCGGCAGGAAGTGGAACATCAGGTTCGGGTACTCGACCGCCGCGTTGCTCCGCGCGAACCCGCCGCCTTCAAAGTGGTTGGTCGCGCCGGGACCGCTGCGCAGGAACAACCACTTCGCGCCAATCCACGGCCGGTGCCGCCATTTCAGGTACGGCTGCATCGACACCGGTCGCGTGCACGCGTACTGGACGTACACCTCGAGGTGGTCCTGCAGGTTCTCCCCCACCCCTGGCAGATCCGCGACGACGTCGACGCCGAGCGCGCGCAGCTCCTCGGCGTTGCCGACACCGGAGAGCTGCAAAAGCTGTGGCGAGTTGATCGCGCCGCCGCACAGCACGACCTCGCCGGCGTCGACCGAGTGCTCGCGGCCACGAACCACGTAGTCCACGCCGGTCGCGCGGTCGCCGTCGAACCGGACCCGCGTCACGAGCGCGCGGGTGACCACGTCGAGGTTGGGCCTGCGGCGGGCCGGACGGAGGTACGCGGTGGACGCCGACCAGCGCCGTCCTCTGTGGACGTTGCGGTCGAACGGCGCGAACCCCTCCTGGCGGAAGCCGTTGACGTCGTCGGTCAACGGGTAGCCGGCTTCCCGCACGGCTTCGAAGAACGCGGTGAACAACGGGTTGGTCGCCGGACCGCGTTCGAGTATCAGCGGACCGTCGTGGCCGCGGAACTCGTCGTCCGCGGTGGCCGCCGTGCAGTTCTCCATGCGGGAGAAGTAGGGCAGGCAGTGCGCGTAGTCCCAGGTGGACATTCCGGGGTCGGCGGCCCAGCGCTCGTAGTCCAGCGGGTTGCCGCGCTGGAAGATCATCCCGTTGATGCTGCTTGAGCCGCCGAGAACCTTGCCGCGCGCGTGGTAGATCCGGCGGCCGTGCATGGCCGACTCCGGTTCCGAGGAGTACCGCCAGTCGTAGAACCGGCTGCCGATCGGCATGGTGAGCGCGGCCGGCATGTGGACGAAGACGTCCCACGGGTAGTCCGGCCGGCCGGCCTCCAGCACCAGGACACGGTTCGTCGGGTCCGCGGACAACCGGTTCGCCAGTACGGAACCGGCCGAGCCACCTCCGACGACCACGAAGTCGTAGCGGGACGAGGTCACGCGAGCATGTTACTTCAGGTTGCGCGATACGCATCCTGTTGCGCTGTCGGCACCTGGATCCCCGCCGGCTCCGGCGCCGGGAAGCACCGGAGGAACGCCTGCGCGGTCGGCAGGTACCCGGTGAACGCGGTGCCGCCTGCCACCACCGCGGCCGCCAGCGGGTAGCGGCCCCAGATCATGGCGCGGAAGGTGCCGGCGTCCGTGGCGAGCGCGAAGTCCGGCGCCGGCGCGTGCCCTCTGGCCACCACGCACTCGTCGGTGACCGTCGCGACGAACTCGTCCACGTCGATGCGCATCCCGACCACGCCGGTGAACTCACCCGGCACATACAACGTCCGCAGGGCCAGCATCATCGAGTCGATGCTCAGCGGGTCGTCGTGGCGCATGGCCGGCGACCGGGCGGCCCACGTGGCGAGCGACCGCACCACCGGTTCGAGCTCGTACCCCCATTCGGTCAGCTCGTACACCTTCGAGCTGACCGGCGGCGGCAGCGTGTGGTGGCGCACCACGCCGGCGGCCACCAGTTCACGCAAGCGTTGCGTTGCCACGTTGGCGGCCACGCCCGGCAGCCCCCGGCGCAGCTCGGTGAACCGCTTGGGGCCGAGCAGCAGTTCCCGAACCAGCAGCATCGCCCATCGCTCGCCGATCAGCTCCATGGCGTGCGAAACGGCACAGCCGTCGGGGTAGGTCCGTCGAGTCAGCACGATTGAAGAATATCAACTGGTTGTCAATTACACCTACATGGTTGTATTTTCTAACCATGACTACCGCGACCGTGATCCGCTACCGCACCAAGAGTGAGCCGGAAGCCAAGGAGAACGCCCGTCTCATCGAAGCCGTGTTCACCGAGCTGAACGAGACGCGTCCCGATGGCATGCGGTACGCGGCGTTCCGGGTGCCGGACGGCGACGGTTTCCTGCACCTGTTCGTCATGGAAGGTGACGCCAACCCGCTGTCCGAGCTGCCCGCCTTCCAGGAGTTCCAGAAGTCCATCGCCGACCGGCTCGCCGGTCCGCCGGAGATCACCGAGTCCGAGCTGCTCGGCGCGTACCGCGTCTTCGACTGACGTACCGAGCTGGCCGCCGACGTCACTCGCTGAAGTTCCGCGCGGCCAGCTCCTCGAACGACGCCAGCGCCTCCGCCGCCTGCGGACCCGTTGCCGACACCCGTACCTCGTCGCCGCCGCGCGCGCCGAGGCCCATGAGCGCGAGCACACTGCGGCCGTCCGCCTTCGCGTCGCCGAAGCGGACTGTCACGCGCGCGTCCAGCGCGGCCATCGCCCGAGCGACCAGCGCGGCGGGCCGCGCGTGCAGTCCGATCGCGTTCGTCAACGGGACCACGAGTTCCTCGGCCACGACCGGCGCGTTCGCGACGAGGCTCATCGAGCCGACGACGTCCACGTCCCCGACGATGCCGCCCGGCTCGACCTCGTCCGGCACCACGATCACGTCGGCGCCGTCCGGCAACGCGAGCGCCGTCGACCCGTTGCCGCCGGGCGCCGCCGTCAGGCCGGCCGCCTCGCGGGCCGCCGCCACCACGGCCGTCAGCGACGCCCCGCCCTGTGCGACGACCGCGGCCGCGACCGTGCCCTCCACCAGCGGCGCGTCCACCACGACCGCCGACTCCGGGTCGTCGAGCGTCTCGACCACCATGTCGGCCACCATCCGTGCGCTGCCGAGGTCGTAGAGCAGCACCACCCCGGCCTCGCCTTCGACGCGCTGGACCGCCGCCGACACCGCGTCGAAGTCGGTGCCGATCCCGCCGTCCGCGGTGCCACCCGCGGCGACGACCACCACGTCCGGCGCCATCTGCGCCGCCACCTCGACGACCCCGGCGGCGAGCCCCGCACTGTGCGACACCACCACGAGTCCAACCCTGTTCATGACGTCCCCTCACCCGCGGCAAACACCGGAACGCTCCGCAAGCTCCACTCCACCGGCGCCAGCCACAGGCTCGGCGACGTCCTGAAAATCGATGACTCGCTCGCAAGCTCGCTCATGACGTCCCCTCACTCGCGGCAAACACCGGAACGCTCCGCAAGCTCCACTCCACCGGCGCCAGCCACAGGCTCGGCGACGTCCTGAAAATCGATGACTCGCTCGCAAGCTCGCTCATGACGTCCCCTCACCCGCGGCAAACACCGGAACGCTCCGCAAGCTCCACTCCACCGGCGCCAGCCACAGGCTCGGCGACGTCCTGAAAATCGATGACTCGCTCGCAAGCTCGCTCATGACGCAGCCACCTCCGCGAAGGCGCGCAACAACAACGTCGTCGACCGGGCGCCGGGGTCGAGGTGGCCGGCGCTGCGTTCGCCCAGGTAGGACGCGCGGCCCTTGCGCGCGACGAGCGGCACCGTCGAGTCGGCGCCCGCCGCCGCCGCGTCCGCCGCCGCCGCGAGCACCTCGGCCACCGTGTCCCCGGCGGCCGCCGCCACCGCGGGTGTCAGCGCGTCGACCATGGTCTTGTCGCCGACCTCGGCCTTGCCCCGCGCGACGACGCCGCCGAGCGCGGCCCGCAACGCCTCGGTCACCTCGGCGGGCCCGAGCGTCGCCGCGTCCTTCACCGCGGTCGCCGCACGCAGGAACGCCGTGCCGTACAGCGGTCCGGCCGCACCGCCGACCTTCGAGATCAACGTGGTGGCCACGAGCTTCAGCACCGCGGCCGGCGTGTCCGGGGTGGCTGGGGCAGCTCTGTCCAACGCGGACACCACCGCCTGGAAGCCGCGGTCCAGGTTCTCGCCGTGGTCGCCGTCGCCGATGGCCCGGTCGAGCTGGATCAGCTCGACCCGGTGCTCGGCCACCGTGGCGGCCACGGCCCGGATCGCCGTCGCGACGTCCGCCGCGCCGCAGCCCACGTCAGCTACCCCACCGCAGCGCCGCGGTGCGCACCGGCGCGTCCCACAGCTCGAGCAGCTCGTCGTCCAGTTTCAGCAGCGTGAGGCTCATGCCCTGCATCTCCAGACTGGTCACGTACGGCCCCACCAGCCGCCGCTCCACCACGATGCCGCGCTCGGCGAGCAGCCGCTCCGCGATGCCGTGCGCGAGGTACAGCTCGAGCAGCGGGGTGGCACCCATCGAGTTCGTGAACAGGAGCACCCGGTCCCCGGACGCGAACGGCAGGTCCTCGATGATCGGTTCGAGCAGGCGCGCCACGATCCCGTCGGCGTTCTCCACCGGCAGCCGCGCGCGGCCCGGCTCGCCGTGGATGCCGATGCCGACCTCCATCTCGTCGTCGGCGAGGTCGAAGCTGGGCTCGCCGACGTGCGGCACGGTCGGCGCGGCGAGCGCCATGCCCATCGACCGCACGTTCGCGACGACCCGCTCGGCGAGCGCGTGACAGGCGGCCAGGTCGTCGCCCCGTTCCGCCGCCGCCCCGACGAGCTTCTCGAGCAGCAGCGTGCCGCCGACACCACGCCGGCCCGCGGTGTAGGTGGAGTCCTTCACCGCGACGTCGTCGTCGATCACGATCGTCCGCACCTCGATGTCGTCGGCCTGCGCCAGCTCCGCCGCGGTCTCGAAGTTGAGCACGTCACCGGTGTAGTTCTTGACGATCAGCAGCACGCCCGCGCCGCCGTCGGTCCGCTCGACGGCGGTCTGCATCTGGTCGGGCGTCGGCGAGGTGAACACCGCGCCAGGACACGCGGCGTCGAGCATGCCGAGCCCGACGAAGCCGCCGTGCATGGGCTCGTGGCCCGCACCGCCACCGGAGATGATCGCGACCTTCCCCTTGACCGGCGCGTCCGCCCGCACCACGACAGCGGGATCGGCCACGACGGTGAGCAGGTCCGCATGCGCGAGCGCCAACCCCCGCAACGACTCGGCGACCACGGTGGACGGGTCGTTGATGATCTTCTTCATCGAAGCCTCCCGGCGGGACACGCGCCCGATCACTCTACTACCCCTGTGGAGCTGATCGGTAAAGCCGATCACCCGCCTTTCGTTGGTATCAAACCAACGAGCCGACGTGACAGGGTTTTCTCCAACAGCAGGTGCGCCCGGTCCCCCTTGGAGCAACCATGTCTGCGTTACGCAAGACCACCGTGTCCGTGTCCGTCGGCGTCGTGTTGGCGGCGGCCGCGGTACTGGCGCCCGGCGCCATGTCCGCGTCGGCGCCCGCCGGGATCCCACCCGGCTACTACGACGCCGCCGACGGCCTCACCGGCGCAGCGCTGCATTCGGCGCTGCACGGCATCATCGGCGACGGCGACCATCTCAGCTACGACGGGGTCTGGGACGCGTTGAAGGTCACCGACGAGGACCCGGCCAACCCGGCGAACGTCGTGATGATCTACAGCGGCGCCACGATGTCCGAGAACGCCAACGGCGGCGGCGCCGACCAGTGGAACCGAGAGCACACGTGGGCCAAGAGCCACGGTGACTTCGGCACGTCCTCGGGTCCCGGCACCGACCTGTTCCACCTGCGCCCCTCCGAGGTCGGCGTCAACTCCACCCGGGGCAACCTCGACTTCGACAACGGCGGCAGCGCGGTCCCCGACGCGCCGGGCAGCTTCGTCGACGGCGACTCGTTCGAGCCGCGCGACGCCGTCAAGGGCGACATCGCCCGCGGCATCTTCTACATGGCGGTCCGCTACGACGGCGACGACGGCTTCGCCGACCTCGAGCCGAACGACTCGGTCGACAACGGCTCCGCGCCCTATCTCGGCCGGTTGTCCGTGCTGCTCGAGTGGAGCGCACAGGACCCGCCGGACGCCGGGGAGCAGGCCCGCAACGACGTGATCTACGACCAGTACCAGCACAACCGCAACCCGTTCATCGACCACCCGGAGTGGGCCGACGCGATCTGGTAGCTCGCGCCGGCCCGTTCCCCGCTCAGGCGTCCCCAACGCCCGCGTACAGGTAGGCGCCCGGCTGACGCGGGTCCGCGATCAGCCGGACCGCCTCACCTGCCCGTGGGATCCGCACCTTGGACACGATGGTCCGCAGCGGGATCCGGGTCTCGTCGCCGAGCTGGAGGACCAGGTCGACGATCGGGTCGAAGTTGACGAGCTGGCCGGTGTCCGCGATGGACACGACGGTGGCCGGCACGGTCGGCACGCCCATGGCGATCATGGCCTGGACGTCGATCCCGGTGTTCAGCGCGCCGACGGCGCCCTGGATGCGTCCGAAGTCCTCCGCGCCGACGAACGCCTTCGTCATCCGGCCGTAGAAACCCTTGCCGCTGGCCACTTTGTTGGCGATCTCGAGCCCACGCTCGTCGCGGCTCCTGCGGTTTCCGAACATTCCCATGGGACTTCCTTTCAGAGATGCGGGTTGACCGGTAGCTGGAGCGCGACCTCGTGCTCCGCGCCGGGGAGGTAGTGGACGGTGACGACGCGGCCGACCTGGATGTGGCCGACGAGGTTCGCGGCGATCACCTTGTCGACGACCGTCTCGAAGGACGTGCCGTCGGCGCGGTTCACGAGCAGGGTCAGCACCAGCTCCGGGTTGCCGCCGACGAGCCGACCGGTCGGCCGGGCCGCGGCGACCACGGCGTTCGCGCGGACCCCGCGCGCGGCGATGTCGACCAGGTGCGGGCTGCTGAGCCCGGCCCGGATGTGCACCTGGTTGAGCACCGCCTGGACCGCTGCCGGGTCGGCGCCGCGGTCGACCGCCACCTCGTCGGTGCGACCTGGCGCGTACCGCACCGGCAGGACCGTGCCCGGCACCATGGCGGCGATGCCGCTGACGTCGATGAACTCCTTGGCCACGGAGTCGAAGGTCTGACCATCCGCCGTGCGCACGGTCAGTCCGATCGCGAGCTGCGGCCGGTCGTTCACCGCGATACCCGTGCGCCGAACCCCGACGACCGTGCCGATCCCGATCGGCCCCTTGCGCACCGCGCCGCTCCGCACGAGCCCGGCCAGGAGGTAGCACGGGGAGAGCAGCGAAACCACTATGACCGGCTCGGTCCACGCCGGAAAGGCGTCGTCGGGCACCGAGCCGCCCCACCACAGCCACCAGACCACCGAGCCGGCCATGCCGGCCAGCAGGATCGTCCGGATCGTCGTCCTGACCATCGCGCACCTCCCGTCGTCGTGTTGACAACAGGGACGCTACGAACGAGAAGCCGCCTACCGATCCCAGGTTCGGCCGCCGAAGCAGTTCGAACAAACAGGTACCTTGGCGAAGGTGACCCAGACCGAAGAACGTCGGCGCGCCGGGCGGCGGTTCCTCCTCGCCGTACCGCTGGTCGCGTTGGCGCTGCTGTTCGGGGTGCCGTGGTGGACGCTGGTGTTGTCCGGGCCGGAGTGGCCGACGCCGGTGTTCGTGGGCGGCACGGTGGTGTTCGCGGTCGCGGCGGTCGCGTTCCCCGTTCTCATGTACCTCGGCCACCGGCGCGCCGGGCGGGACTGGGCGGCGCGCATCGGCGACACCACGCTCGGGGTCGTGTGGGTGCTGTTCGCGTGGACCGTGCTGAGCACCGTGCTTCGGGTGGTGCTCGCGATCGCCGGCGTGGCCAACCCGGACCGGTCGCGGATCGTCGCGTACGCGGTGGTCGCCGTGACCGTCGTGCTGGTCGCGTGGGGCGTCACCGAGGCGATGCGGGTGCCGCGCGTGCGTGCCGTCGAGGTGCAGATCCCGCGCCTTGGCCCCGGCCTGGACGGCACGAAGGTCGTCGTACTGGCCGACACCCACTTCGGCCCGCTCGACCGGACCCGTTGGTCGGTCCGGACGGCCGAGGCCGTCAACCGGCTGGCGCCGGACATCGTGTGTCACGCGGGCGACATCGCCGACGGCACGGTCGCCGCGCGGCTCACCCAGGCGGCGCCGCTCGGCACCATCCGGGCGCGGCTGGCGCGCGTGTACGTCACCGGCAACCACGAGTACTTCGGCGAGGCACAGAACTGGCTCGACCACATGGCGTCGGGGCTG